>Ga0164313_10002888_pt1 | contig 15314 bp, 16 predicted proteins | sample GuaBasSedimGuay4_FD_113735 | JGI IMG/M metagenome (GOLD analysis project Ga0164313, IMG submission 113735) | Subseafloor sediment microbial communities from Guaymas Basin, Gulf of California, Mexico - Guay4, Core 4569-4, 0-3 cm | ecosystem: Environmental > Aquatic > Marine > Hydrothermal vents... | reverse complement strand
GCTTTTTTCAGATTTTCCGGATTCTGGGCTACGTATTCCTTGATCTCGTCACCGGGCCATCTCAACTTGAAGGTATTGGCTTCGATGTTGATTTCTTCGACTGTGGCAGTGGCAACCGTGGTGATCACTTCCATCGCTGCCGGGGTTTCGCCTTCCACGTTCTTCCCCGTAGCGGCCATGACTCCAGCGCCTGGCTCCATGCCATCATTGGCAAACACTTCAATGGTCATGTTCTGAGCATATTCAACATTCACGGTATCGCCAATGTCGATCTTTTTAAGATTATAGGGTTGGGCCTCGAGTGTTCGGGCATTTCCTTCGGGGCCTTTCAACGTGACCGTGTTTGCCACCCTGTCGATACCGACTACTGAGGCAGTCAATTGCACCGTCTGAGTTGCTGAAAAAGAGGGCTTCTCGGTGGCAACAGATTTTTCACCTGCCTGCAAAGACAGAGAAAGAACCAATGCAGCGGCTAAAAAAGTTAATTTAAAATTCATCAGGGTATTTACTCCGTGAAAAAAAGCGAATGCTGGTTGTGATAACTGTGAATCCAGCCGTGTATTGTACGACAAGACTCAAGAAGAACCTACTTTCCATCTGAGAACCTGGAATTGACAAAACCCTTAAAACGTCCATTGAAGCGCTAAACTCAGTAAGCACAATTCATTGGTCGGTTTTTCCTGTGTTTCGCTGATGAATTTTCCCGGGGACATCCAGGTTCCCGCGCCAACGAGCAAAACATTCCGGTCGAACTGGTACCCCATGATCGCCTCTTTACGGTCCGAATAGCCGATATTTTTGGATTGACCGTTTTTTCGTTTTATTTTCGCTTTACTATCGTTTCGCTTTTCTTTGGACTGTATGCTACTTTACAGAAGACCTCTTATCAAATAAAATCACCCATGAATTAACAGGAAACTTGCCGGAAATATGAAAGACAAAGTTAAGAAAGTACTGCAACACGAAGCCCGGGCCGTACTGGATATTCCGATAACTGACAGTTTCGAGTCAGCTGTTCACTTATTGCACCGCCAGGTCCACGAGAAGGGTGGTAAGCTCGTCTCAAGCGGAATGGGAAAAGCAGGCGAAATCGCGCAGAATATTTCCACAACCTTTAGTTCAACCGGCACCCCTGCGGTATTTCTTCACCCCTCGGAGGCGCAACATGGTGATCTTGGCGTAATCCAGCCAAATGATATCCTGTTGCTGATTTCAAACTCTGGGAAAACACGTGAGATTCTGGAACTGGTAGAACTGGCTCAAGGCTTGTACCCGTCCCTTCCCTTGATTGTTATAACAGGCAACCCGGATTCTGAACTTGCAAAGAGTGCAGACGCATGCATTCTGACCGGAAATCCAACTGAGGTCTGTCCACTTGGATTGTCTCCAACCACTTCGACCACGGTCATGACGGTGATTGGTGACGCTTTGATCGTGCTCATGATGAACAAGATCGGCTTTACGAATGAAGAGTATGCCAAACGCCACCATGGCGGTTACCTCGGTGCCAAATCCAGGAAACAGATCAAATAACCACCCACAAATTCACCAGGTAAACGACCTACCCTGGCTGTGCCACTCCGAGTTGACCGGCAACATCATTTAATCTCCGGTCAACCGTCCACAACCTGGCCCCATTGGTGAGTGAGACACTGGCAAGCAGGTGTGCATCAATGTAGCCAATTCCACGGCCCATCAAATCGTTGCGTTCAATAAAGAACAACACTTCACGGTCATCGGCCACTCTACTTGCCGGTAAATCGCCTAATAAATTGAGAATACGACTCCGATCGTTAAGGTTTCCACACGCCAATTCACCAATCACAAATGGATGGATCAGCACAACCGCATTCGATAAAAGGGAACTTAAACGGGCGTTCCCTTTGCGAAGGTGATCTATCCAGACCGATGTGTCGACAAGGATCATCAGTCCGATACACGACGGCGCGAAACTTCGGACAATTGCGGTTCAGAACCACCCAGTTTTGCCAGGCGACGGGCCGACTCCTGTTCGATCAGTGCCTTCAAACCTGCCCGAAGCAAAGCCGCCTTCTCTTCAATACCGGTCAATTTCTGGGCAGCCTCCATCAACTCGTCATCAATATTAACCGTTGTTCGCATAATTGTTCCCTGACAGCCGAAGCAGAAGCACATCATATTATACATCATATGGTGCCATTATTGATGTCATAAACGACCTAAGGATGTGTAGGAGATTTCAATCTTGATCTGTAACACGACCCCGATACACCCACAGGGACAGGCCGGTTTCTTCAGGTACCGGGATTCCCGTACTACTCAAGACCAAAATGAGGGCATTCGAAACAAAACCAATTATTTAAACGGCAGAATCGATAGCAGTATCTTGCTCATCTATAACCGCAGCCACAATAATCACATCAATACCCTGTGACTCAAACAAACGCACTAAATCAGGATCGGCATTACTATCGGTGATAAGAACGTCGACATCGGACAGTGGGCAGAAGATAAAATTGCTGCGTTTGCCCAGCTTCGAACTGTCGGCCAACACGATCAATTTGTCCGCCTGCTTTCTGAGCTTCTGTTCGGCGCGAATCAATAATGGATCAGATTCCATAACACCCGCATCGGATATGCCTGGCGTGCTCATGAACATCTTGCTGCCGTGGTAATGCTGAATGGTGTCATTTTCGAATGAGCTCAGGATGATTTCCTGCTTGCGATAGATTTCACCACCGGGAAGTGTTATCTGGTTGCTGCTGTTTTCTGAAAGATACTGCGCCAATACAAAGGAGTTGGTAAGAATATTCATTTGACGATCGGACAGAAACTCACCCATCATAAAGGTGGAGCTACCGCCATTAATAATGATCGCCTCGCCGTCTTCACAGAGCTCGACCGCTTTTTTCGCAATCAGGCGTTTATTGCCGACGTGCATCTCTTTATCCGCCAGAAACACAGAACCTTTGAGGTGGGGACGCTGGGGTTGTCCGGCATTTCCAGCAATGACTTCCGCGCCGCCACGTATCTTCTTCAACTGGCCACTCGCGGCCATTTTGGTGATATCCCTGCGGATAGTCGCCTCTGACGCACCCAACTGGGGTGAAAGAAAGCGAACGCTGGCAAACTGCTGCTCGTCCAGAATGTCGAGAATAAGTTGTTGTCGTTGCTTTTCAAGCATAGGATTGACCTGGCTGCGTGTGTTGATGGCTAATTACTCCCAAACCTAATCAAAATTATGCAAAAAAGCAACGTAACAATAATGCAGGATCGATAATAACCGATGTCGATCTATTTTGCTATTATATGATCATTTATGATCTAATATGCTTATAAACGGATTATTGCTATGTGCAACAATCTTTGGGATTTGGCAACCAGCCAGATCAAGCCCTTAAAACCCTTCGGGGGACTCACTGTGAGGAACATGAAATGGCGGTAGCACAAGAATTTGAATCGCGGCCAGTCCCGCCACAGCAATTGCAAGAAGGACGGCAATTCGCAGCCAGTTATGCAGGTGAACACGTTGCCGGCACCGAGTTCGTAATCGGTGCATTGTTTGTGGCCTGGGGCGTGAGCACCAGCGACATTTTGTACGGCCTGCTGCTGGGTAACCTGATGGCGGTTTTGACATGGGGCCTGATTACTGCACCGATCGCCACCGATACCCGTCTTACTTTGTACGCTTATCTCGAAAAGATCGCTGGCCCCGGCACCATCAAGCTGTACAGCGGTATTAATGGTGTTTTGTTTGCCGTATTGGCGGGTGCCATGATTACCGTGTCCGCATCTGCGGTGCGGGTATTATTTGGGATTCCGCCACAAGTGAATTGGTATCCAACCAGTATAAGTTTTGTTCTGGTTGCTGTGGCAGTTGGCGCTGTTGTGGTAATCGTGGCGGCCAAGGGCTTCAAAAAGGTGGCTCATTTTGCCGGAATTTGTGCACCATGGATGATCCTCATGTTCGTGGTCGGCGCACTGGCCATGATGCCAGTGTTGACACAAGCGACCGCCAACATCTCAGGTATCAATAGCTTTGCCGACTTTGTTGCCGTAGCCGATGCCTATATCTGGGTCGATAACGGCTCTGACATTGGCTTCTGGCATGTGGCGGCCTTCGCATGGATTTGTAACCTGGCCATGCACGGCAGTATGGGCGACATGACCCTGCTGCGGTTTGCGAAGCGCTCAAGTTATGGTTATTTTTCAGCCCTGGGCATGTTCATTGGTCACTATTTGGCATGGGTGTGTGCAGGCATCATGGGTGCAGGCGCAGCCCTGCTGATGAGCAGCAGCATCACGCAATTGGATGCAGGCGCTGTGGCTTATCAAGCCCTGGGCGCCACGGGTATCCTGGCGGTGATCATTGCCGGCTGGACCACATCTAACCCCACTATCTATCGTGCAGGACTGGCATTCCAGTCACTGAATAGTAAATGGAGCCTGGTCAGGGTCACACTGGTGACCGGTGTGGTAACCACGATTATTGCATGTTTTCCCTTCGTATTTACCAAGCTGCTTTCTTTTGTCGGCATTATGGGTTTAATGCTGGTGCCAATGGGTGCTGTTATTGTTACAGAACACTGGATATTGCCAAAGTTGGGTATGACACGATACTGGTCGAATTACCGCAAGAACAAGACCAATTTTGCAGCTGTCATCACCTGGCTGGCATCGCTGGTGCTGGCATTTTTCCTCGAACAAAGCGGTACCCTGCACCTGTTCTTCCTGTTGATTCCCATCTGGATATTCGCCACCCTGACCTATCTCCTTTTGGCGGGAATAATGGGTGCGCGCGAGACCTATCAGGAAGCGGAGCCTGCTGAGCAGGCGGAAATGTTGCGAAAACAGCAAGAAAAAGAGTTCCTGGCAAGCGAGGTGGCAGGCACGAAAGAAAAAGAGCAAACATCTTTCAGCATGGCTGTCAGAGTTTCGCGTTTGATATCGTTCGCATCATTATTAACGTGTGCTGGTTTGGCAATCGCGGTTTACACCAATAATAACCTGACATCTTTCCATCAATGGATGATCCTGCCAACCGTCACCTACTTTGTTTCTGCTACGTATTGGATTATCAATAAAGAAAAGCAGGTCGATGCGCAGAAGGCGGCTTCATAGATAGCGGGCCAAGCTCCCCGGATTGACCCGCAATCTGCGGCAGAACCTCAATGACAGTAATATGAAAGTCCAATAGAAAATGATGATGTCAATAAAGAAAATAGTGTTAGTTATCGGCTTTAGCTCCCTGTTGACGGGCTGTATCCAGGATGACGCACAAACCAGTGCCGTCACAGAATCTCCAGCCTCGACAAAAACCCCGTCAATTACAATGACTGATGCGGAGGCAATCAGACAGACCGCCCTGGAGCTGGGCGCGCGTGCTGCCAGTTGGCAGTTATCTCATTTGGACAACTTCGATTACATCCCTGAAAGAAACCGTGAAAAGACCGCTAATCCCCGTGAATGGATGCAAGCCGCTTTTTATGTCGGTCTGACACACTGGACAGATACGGTTAATGACGCAGACCTGGTCAATCAAATTGCCCAAACTGCCGGGGATAGTGATTACCAACTGGGTTATCGACCAAAACACGGCGATGACCACGCGATTGGTCAAACCTACCTGTGGGTGTATGAGCAAACCGGTAATGCGGCAGCCTATGCCCCGACCCAAAAACAGTTTGATGCCATCCTGGCTGATCAGCCTACAAACAGCCTCGAGTTTTTTGAGGGTGACCAGCCGGGCTTTGAAGGCACTTGCCAGGATCGTTGGTGTTGGGCTGATGCCCTGTTCATGGCGCCACGCACCTGGCTCAAACTCAGCAATGCCACCGGCGACCCGCGGTATTTCGAGTATGGTGACAGTGAATACTGGGCAACGGCAGATTATCTTTTTTCCGATGATTACGGCCTGTTCTTCCGCGACAGTCGCTATTTTGAAAGAAAAAGTGAAAACGGCAACCACGTTTTCTGGAGCCGTGGTAATGGCTGGGTTTTCGCCGCGCTGCCGTTGATCATTGACGACCTACCCGATGGTCATCCCTCTACAGCACGCTATCTTGATCTCTATACAAAGATGGCAAAGAGCCTGGTCAAGGTTCAGAACCCCAATGGCTATTGGCCCGCCTCATTGATGGACGCCGATAAAGTCAAAACACCAGAAACCAGTGGTACCGGTTTCATTACCTTTGGTCTCGCCTGGGGCGTCAATAACGGTGTTCTGGGTGACAAACCCTCAGCCGATGCAGTGAAAAATGGCTGGGCGGCACTGGCGACCGCCGTCGACGCTGACGGCATGTTGCACTGGGTACAACAGGTGGGCAAATCCCCCGACCCCGTACAGGAAAATGAAACCCAGCTCTATGGCGTGGGTGCTTTTCTTCTCGCTGCCTCCGAGATGACCCAGTGGGAAACCGCTTCGAAAACAGCAGGGCTGCCTGCAGACGATTGACCAAGTGGGAACTCGGTCGACGCCTTGCCTTTCAGCACCCATTAACTGGTCACCAGGTAGGCGCCGACCAAAATCACCAACAAACCGGATATCTGCTTGAAGCCAATCTCACGAATGGGTGTTCCGAACCAGCCATTGTTATCCATCAGTGCAGCCAGGAAATACTGTCCGACCAGGACCAGGGTCAAGGCAGTGGTCACGCCCAGTCGTGGCACGGTATAACCAATGGACGCGATGATAATCAAGCCGAGAATCCCCGCAATGAACGTATAAGAGGGCACCGCAGTATAGGCTGTCGACAATGTGCCACCTTTTAGCAATATCATCATGAGACCCGCAAATACAGCACCGACCCCGTAGGTAATAAACACACTTTCAGCAGTGCCAATATTGCGATCCATCTGCCCCATAAACTGGCCCTGAAGTGTCACGGCCATTCCGCCTAGCATGGCGATTCCCACCAAAACTGCTGTTGAATTCACCATTGTTCTCCTGCAAAGATTGATTCGATACGATCTGTTGTTTCATCACGCTCTATTGAGGTGATTTCGGCATAGCCTGTTATGTTACCGTCATCCATGGGTTCAAATCCTTCGAGAGATGGATCCACGGCTCTCGGTTTTCCGATATGGTATATATTCGAGAATAATCGGCAATTGATCGCCGGGTTGTATTTCTTTAGTTTTACCGTTGAATAAATTCAGGGTAACAAATTTAGGAAAGGATAATGACAAAATACGGACGTTGGGTGACGACGGTAGCGCTTTGCATGTCAGCCAGGGTTCATGATCGCGGTATTTTCTCCCCAATGGAGGACTGGAACCTGGATATTCGCAAATATGTTTCTGACCATATCGGTGACTATGTTATCGAGAAATAATCTCTTAATTATTTCTTGAATACTGCACCAAATCCATTATCCGTTATGGGCAGGTCACGTAAATAAAGCTCATTATTTTCCTTGTCCAGGTTTCTGGCATATTCATGCCCTGAATATACTGCATGAACCAAAGCCCCCGGTGCCAATGCATCACCAATTCTTTTGACAGATTTAATACCGGCGGCTTTGAGCTCTTCTTTTCGAACAATCAAGGACTGATAAAGGCTATCGTTTGAATGACGCATACCCACGATCACGATTGACTTGACCCCCATCTCTGATTCTTTTCCTGTGAAGATATCTTTTAACAGGGCTGTTTTCCCATCGAAATTATCGAGCAAAATTCTGTTGGTAATATCAATATTTTTCTCTTCAAGCCTTTGATGAATAAAGGATTGTTCGTTAGTCATGATGGTCCAGGCAGACGCATACCCGGTCGGTGTGGCATAAGAAACATCCAGCCCCTGATTGGCCAGGTGCTCGGCGATGACTCCACCCATATAGTAGTTATCAAAATCAAACACGAGGACAGGGCCTTCCGGGCTTGCGCCAGCCGCAATATCATCTGGAGTATAAACACCCGGCACATCCAGGCTACCCACCGGCATTTCCAGTGCACTCCAGAGCATTTTGCTCCAATGGGCGCCTGTTGCAATCGCCACGTGCTGGTGTTCCATCTCAAGAATATCTTCGACCCCAAGCTCACTTGCCGGATAAAGATTAACACTGGCCATTTGACGCAGTGCATAGAGCCTGTAATCACCTACCCTGCCCCACGCCGACAAACCAGGAAGAGATGCTTCAAAATTCACTCTGCCGCCCAGGCTATTGGCCTTGTCTGCAATGGTCACCTGATAACCACGCTTTGCTGCAATCAAACCTGCTTCCAGGCCTGCAGGACCACCGCCTACAATTAGAACAGCACTTTCACTTCCGGCGTTTTCAAATTTTTCCGGATGCCAGTCTTTCCGCCATTCTTCACCCGCTGTCGCATTTTGGGTGCAGCGGACCGGCACACCGTCATGCCAACTGGAGATGCAGATATTACATCCTATACATTCCCGTATATCATCTACGCGGCCCTGTTTGATTTTATGAGGCAGGAAAGGATCTGCAATACCCGGACGTGCACCACCTATCAAATCAAGAACACCACGTTTGATCTGGCCTACCATCTTATCGGGTGAGGTAAATCGCCCCACCCCGACAACAGGTTTGTCGGTTACACTTTTAACAAAATCAATAATGGGCTCATGAGCCCCTTCTTCCCGAAATCGTGATGCCCCGCAATCGGTTGATGACGAATCCATTTTGACATCCCAAAGGTCGGGCAAATCCGCCATGAGAGAGACAACTTCATGGGCTTGGGAGGGGAATTTTTCACTGGGCTTGCCGCGTAACTCTTCAAGGCTAATCCTCAAAGCAACACCACAACTGTCACCTACAGCTTGTTTGGTTGCCTCAATCATTTCACGAACAAAACGCACCCGGTTTTCCGTTGATCCGCCGTAAGCATCCGTTCTATGGTTATATTCTTCGAGCAAAAATTCGTAACCCAAATAACCCATTCCCGCATAAATATAGATAATGTCAAAGCCAGCTTCTTTTGCCCTGACTGCCGCCTCGGCCTGCCACCTTATGACATCCTTGATATCACCTTCACTCATTACGCGCGGGCGCAGATTTCCCATAAAACCAACATGGGTTGCGGCCCAGGGTATGCCTGACGGTGAATAAGGTGCAATTCGTGAAGTCCGGTTCATCACGGCAGCGCCGCCATGCCAAAGTTCCACAGCGGCAAGCGAGCCGTGTTGATGTATCGCATCGGTCGAGAGTCTGTGTGATCGAATGTCATTCTCATCCCACATACGTGCGAAAGGAAGAGGACTATCATCACAGGACGGATGAATGGACACTGCACCTGTTGAAACAACACCCCAGCCACCTTCGGCTTTTGTTGCTCTGAAGGCGGCTCTAACCCTCGGGTTGGCCTCGGTCATACCACTGGCATGCGGGACTTGATAAAAACGATTTGGAGCTGTAACCGGGCCAATTTTAACCGGCTCAAACAAAATTGAATAATCCATACCTGGCATCATAATCCTTTCTATATAAAGAGTATTAGTATGCGTGTGTGGGTGAGTTCTGGATTCAGCCTTTGTACTTCTCGAAGAGGTCGACAAATTCCTGGTGGATGTCAGGCTGTTCATCTGAGAGTTCGTTGCTTTCTGCCGGGTCTTCCTCAATATTGTAGAGTTCTACCGGTGCATCCATGCCATAGCGCACTGATTTCCATTTGCCGCGCCGGGCTGCCTGAAATATCTCACCGATGATGCCTGAATTCGCATCACCCGCCTGTTTGCCAAACTCCCAATACAAGGTACGTTCAGCTATCTTGCCAGGGTCATCCTGCAACAAGGTGCGAATTGAGACACCGTTGATCCTGATTTTGGATACGGAGTTGAGGTTAACACCCGCCAGATCGGCAAATGTCGGTAATACATCGGCGAAATACCATGGGGTATCATCAACCCGTGCCTGGGTGATTCCATCTGGCCAGTGAATGATCATGGGTACGTGGATACCACCATCGTAAACATCGCGCTTCATGCCCTTGTACGGCTCCGACGCCCTGAAGAATTCCGGATCGCCACCGCCTTCATCATGCGGACCGTTGTCGGATGTAAAAATAATGATGGTGTTGTCGGCAATACCTTTTTCCTCCAACACCTGCTTGATCTGACCGACATAGTCATCCAGGGCGGTGACCATACCGGCGAGTGTTGCATGTGGGTTTTCCACGGGCGTGGGGTAATACCAGGCATATTTGTCACTCGGTGTGCCAGTTGACATGCCTGTGTAGGGTGTTTCAGGGAAGTCTTCATACTGACGAACGTATTTTTCCGGTGCCGCCAGTTCACCGTGTGGTGAGGTGAAGTTCAGCATCACGAAAAACGGATTGTCGTGATCCTGACGGATATAATTCATAGCCTCCTGCGCAAACAACTCCTGCACATAAGCACCATTTTTTCCACCTTCATTTTCTTCAATACGAATTTGCTTGTTATCACGCCATAGGAAATGCGGGTACTGGCGATGTCCTTCCAACAGTGCAAACATTCCGTACCAGGTGTCGAATCCCTTTGACAGTGGATCTGTCACACCCATTTGCGAGCCGATTGAATACTTGCCAAACAGCGCAGTGTCGTAGCTGGCATGCTTCAATACCTGCGCCATTGTTACATCGATCTCTTGCAGCTGAACAGTGTTCGAATTGTTGACCATGAATCGGCCGTCACGACCGGTGAAAAGCGACACCCTGGAAGGCGAGCAAACCGTATTACCCGAATAGGCCTGGGTAAATCGAATACCGGTGTCTGCGAGTTGATCAATATTGGGGGTCTTGATCGGAGTATCGCCGTAAGCACCGACCTGGTTATAACCCAGGTCATCCGCAAGGATAAAAATGATGTTGGGTTTATCGGCACCATATGCGTAGTCACAACAACAAGCACTAATGATCAGCAAGCTGCAAATAAATTTGGATATCGGTGCTTTTTTCAGACTGTTTTTTAAGACTTGAAGGTTCATATTTTTTCCTGCAATGACATTTCTATTTTAATAATACGTGAACATCGATTTTCGGGTTATCTGATTCTCAAACTCTAGTGCCTAAAATTCATCGAAGGCAATTTGCTCATCAGCGACCCCAAGACCTGCCAGCATGTTGGTGCAAGCCTGGATCAGCGCCGGTGGCCCACAAAGGTAATATTCAATGGCCCCGGGGTTAGGGTGGCCTTGCAAATACTGCTCCAGAACCACTTCGTGAATAAAGCCGGTGCTGCCTTTCCAATCGTCTTCTCTGACGACTCTGCATTGGATCAATCATCAGCCGCCAATTGCGTTGCCAATGCCAATTACAATCGTTGAAGCCAGAACCAATGACAGGCCAATACCAAGATATACGTACACTCGAGAACTCACACCTTTCCATTCATGAAGGTAAATTCCCCAGATGTTGCTGAAGAAAATGATAAACGCCATGTGCAACGTCCAACTCGCAAACTTGTATTTTTCGGGGAGAAATGAGCTTCCATTTCCGTAAAACATGAACTGGCAATACCAGATCACACCCGCCAGGGTTGCGAACAGGTAATTCGGCAACAGCTTACCTTTTGTCGAGGTGTAGTCCCCCAGTGTTTTGTTCTTGTAATTGAGATAACCGCACCAGAGAAGGTTCGTCGTAAACCCGCCCCAGAGGATGACCACGAGCACCGCGCTGTTCTGCCAGAGCGACTCTGTCCCAAGCTCCATGGAAATCTTCGCAATATCTGATCCATAGGAGAGACCGAAAGCAAAACAGGCGCTGAGGATACCCGCGGTAACACCAACCACCAGGCCCTTCTTCAAGTCGAATTCCTCAAGCACCCCACTCTTGGTATCGCCGCCGAGGTCCTTTTCTTTCCTGACACCGGCAAGACCGCAGAACACGATGCCAATCAGACACAGAAAGACACCCGAAAGGATGGTCAGACCGGCGGTACTTTTGAACAGATCCGTAAACGTGCCTGCAACAATCGGCGGTATCAATGTCCCAAAGGCCGCCGTGTTTCCAAGGGCAATTGCCATTCCCAGGGCAATCCCGAGATATCGCATGGTCAGGCCAAATGTCACCGCCCCGATACCCCATAACACACCAAAGGTATAGGTGCCGACAAAATCATCTGTACCCATCGAAGACAGCACTTGCATCAGATGAGGCACCGTAAGCACAGCCACCAGCATCGGCACTATCATCCAGGCCGCGACACCACTGACCAACCAGCCTGTTTCCCAACCCCAGTTCTTTATCCGTTTAAGAGGAATGTAAAAACTGGCTGCGGCAAGGCCTCCGATGGCATGTAAAAAAATACCTAGCGCTGGATCTTCATGCATAAGTCTTGTTACCTGAAAAGGAGGGTTATTGGCTATATGGGTACATTACCCGGCAGCTATTGGCTTTGGTTCTGAAATTATAAATTGAAAACACTCGACAGTTTAGCGTAGCAGTGACTTTTGCGGTTCAGCTCCATTCTAGTATATCCAAGCAATCGTGATTATTAATGACTGATTATGCAATATCTTATAGAACCCAGTCAATACAAGCTTTTGATTAAGCCAGGCAGCTTAAAACAAAGAAAACGTCAGACATATAATGATTGTTTTTGTCTGTTATTGATCATTTGCTGCTACAATTGTGACTGGTGATCGCATCCAGTAAAGAACAAATGACAAGGAGTTGATATGAATTCCCGTGAAAGAGTACTCGCAGCCCTGACCCGCTCCGGCGTACCAGACCGGGTACCGCTGCAATTTGATCTATGCCGCAAGCTGACAGATGCTTTTGCCGAAAAACATAATATTCCAGCCACTTACACAACTTCCTACTTTGAGGATGTGACCTACCGGATTTCAGCCAATGAACTTCGACTGGCCATGGGCAGTGATGTGGTTGTCGTCGGCGGCAGTCTGCCGAGCGGCTATAGCCATCCGGTTCCCAAGCCGGGGCATATTATCAATGAGTTTGGCATGTTGATGGAGCAGGGACCGCTATACATGCAGACGGTGGAAGCACCGCTGGCGCATGCAAACAGCGTGAAAGATGTCGAGAACCACCCATTCCCTGATCCGTATGCGGAAGGCCGTTTCGACGACGCCCAGTACTACACCGACAAGTACAAAAAGGACTACGTGATCGTCGGCGACCTCGAACTGACCATGTTCGAGATGTCCTGGCACCACGTCGGTCTTGAAAAATTCCTGGTAGACATGGCGACAAAGGAAGATTACGTCTCTGCTCTGCTCGATAAAGTGATGGCATTCAGCCTGGGTATTGCGAGGCGACTGGCAGAGGTTGGTGTGGACGTCATCTGGTTCGGCGATGATTTCGGATCACAGAACAACATGATGATCTCCCCGCGTATGTGGCGGAATATTTTCAAACCACGCTTTGCAGAGCTGTGGCAGGAAGTGAAGGCGATTAACCCCAATATAATCATCGCCCACCACACCGACGGCGCCGTCTCTCCTATTCTCGATGATCTGGCAGACATCGGCTTGCAAGTATTCAACCCGGTGCAGCCAAACGTGCCCGGCCACAATCCACAAGAACTCAAGGACAAGGTTGGCAAACGGCTGGCGTTTTGGGGGGCAATCGACCAGCAGTACCTGTTGCCTCAAGGCACAACGGCAGAAATCGAAGCCGATGTCGCCGAAAAAATTCGCATCCTGGGCAAGGGCGGTGGTTACCTGTGCTCCCCGGCGCACATCGTGCAGTCGGATGTGCCGATGGAGAATCTGGAAGCATTTATAGCCGCCGTGCAAAAGCACGGTGTGTATTAACTACGCGGTGTGAGTTAATGAGCCCGTTACCACTACGACGGATATAGAGTCATGGAAAAAACCCTGGACACAATTTACGAAAGCATTCTGGATGGTAAAATCAAGCTGGTACCTGGCCATGTGCAAGCAGCTTTGGACGAAAATGTACCACCGGCAACCATTCTCAATGACGGCATGATCGCCGAAACAGCTAAAAGGCTGATGGGGATTTAGCCGGGAAACCAAGGCACAGCAGGGGTATCGAACTCTTTCACTGATATGGTATTGACATGTCATGACATGTCCTGATAGTCTCTTGTTATGGCTAAGATAAAGATCAGTTCCAAAGTTGAACAACGCGAATGGGAAGCCCTGCAAGCGATCGCGTATGAATCAAACCAGAGCATTGCCGGCTTGTTGTCCGAGGCAGTCGCGGATTATGTGCGCAAGCGTCGCTTGCGCCCTGAAGTGCTCTCACATCTTGAAGATTCAATCAACGAAAATGAGAAGTTGGGGTATCGCCTTGCCAAGTGATGCGATTAAGTTCTTATCGCTTGATGAAGCCATCGCCATCCACGAACGCTTAATTGAAAAATTTGGCGGCACCCCGGGCCTACGAGATATGGGCTTATTGGAAAGCGCCTTGTTTCGCCCACAAACCGGTTACTACACAGACCTGGCACACATGTCAGCCGCGTTATTTGAGTCCCTGATCAGCAATCATGCTTTTGTGGACGGAAACAAACGGGCAGCATACTTTATCTGCGATGTTTTCCTGCGAATCAATGGTTGGAAACTCGCTGTTGAGCCCGACGCGGCTTATACGTTTATTGTTGGCTCGCTGGAGAATGGTTGCTGTGATTTTGACCATTTACTGCCCTGGATTCAGCAGCATGCAATTAGAATTCCATAACGGAAAGGAAAGCAGAAAAGGGGTCGGATACATTTTTGCTTTGAAAAAATGTATCCGGCCCCTTTTCTTATTTGACATTAAGTATGCGGCGTAAGCTCCTGTTATTTCAAAAAATCCTTGATGGATAATTCGACGATTTCCCCCGGCCTTAAATCCAAATTGACCTGGACACCGTTATAGACCACGGTTGTCCGATTGAGTGTATTGGATCCGCCGAGAAATGTTGCGCTCTTCAGCTTTCCATCCTGCCATTCGATATCCACGGTGACATCACCCCTTGCCCGCAGCCCACGCGCATGGCCGTCTGTCCAATCCGAAGGAAGCGCGGGAAGCAGCTTGATTTCATCATTATGGCTATGCAGCAGCATTTCAGCGATCGCTGCTGTCGCGCCGAAGTTTCCGTCGATCTGAAAGGGGGGATGCCGATCCCACAGATTGTCCCCGGTTGACTTACGCAGAATGGCCAACAGGTTTTCGTGCGCACGTTCCCCATCTGATAGACGGGCGAACATGCCGATGGTCCAGGCCCGACTCCATCCCGTTCCAGCGCCGCCGCTCGCGAGTCGGAATTCGAGTGATTTCATGACAGCGTCCCGCATGGCGGGGTCTTCATCGAGGTTGATCTGATTTCCGGGATACGCGCCAATGACATGCGAGATATGGCGATGATCGGGCTGGGGTTCGCTGAACGGGAGTCGCCACTCCTGTAAGCGTCCGTCTTTACCGAT
>Ga0164313_10002887_pt1 | contig 15316 bp, 10 predicted proteins | sample GuaBasSedimGuay4_FD_113735 | JGI IMG/M metagenome (GOLD analysis project Ga0164313, IMG submission 113735) | Subseafloor sediment microbial communities from Guaymas Basin, Gulf of California, Mexico - Guay4, Core 4569-4, 0-3 cm | ecosystem: Environmental > Aquatic > Marine > Hydrothermal vents... | reverse complement strand
CTCCGGTAAATGGGAGTACAAATCTAAATGTGGTTTGTTATAATCTGAATCGTTGTTTGAGTTTGTCACTGCATACATCTCCACAATGGTTATTATAACCAGTATTTATCAATATATGACTAAGCGAAAATCCCCACTATTATTGTCTGATATTAATTGATGTGTAAGACTGAACAATTTCAATATCCGATGTGTTAATATCAGGCATAAACAACTCATCTTCACGAGCTTGAATCTGAAACATATCACCAAATTGATTCTGAGCATACGTAGGAACCAACACGATAGAATCAATTTCTGGACCTAGATCAGCATGAACACTAGCAGCCAACTCAGTAAAGAAAAACGTTTCTCCAAATTCCCAATCATTAATATCAAAAAAGTCACGCATGCGGTCAACAATACGAACTTTCACCTCATTGTCTGTTAATGTAGATGCTACAGGTCTAATTACTTTGAATGAAGCACGCAATTCTGGAGTAGCTCTAGGACCAAACATTAACTTAAACAAACCAGAATGTAAAATTACGGTATCGGATATCATAGCATTGCCAAGCAAGCTGGCATATGATGTACGTAAATCTAGTGGAGATGGAGCAACAGCTTCAACAGTTGTTTTATTTTCTAACCACCTTCTAGCAGATAGATAATATCCTCTAGTAATAATAAACATATCATTAATATTAGATGCTGCAGGATCAACCAAATGAAACCTTGGTGTTGTGTGGAACCATGCAAAATTTAATGGATATCTACCTGGATGTCTTTTATATCGCTGTTCATCACCAGGAAGTTCTGTATCTAATGCCCATAAAGTTTTTATTTCATCTGTTTCTGGTTGTGGTACCCACTCATCAATGGCTGAATCACGTTTAAAATACACATAATCGAGGAAAGTTAATTCGATAATATCTGGATCTGTTAATGGAATAAGTGGATCAAATATTGGTGGGGTATTTTGAAAAGCATAAGCACAATCAAAATCATCAATAACAACACGATCAATTAATATATCACTATTGGAACTAGGTGCTCGCTTCAGTTGTGGAACCCCTGCAGAAAATGTTAACAAACAACCATTCAAACGCAATTCAAATTCCACATCAAGGTTATCAACGTCAACAACTTTTCTATTATTTGGAAATATTATAGTTGTGTTTGCATTGTCTACTATCTCAACATCTGTTAACCCCTCATCAACATACTGCTTATAGGTTTTAGTTATAGTAGCATCAAATAAAATAGGTTGCAGCAAATTATCAGGTATACCATCTTCATTTGTATCAATTGGTAATATAGACAATCTGTGAATGTCCGGTAAGCCAGCATTAGGCAAATTCTGTTCAATCAATTCTTGACCCAATATATTAAACTCTCTATTCTCACCTAGCAATCCTGTACCATCAGCATTTGTGTTAGCAGATAATACAACAATAGTATCCAGATTCGAATCTAAAGTATCAAAGTTTACCACACGATTAGATCCATTAGTATGCCAAAATTTCATATCATTACTTTGAATAATCATACGACGAGTACGCCATTTAACATCCCACCCAGACAAAGTACTACCAGTAAAATTAGCTTCTATCCGAATCATGAATATGGAATCTGATGGTCCAGATACACAACCTGAAATTGTTGGTGGATCATGAGGTGGGGAAGATGATTCCAAATCGCATGGATGTCCGGTAGTGCCAACTCCAACTGTCCACTCATCATACAACACCGAATAATATAGATCAACAATAGGGGTTGTTGTTTGAGCAGCATCTAAAGCCGCAGTTATAGCAGCAATTTCATTGCTATTTACGTCAAAACTGTACGGATTATTCGTAAATTCACACCGCAAATCACTAGATTTTCCACCATACGATTCCAATATTGGACCCAATTTAGCAAAAAAATCCGTGCTACACAATAAAGGTTCTATGTAATTCGTCATTAATGCTGATGATGTTATTCCGGTGCTAACAGTAACCAAACCACCAACCAAGGGGACTTGTTCATCCCAATATATAGCAGAATCATCCCCAAACAATTTTACATTTTCGTAATATTCTTTGGGATCGTGCCATGCTATATATTTTGAATCACCAGCAAAAGTTCTGTTTATGGTCCGTAATTTTAAAATTGATGGATCTTGCAACATGAATGTATTATAATCACGTCCATTAACCATACGATCTTGTGTATAATATACAGATGGAGGAGCACGACGAATATGCTCTAACTCTTCAGAAGGAGAGTTATTTTGAAGTGCATTTACTAATGAGAAATTAAACGTTAACGTTTGAACAACATTGGTAGCATCCAAATAGTTAATAGATGCTGATTGATTAACAATAGCATTCTTCTGAACTGTGACATCATCGTTTACAGAGGTTCTATACCAGATGTCAAAAGAACCACTTGGAATATCAGAGAATTCACCATCACCAAATACCAACAACACCTTATCTTCATCTAATGTTTCTACTTCATATTTGTGTCTGTTCTTGTTGGTATTAAACAATATGTTTTGAGCATTTGCTAAATCTACTTCAACCCATTCACCATATCGAACATCTTCTGCCACCAAATGTGGTAACAATCGTTCATATGGATCATCGACAACAATTTGACGAGTATCTGGTTCAACTGAATTTATCCACAAATCAGTATCATTAATATTTGCGTCGTCCAAATTAAATGTTTGATTTGGGGTTACCCCATCAAAGAATGATTCAGTTACGTGAATTTCACCTTGTTTAGTATATAAGAAAAACCCAGTAGTATCAGAACCATCGCCTAACCCATCTGATCCATATAGCAATGACATTTTAGCATTGCGTTCTGGTCGTTTTTCTGATGGTCCATCTTCAGTTAATTGTACTGGTGTTAATTCCATTGGAACTGAACCAGATATTGCGCTTGCTGAGTATCCAATAATTGAACCAGGAGCTGCATTGGCTGATGTATTATTCCAAGTATACAATTCAAACAATACATCTTCTATTTGTACTCGCTCGCTAGGAGAAACGGTACCAAAATCTTGTTCTAATACCCGATTCATAACTAACAAAAATTGTTCTTTCCAATCATTGTTGTTATTATCATTCCAAAGAATTGTTCTACCAGCCAAATTTCTACCAACAGAATCACTAATATTTTCGGTAGTTTGAATCGATGTTATTTTTACCAATCCACGTGCCGGAATATTACGAGAAGCTTTATACGATAACAATTTAGCCAAACGTAAAACACTCTCTTTTCTTTCAGCTGTTGTTATAAAATTTTCGTGTGCATTTAAATCTACACGATACGCCAACAATTCAGCCGAATATGCAAACAATTCCAATATGGCCAAAAATTCACTGGATTCAATATAATCGTTGAAGTCCTCTGGAAAATACAACTTCATATAATCCAACAAACTTTCCTTTATAGTGTTCAAATCAAATGAGTTAAAATTGATTTGAGAAAATACCTCATGTGCGCGTTCCCAACTTTCTGCTCTACTTATTTCTCTTGCCATGTTGTATTATGTCCCATATTGTAGTATAATATATTTTTTATATAACACCAATATTTATAATGATGTCCATTAATGAAATTGCCTTAACTATTTTATCGCTGAAATGGGGGCAAAAAATTATCAAATTTGAAAAAGATAACCCAACATACATCAATGATTTGTGTGCGGCCACGAGTTTCATGCCATCTGATACTTCTAGCTTCACCAGAGCTACTATAATCACACAAAATATTCACGAACTCCCATCATGTGCATGTGGTGCATCAGTTAATTGGAATAAAAAACGCAAAGCCTTCAACAAATATTGCTCTACCAAATGTAGATGTAACGATCCAGAATTTCAACAAACGCAACACAATAAACTGATTGCTAAGTATGGAGTAACAAACATATCCAACATCCCTGGAGTACAAAGTAAAAAGAAAAAAACTTGTTTATCAAATCACGGAGTGGAATATCCACAACAATCATCCACCATAAAAAACAAAACAAAACAATCTATTATCGATAAATATGGTGTTGATCATCCAACAAAACACCCAGATATTGCAACAAAAATAAAATACACCAACATTAAAAAACACGGTTGTGAATATCCAATCGCATCCCCGGACATTCGTGCCCGCATAAAAAAACAAAATGTTGAAAGGTATGGTGTGGAATATTCATTGCAACGCACTGATATTAGAAATAGAATAAAAGCTACAAATATGCGATTGTATGGTGTGGAATATCCAATGATGGCAGATTCTATTAAACAAACGAGAGAACAAAATAATATGGTGTTATATGGTGTTAAATACCCTAACCAGAAACACTTACCACTCAATATGCTGGATAACCACAACTGGTTATATGACCACCACATAACCAAACAATTATCATTACCAACTATAGCTAATTTATTATCTGTTGATTGGAGTACAGTAAAACGTTATTTAAAGAAACACAAAATTGACCACTGTTTGTATCCAGACCAAGCCAACAACAAACGTATTGCCACATCTCAATCAAAATTTAATTATAATCACTACAATCAACAGCACATCACACAACAATCAATGGAACATTTAAATGATTACGATTGGATGTACAATGAACACATCACCAAGAAAATACCATTATATATTATAGGACAACAACTGGGATGCTCAGATGGTACGGTAGGACGGTATTTACATGCACATGAAATAAAAACACATTTATACCAAAAATCTGTAGGTGAACAAGAAGTTGCTGAATTTCTATCATCGTTAAATATCGAAATGGACACCAACAACCGAACTGTAATACCCCCTCTCGAGCTTGATATATACTTACCACAACACAACTTAGCAATAGAATATTGTGGTCTATATTGGCATTCTGAACAAAAAGGAAAAACCAAACACTATCACCAATCAAAAATGTTAAAATGTAACGATATGGGTATACGATTAATTACATTATACGAGGATGAGTGGTTAACCCACCCAAATTTGATAAAAAATAAATTATCATCTATTGTAGGAATATACGAAGATAAAAAGGTGTATGCCAGAAATACTAATATTACATCAGTAGACAACGACACACGAAAACAATTTTTTGACAATCACCACATTCAGGGAAACGGACTTGGTAGTATCACATATGGCTTAAAACACAACAATGAGTTAGTGGCATGTGTTTCATTTACAGCACACAAAAACTATCACATCTTATCCAGATATGCTACATCAAAACCAATTGTAGGTGGGTTTAGCAAGCTGTTAAAACATTTCACCACACAAAACAATTGGAAGCAAATAGTTAGCTTTGCAGATCTCAGATGGAGTGAGGGTGATGTATATTTTAAAACTGGGTGGCTTTTGGATAAAGTTATCCCACCAGATTATTCATATGCCACATCAAACATAAACAGATATCACAAATTTAACTACCGCAGAAAATATTTACCACACAAATTAAAAAACTTTGATCCAAATCTAAGCGAACGAGAAAATTGTGATAATAATGGTATTTTACGAATTTGGGATTGTGGAAAATTACGATTTGTCATAAATAACAATTAACAAATCCAGCAGGGATCATCTAATTGGTAAGACAATGGTGTCCAATCATTGAATGCGTGTTCGAATCACACTCCCTTGCTCCAACAATTATACATTTTCAAATTGAATGTTTAGTGTAAATCTGTCTGTCATATTTAATTCAACATAATATAAATCTGCCAGAACATTTATTGCATTGTTATTGTGATCAGGTACAACTTTTAAAAGTAAAGTACGTACACGAGGATCAAAATCAAAAACAGCAGTTAAGTCATCACGCACTATATCTATAGTGATTTCATCAAGTGGTTCAAAAATCATCTCTGGAATTCTGGTACCAAAATTTGGCATCATCACACGTTCACCCTTTATGGTATAGATGTGATTTAACAAATCTTCCTTAACAATATTAAAATCGTGTACCGCGAATTGCTTCGTGTGCTGAAATTCTTTTGTTGAGAATCCAGTATATAATCCTTGTGCTATCATCGACGCACCTCCAATCTATTATTTATCAACGGTGCCAATTTTTATTTCTCTTCAATGATTGTCCACGTTCAACTTTACCTATATTTGGTGAAGTATATGGAAACTCAGCTGCGTTTTCATGAGTATTACCAGCAATAGCGTCAGTTTTTATTGGTTGTGTCATACCACGAGCCCACGGTTCGTGTTCTGGAATCCTATTAGTCCAATAGGCTTGATATTCAAATGCTGGTGATGCTTCAAACGATCCTGTTGGTTTACTCGCTGGCAATGCAACAGGTACAGCAGCAATCCCAAGTTTTACAGCTCCGTGTGGATGAATTGGTGAAGAAATAGCACTTGTCAATGCGCTAATTTTAGTAGTTACTACAGCACCCAACACATCCAACTGATCATCAATGGTTACCGGACCAGATACTTGAGTTTTGGTTGCTGAAATATTAAAATTTTCACCAGCCTTCATCATAGTTCCACTACCACTTATTAAATTATATGTAGTTCCAGCAGTAACAAATGTTGACCCTCCACTTTTTATGTGCATAGTACTTCCAGATGTCATTATAGTGTCTGATCCACTCAATTGATGATATTGACCATCAGCCTCAACGTATGTATTCACTTTGGAATGCTGGCGAATATGAGCTTCCGATCTAAGATGAAAATCACCACCATTCGCTGATTTATTGTGAATACGAATCTCATCATCACTTTCAAGATGAATACCATTTTTAGCTTTCACCCTAACGGTATCACCAGCTGTAAAGTTAATATCTTTTTCGGCATGAAAAGAGATGTTCCGTTTTGCATACACATCAATATTACCTTTTTCATCCATTTCCAACCAAGTTTTTCCATCTGGTGTACTTAGATATATTCGCTCATTGGTATCATCTAAAATTATCTGATTACCATGAGTAGTACGCAATCTAATTCTACAATTATTTGCATAATCATCCATTGCTATTGCATGAAATCCTGGAGTAGTCCACGAATATACTTGTGGATCATAATTGTTACCATCCGTATAACCGAAACCAATATCTGTAACAACTCTGCTTTTTTTATACCCATTGTGATGGTTTATTTTGGTTCCATCAACCTCGTCAATAATGTCGTTGAAATTGTCATCGCCTACAGAAATTGGTCCTGTTTCAGGAACAGATACAATTTCATCGCGCACTGATGCAGCAGAATAATCAGCTCCACGTGTAACATATTCTGGTGCTATAGTATGATCACTACCAGGTGATGGTGCTTCTGGAACAATAGTACTGGTTTCCATTGGTGTAAACGATACTTGTTGGTGTTGGCCACTTGGCTCAATTATACCTTCCGAACTGGAAAGTGGACCAACCAAAGTTGGGTCTCCATCAGCAATGTAACGTCCGTGAGGCAACGTGTGTGTCATGAATTGTGGATGAAGGCATCCCAACCACACCCTAAATCTAGTGTCACCATCGATGCAACATATTAGCACGTGAGATCCAACTTTTGGAATATTCCACATTCCATATGCAATCGGTCCATTAGATTTAATACCTTCTCGCCCCCGTTCGGTGGTTTCGGTTACCCCCCCCAATGGTGTCATAGCAGTAGCCCACGGAATATCTTTCATTAGTGATTGTTTGTTATCGCCCATAGCTACACATATTACACGAACTCTTCCCATCTGTTGTGGATCGTTTGTATCCACGACTTCACCGATGGTAATATCCCTATACAAATTACTATCATTGTGTCCTACCTGCTCTCTGTCATCTGAAAACATAATTATCCTACGTTGTTGGTGATGTTGAACCCGCTGGAATCGATCCAACTATACTATCTTTTGCACCATCTATGGATGATTGGGCTCTTGCTTTTATTGTTTCAACTGTTTCGTTTTCAGCTGTTTTTAATATTTTTGCATTGGGAATTTCAATTTCAGGTACGGGTGTCACTTTTGCTGTCTTCGCTTCTTTCCGCAATTCCAATGCACTACCATCAGCAAATTGTTGTTGCCACCTGGGAACTTCTACAATATAATCTTCAGTTTCCTGCAACAACGTAAATTTACCAGCTAAATGCTGTCGAAGTCGTCCTGGTCCTGCATTATATGCTATCAATGCTTTTGTTACATCGCCGTTATTAGCCCGCAATTGTTTTTTTAGATATTTAGTGCCAGCTAATATATTTTGTTCAGCAATAAACAAATCCTCTCTGGGGACACCAACTTCTTCGGCTGCAACGGGTGACAATTGCATCAATCCAAAACAACACCCAATAAAACTAACTGCTTCAATTTGAAAATCTGATTCTTGTTTTATGACACCCAACACCAAATTGGGATCAATACCTTGCTCATTTGCAATGCGGATTGCAATCTCTTTAATCTCTGAAAAATTTAACGATTCCGACCGAGAAATGGGTTTAACTTTGTTTGTAACAGGATCTCGTTTTACACCTTTTGGTGTTACCGTATTTTCGACAACAACACTAGCAGCTGGTTGCTCACCACTGTTTTCCATACCTGGGTGTGATCCAGGTATACCATATAAACGTAACACTTGCGTGAATTTACCATCTTTAAAAATGTGTTCAACTTCAATAATTCTATATAACCCTCTGAACCAAAATGGTTTATATCCTTCCGACAACTGATCAGGATTTACAGGAAGTTTAACGTTCATCCGTACTGTCGTTGGATCATTAATCCAATTGTTATTGATTTGGGCTCCATCACCCACCTTACTAGTCCTAGTGCTCATAGAAGTCACATCCCCAGGATTTACAGTCATTTCATCCAGTAATAGTGGATTGCCATGAATAGTAATAGTGGTATCAAAAACATCTGCCTCTGCCTGTTTGGACAACATGTTGTGAAAATTTGCAGTTGCTACCGGATATTTCATATTACTATAATGGGTGGCTGCAACAGGAAGACCAGGATACAGAGCAGAATTCGTTATTTCTTTACCCCCTGAAGATTGTGGGCCGGTATCATCAATTACCTGTTCGGATTTTGTCCCTCTCCTATCTGCAGCGTTATCTGTCAAACTGTTTGTAGTTCCCATCATGCTCAATAACGCTAACCCTTGTTTCAATTTCATATCCCAATTGATAATATCAACGTTTTTTCCAGTAAACAAGTAATCAAATGTTAAATTTGCTGCAACATTTCCTGTATTTCCTCCAACAGGTGTTGTCAATACTTTTTTCTTTCCAATGTGGATTGTGTGGATTGGAATACCACTAATACCAACATCCACAGAATGTGTTATGCTATAAACGAAACGTTGCTCTAACCCTTCACCTGGATTTTTTGATGCTTGTGCTTGCATTATAGTTTTCGATGTTTTCAGCACCGTCTCAACAGCACCTGTCAGTGAATCCGCTGCTCCAGCAGAAAGATTAACTATAGGATCTTCAAACACGTTGGCAAGACGTTCAATCTCATTATCTCCCATAACAATACTATCACCCTCCCACGCTTTATCAACAACAATTTTATACAGTTGTGGCACCGGTAGGGTCTTGGACTCTTTACCAGCCTCTAGCTGCAATTTATTATATGCTTTTTCATTGTCCGAATATGCACTATTTGCCAAAGCTTGCAATTTGGCCATAGTGCTAGTTAGGGTCGGATTATCTTTTTTATCAATACTAAAACCTTTACCAGAAAATACTTGTTGTTGTTGCCGATTGGTTCCTCCAACAGTACCACGAGTTTGTATTCTGTATTTTGCCCCCGTAGAATCGAATATAGCTGAAATATCATAAGCAAAGGCTGTCATTGGTCGAATGCTATTTATATATACTGGCGAAGCACTTGTATCATGAGGATGGCCAATAAAAACTGTTTTCAATGCATACACCATCAATGTTGGACTAACACCCATAAGCCTACACGACTCGGATATAATTTCAAGAAACGATGCACCATTTGGTTCATAAACGTCTATCACTCCATCCAATGTGGGGCCTAAACTAGTATATGCACCGTCAGCAGTTTTGGTGGCTGGTGTTATTACGGTTTTCCAACTTGCTTTTGTTATATTCAAATGTGCATCTGACATTCCATCAACCAACGTTACATAAGATCCCCCTGGTGTTGATCGCACTTTATATCTGTTATCTGCTGGATGTTGCAGTTGAGAAAGGACTGTGTTACTACTGCCAATTGAACTTGCTACACTAGCACTCGAACACAACAATAAAAACTGATGATATGAGTAAGTACGATACTGAGATAATCGATTAGTAGGGTTTGACATATTATATTGATGTTATTGTTAATGCCACACGAGTTGGCGTGGGTAAAGTTAATACAGCACCCGTTAATAATTCTGTTGCTGGATCAACAATGTTGTTATATTGCAAAACCAACCATCCCAACTTTGCCTGTTGATATAATCGGAAAGCAATTAAATCAGCACGTTGAGCTTCTGCACTAGAAACCGTATACTTAATATCATCAGATGATCGAACCAACGATATTCGTTCCCACCAACCCAGACGGTTATCGAATTCATCAGTAATACCACCTTGAGTATATCTATTCGCACCATTCGTTGATTTTGAATTTGAAATTACAGCAGCCATTTAGAATCCTCCCAATAACCCTTGTTTAAATGCACTCAAATTAAATTGCTCGAATGCTTGTGGTGCATGTGTTTCTATTAATGTAATATCCAACGACATTATCGTTGGCATTGGAACTCCACCCACAGTATTAATATAATCAACATCACTTGGATATGGAACGCTCAACTGTTGAATAACTACTGGTACTCGACTTATGTGCGCTCCTCCTTGGCCATTTGTTGAATATGCACTAAAAAATAATACATCTGGTGGTGTTCCCAACAAATTCACACCAAAATTATCTGTTGCTCTCTTTTGATCTTCTAATATAGCAGATCGACTAAATTCAACGCCACCTGCTTGCTGTCTTGCAGTATTTTCAGCATCAGCATCATTTGATCCCCACTCAGGCCAAACAGTAGAACTTAAATCTTGTTGACCCCCTTGCGTCCCAAATTCCGGCATGCACCATCCTCGCAGTCTGTGTAACCAAACCAAATTTCTTTGTGCTTCACCCTGTGTTCGTGAAATAAAACGAATATTCGATACGTTGTATACACGCGACGAAGTGCTTTTATAAGTATATATCTGTCCAGGCATATGCACTGGATCCATAGTACTATAGTTTACGTTCCGTGTTTCAATTATGTCTGGCGTTGCTTCAAATATAACGGATTCACCCCGTTCATTACTTAATCGTGCCGCATATGGATTTGCTGCCATGTATCTATCCTTAGTGTATTAATATCTGTATATTTATGATAGTTGCCTATCACTATTTTATGATGTATAATGGGTGCATACAAGGAGTTTGTACATGAAAATAAAAAAAGAAGCACCAAAAAAGACACCAAAGAAAAAAGGAAAGTATTATATAGATCGCAAAATTCTTATGGCTGAAGTAATAGACAGCAAAGAAAAAGATCAAATGTCTGATACTTTAGCAGCAATGTTAACACTATTAACAAAAAAATATGCAACATCAGCCAAATATGCTGGTTACACATTTAATGATGATATGCAAGCTTATGCTATGATGATGCTAGTCAGAACTTGGCGATCTTTTAAACCAGACAAAAGCGATAACCCATTTGCATTCTATACCCAATGCATCAAAAATTCATTTATACAATACCTAAACCAAGAAAAGAAACACAGAAACGTTCGTGATGTCCTTATGGTAAAAAATGGATTAACACCATCCCTAAACTATCAGATGGAACATGCAAGTGCTTCCCATTATATGGAAGACGAAGAAGATCACGGTCAAAATCAACAAGTTGCTGCACGTTTAAACGAAGATAATTCCGAAGAAGCAAAATGAAAACATTAAAAAAGAGTGCATTGTTTACTGACCTACATTTCGGTGCAAAGTCAAACTCCGTTCAACACAACGAAGATTGCATCAAATTCTTAGAATGGTTTTGTAAAAATGTTAAAGATGATCCTGAAATAGATCATGTTATATTTCTGGGTGACTGGAACCAGGAACGTAGTGCTATTGATATTTTAACACTAAATTACTCTCAACGTGGAGCTAAAATGTTAAATGATCTGGATCTACCAATATACTTTATTATTGGTAATCACGATTTATATAAAAGACACACACGAGAAATTCACTCCATCATCCACTTCGAGCAGTTTACCAATTTTATTCCAATATATGAGCCTGAAGTACGATCAGAAATTGGCAAAGATGGAATGTTGTTGTGTCCGTATTTATTTCATGATGAATATACCAAATTAACAGAATACTCAGATATCCCACTATGGGCTGGTCATTTCGAATTTTCTGGTTTTGTTATTACTGGATATAGTAACAAAATGAAAGGTGGACCAGATCCACTAGATTTTAAAAAACCAAAACTAATATTATCCGGACATTTTCACAAAAGACAAACCCAAAAGAATATAACTTATATAGGAAATTGTTTCCCGACATCGTTTGGTGATGAAGGTGATACCGATCGTGGTATGGCTACATATGATCACATCACAGACTCATTAGAGTTTTTTGATTGGCCTGATTGTCCAATATATTTGAATGTTAAATTATCAGAACTACTTGATAATCCAGATCTAGCTGATGGAGCTAGAGTTAAATGTACAGTAGATGTTCCTATTGATTATTCAGAAGGAAGTCTATTACGAAAAACATTTGTTGACCAATACCACCTCAGAGCTTTCAACTTAGAAGAATCAGCAGAAATACGAGAAGCATTAGCCGAAACAGAGGTTGACGAAGACATCGTGGAAATTAAATCTACCAGCACTAATGAAATGGTGTGTGAAATGCTACAAGGTATCGAAACTGAACATATCGACAATGATATGCTGGTTAACATCTACCAAAACCTACAAACAAAACAAGCCGATGACTAAATTAATATCCGTACAATTTCAAAACTTTCAATCATACGGATCAAATCCAACTAAAGTTGACTTAGTCCAAACCGGAACAACAATCATAAGTGGTAGCAATGGATCTGGAAAGTCTACAATTATCAATGCTATATCATACGGATTGTATGATAAACCCGTATCTGATATATCAAAAGATGGATTAATCAACAACATAAACAACAAAAACATGGAAGTTGTTGTTGAGTTTGAGAAGAATAAACACCACTATAAAGTACGTCGTTACCGTAAAATGAAAGGGAATGGTGTTGAATTGTGGGAAGATGATAATGATATTACTCCAGACAGCATTGGTAACACAAACGCATTGATTGAAGGCATATTAAATATGCCTCACGATTTGTTTGTTCGTGTCATTATCTTTTCTGCGGTCAATGTTCAATTTTTAAATTTACCAATGAGACAACAGGCTAACATGCTTGAAGAATTGTTGGATTTGAAGTTGTTGTCTGATAAAGGTGAAGCCCTCAAAGAACAAATCAAAGATACCAAACGTTCCGTGGAAATGGAAGATGAACACATAATTCAAGCTAATAAAGAATGCCACCGTTTTGTCAAACAATACGAACGAGCATACATCCGTGCTGCTGAGTGGGAAGATAACAACAAAGCAGACATCAAAGAGTGTTCAAACAAATTGAATGCATTGCTACAAATTGATATTGATGCCGAAATGGAAATGTTGGACAAATCTGACACCATTATACACGTAACCGAAGATGTTAAACACTCGCTTGAACTATACAAACGTGATCTGAATGATGAAAAAACAGTTCTCAAGGATTTGGAATATGCACAAGTGGGTTCGGAAAATTGGGAAACTAAGAACAAAGAACTTATCATTGACATCAAACAAAGGTTGAAAGACTGGGTGGATATGGATGTTGACCAACAAACAAAACTATACACAACATTAGATAGTTTGGCTGATACCGAACAAGAAATATTACAAGAACAAAACGTAATCACAAAAGATCTGGCTGAATGTAATAAAATAATTGTATCAAATACTAAAGAATTGGAACATTTAGCTGATAACACTTGTCCCTACTGCAAACAACAATTCAAAGAAACAAAAGATAAAATCGCAGAATGTACTAGTGCAATATCAAAAGCGAACGCTGATCAAGAAACAGCAACTACTGTATTAAAAGCTTGTGTTGAAGATGTTGATGCTCTGAATGGTGAAATGGATAAAATCCGCACTAAAATATTATATCCCAAAAGCAAATTAAAAACTGCCACCCACCAAATTATTGTAGTAACTGAGGAATTATCACACGCAAAAGCTGCTGTTAATGGATGGCTGCCGGATATTGAAACCTTAACAAAAAAAGCTAATCCTACCAAAATTAAAAAATTAGAAAAGGATGTCGCTAGATTAACAAAAGATGTTGAAGATGCTGACAAAGAGTTGGATGAACTAGCTTCTGTTCGAACAATGAGTCCATCACAAATAAGAGAACACAACGAAGATCTTGCTGTTACCACAGCCAAATTCAAAGATTTAAAGGATAGAACAAACCACCTAAATAAACCAGTTGAAGATTTAGAACATGAATGGTTTGATGAAAATACTGAAAAAACATTTATAACGGTCTTCGAAGATTGTGGTTTACCTATTGATAATCCACCCAAGCTATTTAAACAAATTGAACCAAAAATGATGGATAGTATAGCTGGTGATGATTATGTATTCATCAAAGGAACTAAACGTAGTGATGAATTACACAAACTGTCTGATCACCAACAATTTTTACTTAAATTGCTAACACACAAAAATAGTTTTATTCGTAAAACTATGTTGAATCAAACAATACCCTTTTTAAACAAACAATTAGATGGGTATTTAAAAACTATGGGGTTGCCTCATGCTGTTGCTTTTACTCCAAAAATGGAAGTTAATATACATCGGTTAGGAAAGCCACTACAATATGGTAACTTATCCAATGGTCAACAATGTCGTGTTAATGTTGCATTATCGTTTGCTTTCAGAGATGTACTTGAATATTTGCACGACAAAATCAATGTGTTAGTGTTAGATGAGGTATTAGATGTTGGTTTGGATGGTGAGGGAATTGCCAGTGCTGCTGCGATGATTAAACAAAAAGCTATTAATGATGATATTGCAGTTTACATAATATCTCACCGTGATGAATTGGATAATACCTTCAATGAAAAAATTAACGTTGAATTAATAGATGGGTTTTCAATCATAACTTAACCCCACATATCCATTAGCCTAAATAGGTTGATGGATAAACTATATTTAGGACTTGATCAATCGTATACT
>Ga0164313_10002886_pt1 | contig 15317 bp, 12 predicted proteins | sample GuaBasSedimGuay4_FD_113735 | JGI IMG/M metagenome (GOLD analysis project Ga0164313, IMG submission 113735) | Subseafloor sediment microbial communities from Guaymas Basin, Gulf of California, Mexico - Guay4, Core 4569-4, 0-3 cm | ecosystem: Environmental > Aquatic > Marine > Hydrothermal vents... | reverse complement strand
CCCCCTCCGTTCTGATGGATCGCTTCCCACAGGTTGTTCTGGTATTCCGGATACCACTTTTGCGGGAAGGGATCGCGTTGGGGTCCGAATTTCAACCAGAGGTCGGTGAGGGGTTGGAGAATAGCCACACTTGCCCGTGGAGTGGCATTTTGCAAAAGATAGGAGATGCGTGCCTTGTAATCGGACCACCTCCTGAAATAGGGCCACCAGGTGTTTCGTTCACTGAAATAGGTTCCATAACGGACCCATCCGGGAAAGGGTGCTTCAGGCGGGGAATAGTTAAAGCCATGCAGAATGGAATGGTTCACCCCCGAGATATTGCTCTGGTCCCCGGCTACCTTGATGTTCTCCAGGGTGGCCATAAAGGCCATGGAGGTGTTGGTAATCTCTTCACAACTCACCACATCTTTGCCCGCAAGTGCAGCCCCGGAGGCCACATATTTATTGCTCAGAGTGGGAGCTCTCCCGGCTAATCCTGTGGAGGGATATGCTCTTCCCACCCCCCGGGACAACCAGGTTTCACACTCGGGAATGTCAATCTCCATGCTTGCCTCAAGCGGGTGCATTCCCCGGCCATAAGGCTGCATCCGAGACTTGACATTGTTTTTATGGCACCACTCATTAAAGGTGTCAATAAACCGTTCTTTAAAGAGTTCTATCCGGGTAAGATAGAAATCCAGCTCCACACGCTTGAGCATGGAAGTCACGTCCTCTGAGAAAAGCGTTCCATAGTCCTCTTCAAGAGGATTTCCCATATGACCCACTTTTTTCAGCACAAAAGGAAAATATGGAAGGATGGAATATCCCCGTCGGACTTCAAATTCACCGGGCAGATCATCATTCCAGTTTGCACCTTCCAGCTCCATGCTGTCGCAGAACATGGCCCTGATATATTCCCCCATGTTCCCCACCTTCCCGGTAATAAAACCGGAGATTCTGTTCAGGTATTTTTCAGTGGCTGATTTGCTGTAATGATTCAGCACAGGGCCTGAGGCACCGGGTGCTCCATTGATCACTGCCATGTACCCGGTAAGTTTGACCACATAGTACAGTACGTGTTTCCCAGCAGGCACATTGATGGACAGGACCTCATCGGTGATGCTGCTCACCAGATCTTCTCCTTCCACGAAGTCCCTGGAGACCTTGGGGAGTAGCCGTGCCATTTGTAGCTCCCTGTAAACCGTTTTATTCCTGGAATGGATTTCCGGGTCCACCCGGTCCACAAGCTCATCTATTTTGAAGTGATACGATTGGCCCCCTTCCAGGTCAATGGTCTCAATGGTCACCATTTGAGATTGATCCTCCTTGTTCAAAAACTCCCCACCAAAAGGCCAACCGGAACCCACAATCATATCACAGATCATCCCGCGTTCCTTTGCTCCCTCGAGAGCCACCTGCAACATATCCAGCCACTTCTCCTCAAAGATGGTCAGCGCTTCATATCCCACAGGATCGGATCCTTCTGGAAATGCAATGGGATTGATCTCAACCCCTCCGATCCCTGCCGCCTGCATCACATCCAGTTCCCGTAAAATCTCGTTTTCGGCCAGCCTGTTTCCATTCCACCACCATCGCACAAAAAGCCTGGAATCAGCCGGGGGATCCTGGAATCCTTTGAAATATTCGTCCACATTGCCATCCTGAAGAAGGGGATTTACACATCCAAGGAAGGAATCCATAAAAAGTGTTCCCGATGTAACAAGGAGGCTGTTCTTAAAAAAGGTTCTTCTCTTCATGGGGCTATTTTGTTGAGTGGTACTATTAAGCTAAATAAACAGGGAATCTGGAAACTACCCTTTAGCCACGCTCCTGCGGTAATTCTCCACCTCCCAGTTATCAATAAAGTTGATTTGCTCCTTGGTCATGAAATGGGGACCTCCAAACTGTTCTGACAGGTAAGAGATCTTCATCATATCTGTGAATACCTCCAGCACGGTCCGGATGGACTTCTCACTCTCTTCAAGGATAATCAGCCCCCCGTTCTCCTCCACGATTACCTTTGGATAATAGCCGCTGGTCTTTTCAAATTCCCTTAATCTTTTCTCTGCCACGTTCCCCTTCACTCCTTTTTTAAGAAAAAGGTAGCTGGATTTGCAATAAACTATAATATCCGGGGTAAAGGGCCTGCTGATCTTCTGGTATTGATTCCTGCTTGAGGAGAAATGATCCGATAGCGGACTTCTGAAGGCCTTTGATACCAGGTTCCTTGATGCATAATGATCCGACACAATGGAGCTAAGCTCTGATTGATATCCTTCCATCTTTCCTGGAAGAAGCTCCAGATCCTTTCCTTCCCTGATCCTGGATTCAATGGACCTGTAAATGTCTTTCACTTCCGCTGTGCTATTGGCTCCCACAAAGATCCCGTGATTTTGCAGAAATATGATCTTAGGTTCTGCACCATAACGCTGACGATAGGTCCGGATCTCTGCCTGAAGTTTCCTGAACAGGATATAGCCCGGATCGGTGTACTCCACATAAAGAGCATCACTTCCGAAGCGTTCCTCTACCTCTTGCTGTGCATCATTGGCACACATTACTGCATTGATAATGGTAGGGTGGGTATGAACGATATATGCATAATCGATCAGGTTATGCAGAGATGTTTCCACCGACGGACGCAAATTCTCGGGAGAGATGATGGCTCTTTGCATATCACTTTTAACCTGCTCTTCCCTTAGAACTGAATCCTCAGGGTAGCTATTCTCCTCGATCTCACCCAACTTCTTCCGGGAGAGGGAAACAAATCCGCTTTCCCCGATCCCCGCCAATGGGATCCCGCTGGCCTTAATCCAGATCCGCTGATCGTCCTTGAAAGAGGTATTGCCGCCCCCGGCAATCACATAGGCTGGATCACCGCCATAGTGCCTGGAAATTTCTATCAACTGTTGAATCGTACCCATAGCTTATCCTAAAGTGAATTCCCGATGCCCACAAGAAAAACAGAGAGCAGGATCACTGAGATACCTGCAATGATGGTCCACTTTGTTTTCTTCGCAACTCCTTTCCATTCCTTGCGGTAAATCCCCCACATATTTGCTGTCAGTATGATGGTGGACATGTGAAGGATCCATGAGCTAGCTCCATTTCCCAGTTTACTCTCACCCATCCCGTAGAAAAAGAACTGAAGGAACCAGGTAGTACCAGCCAGGGCTGAGAACATTAGATTCCTGGCAATGGGTGACTTCCTGTTGACAAAATCACCGTAGGATTTATTTTTTAGGCTTAAAATGGTGGTCCAGATAAGATTGGTGCTTAGTCCACCCCATAGAATCACAACAAATGTAACGTTGTTCTGGAAAAGCGGGTTGAATCCGGCGGCAACAGCAGCATTCGCCAGGGGTTTGCCGGCTTCGATGCCAAAATTAAAAAATGAACTGAGGATGCCTGAAAGGATGGCAATGATTAAGCCTTTAACCAGGCTGAATTCGGGAACGCTGGCCTTCTGAGCCTCCTTTGAGAGCTCACGTTCCTTCATCATACCTGCTTTTCCCGAAATGGCTATGCCAATAAGGCATACAAGTACACCCAGGAGCACCAGCTGGCCTCCCTGAGTGCCCATCATATCTGTAAAGGAAATTTTTCCTGCTGTGGGATTGATGTTATAATAGATGGAAGGAACTATGGCCCCAAAAGCCGCACAGAATCCGAGCACAACAGAATTGCCCAGAGACATGCCCAGGTATCTGACACCCAAACCATATGAGAGCCCTCCTACACCCCAGATTAGCCCCATCAAAAAGGTAATCAGAAGGATCTGCCGTGAACTGGCTGCGATGATTTCGGCAAATCCGGGTACTGTCAGCCAGGCAGCCAGAGGAGGTACGATCAGCCAGGAAAAAAGTCCCCCAACGATCCAGTAACTTTCCCAGGCCCATCCTCTGACCTTATTGAAAGGCATGTAAAAACTCCCCGATGCAATCCCTCCAATGGAATGATACAGTACTCCCAACAATGCTTGCATATGCTACGTGTTTTAAGATTTACAGTACAGCTGATCTTTTTCGCAAAGCCTAAAAATACAACCTTTTAAAAATATAGCTGCATACAGCCTTCATCAATGCACATTTTGACTTTTAAGTTGCATTTTTTGGACCTGGAATCTGGCCAGGATCGAGTTCATATAAAATTGACTGTCTGTTTGAATTGTATTGGAAATGAACTTTTATAACTTACAGTCAAAATCTGATTGGATTTACAGAATCATTTGTGGCCGATGGAATGTTGAAATTAGGGGCCGGCGAAAGCCTGGCCATGTTTATCAATTCACTGGTAGTTCTCGCACTGGCCTGGGGACTCTGTTATTGGCTTTATAAAAAGAAGATATTTTTTAAGATTTAACATCCTTGCTATGAAACGTCTACTTTGTTACATTCTACTAGTTACTATAGGAATTATCACTCCGGTGGTCTGTCACTCACAGGAAGAGTTGAAACCATTCACACTGGCTGTTGCACAGATGCACGTGGTGGGAGGAGCACTTGATGCCAACCTGGAACATGCCGGGGAGATGATTGCAGAAGCTGCAGAACATGGGGCTCAGCTGGTGCTATTACCTGAGGCAATGGATCTGGGGTGGACCGATCCTTCTGCACTTACCATGGCTGAACCTGTCCCTGGAGGAAAGAGCACCCAGCTCCTTAGTAGTATGGCAAAAAAGTATCAGATATATATCTGTTCTGGGCTAACTGAAAAAGATGGGGAGAAAGTATATAATAGCGCGGTGCTGATTGATCCCACGGGCGAGGTGATCTTGTTACATAGGAAGATTAATGAGCTCGATATCGGACATGCTTACTATGCCCTGGGTCAAAGCCTGCAGGTTGTCCAAACAGATCTGGGCTCCATCGGTGTCATGATTTGTGCCGATGCAAGCACAGGCAAGCGTGAAATTCCCCGGGCACTGTCTTATATGGGGGCAGATGTGATCCTTTCTCCAAGTGCCTGGGCCGTTCCTGCCGATCATAACAAAATCGATAATCCATATGGAGGCACCTGGTGGAGAGCCTATAAACCAGTGGCAAAAGATTTTCGTGTCTGGATCGCAAGCTGCAGCAATGTGGGCTGGATGACCGGAGGTCCATGGAAAGGCTGGAAAGCAATAGGCTGTTCCATGGTAATCGGTCCCGATGGGAATGAGGTCCTTAATGCTCCCTATGGTGAAAATGCCGATACCATCCTCTACGTAGATATCAAACCAGAGCCCAGGCCCGGACAGGGAACCACCTGGCACAACTTCTGGAAAAAGCAGGACTAGATCGCAGGAAACTTCCAGGGCGCCCTGTAGGCAGGCGTGACTAGTGCATCAGCTTTATCAGAATTGGTAATCCTTCGCTTCTTCTCATCATATATCACCCTGTCATTGGACCAGTAGGAAATGTTTCCCAGGTGAGCAAAAAGAGCTGCCCGGTGACCGTACTCTATCTCGGCATTCAGGGAATCTCCATACCGGATGGCCCTGACAAAGTTCTCACAATGGTTCAGATGAGATTTATGGTCACTTGGATGTTCAGGTACTTCCTCCATTCGCAACTCCTCACCAAAGCGCTCGGGGAAGATCCGCCACTTTTCACGATCCGCCACAAGAGTACCATTGCTTCCAATAAACTTAACTCCATATCCCTGATCATAAGGACCTCTTTCCACTCCGCCATTGTGCTCCCATATCATATTATAGCCATCCATCTCCCAGAGAACAGTAAGGGTATCGGGCATCTCCAGGGCATGGTCCTTGTTGGCAAAATTCCCACCCAGAGCCTGAACCGATATGGGAGCTGATTTCACATCCATGGCCCAGAGCCCCATGTCGATCAGGTGAACTCCCCAATCACTTAACAATCCTCCGCCATAATCCCTGAACATACGCCAGGAACCATGAAAGCGGTTCTTATTGAAGGGACGTTTGGGTGCGGGTCCAAGCCAACGGTCATAGTCCACGCCTTCCGGAACCGCCGAATCAGGTACAGGCATATTGCCCGCACCATAATTAAAATTGCCCCAGAACTTCACCTGGCGGATGGTTCCCAGCTTTCCCGACTTCACAAAGTCGATGGCGCTATGCCAATGTACACCGCTGCGTTGCTGTTGACCCACCTGGACCAGGCTCTTGTACTTCCTGGCCGCATCCAGCATCACATTGATCTCGCCAACTGAGTTGGCCAGGGGCTTCTCTACATAGACATGCTTCCCTGCCTGGCAAGCCTCAACAGTGGGCAGACAGTGCCAGTGATCAGGGGTCCCTATGATCACTGCATCAATGTCCTTATCATCCAGAACTAAGCGGTAATCCGTGGTGATATTGGGTACGGGATCACCATTTTGTCTAAACTGTTCAACTTTATCTTTCAGCACATTCGAATCAATATCGCAGAGGGTATGACACTCCACATTGCTTTGCTTCAGCATATCCTCAAGATCCCACCACCCCTGATTGCGAGCCCCAATCAGGGCCACATTAATTCTGTCATTGGCTCCAAGCACCCGTCCGGGTGACCAAAGGGAAGCTGAAAGTGATGTTGATACTCCGATTCCGGCAGCAGCTGCTGCTGAAGTTTTAATAAAAGATCTGCGATTGGACATAGGGAAAACGTTAATTGTTAATAATTATTGGTTAACACTCTTTTAGAATTTGAGGGATTTAAGGTAGTTGATGCTGCTGCGGGCACACTCCAGCTCATTCTCAGGTTCTGGCCTGTCATGCTCCACAATCAAGTGCTTGAACCCGGCAACCTTCCAGTAGGAAAGCAGATCCGGGAAATCTATTATCCCAGAACCGGCACAGGCAAAACTCTGCATACTTTCTGACTCATAGGAATCCTTGATATGCACCAGTTCGAATCGACCGGGGTAGCGCTTAAAATAGTCCCTAATATCCGCTTTACCCTTATGAGCCCAGTAGAGATCCACCTCCATGGTAACCAGTTCTGGATCAGTCTCCTCCAGGATATAATCAAATATCACCTGGCCATCCAGAACCCTAAACTCCTTTTCATGATTATGAAAGGCAAAACGTAAGCCCTGACGATTACATTCCTCTCCAATTTTCTGGAATTCATCCACTGCAAACTTCACCTGGTCCATGGTGGGATTCTCTCCCCCATCCATCCAGGGCCAATAGCAGATCAGGTATTTTTTATTCATTGCAAGACAGTCATCGATGGATTGTTTTAGTCCATCACCCATCAGACCCGCAATATTAGTCCCTCCTGCAAGTGGGATCAAGCCGATATCCCCCATAAACCTTTTCAGCTCTGAAGGCAATTCATGGAAAGTTCCACCAAACTCAAGGTATTTATAGCCCATTTCGGCCAGCAGGGTCATGGTCTTCCGGTGGTCCTCCGCCATATGGGTCTGAACCACATTGGTGATCAATCCAAATTCGTGCAAGGCATCAGGAGAAGTTGAACAAGCGGTCAATAAGCCTGGCATTAAGGCTACACCCGCAGCTCCTGTAATAGATTGGTTTAGAAAATCTCGTCTTTTCATTGCGTGATATTTATCTTTGTAATTTAAAAAAATTCCTTCATATATTTATTACTTTTATTGCTCTTCACCTAACTAACAACCAACATGAACTATCCTTCTTCCAACAGACGTACATTTCTAAAGACCACTGCAGCGGCCACTGCCGGAATCACCATTATTCCAAGCCATGTCATGGGGAAAGCTCTGGGGCATGTGGCTCCCAGTGATAAATTGAATATCGCCGGTGTGGGAATTGGTGGTAAAGGACGTGTAAACCTGAGAGCCATGTCCAGTGAGAATATTGTTGCTCTGTGCGATGTTGACTGGAAATATGCGCAGGACTGCTTTGATGACTATCCAGCGGCAAAACGCTACTGGGACTGGCGCATCATGCTGGAAGAGATGGGAGATGATATCGATGCAATAATGATCGCCACCTCCGACCATACACATGCGGCCATTGCAGCAACAGCCATTAAAATGGGAAAGCATGTCTACTGTCAGAAACCGCTTACCCATTCGGTTTACGAATCCAGATTACTGACCAGGCTGGCCCAGGAATATAAGGTAGCCACTCAAATGGGTAACCAGGGGAATTCAGCCCCGGAGGCACGTACCGTTGAAGAGTGGATTCAGGCCGGAGAAATAGGAGATGTGAAAGAGGTTCATGCGTGGACCAACCGCCCCATCTGGCCACAGGGACTTGAGCGCCCTAAAGAGGTGATGACAGCTCCCGAGACCATGAACTGGGATCTCTTTATTGGTCCGGCCCCCATGCGTCCATTTCATGATATTTATTCCCCCTGGAACTGGAGGGGATGGTGGGATTTCGGGACGGGCGCCCTGGGCGATATGGCATGTCACATACTGAACCCTGTATTTAGCTCACTAAACCTGGGATACCCCACCAAGGTCCAGGGATCATCTACTCTGGTTAATACAGAATCGGCTCCTCAGGCAGAGAAGGTGGAGTATACCTTTCCCGAAAGAGAGGGCCTACCCGAAGTCAAAGTTACCTGGTACGACGGTGGTATGATGCCCTCCAGACCGGAAGAACTGGCCGATGGAGAACCCATGATGGAAGATTACATGGGCGGTTGTCTATTTGTGGGCTCCAAAGACAAAATGATGTGCAACCTGGGCGGAATCAATCCACGTCTGCTTTCGGGTCGTAAACCCAATGTTGCAGAGACCCTGCGCAGGGTGAACGATTACCCGGTTGGAGGCATTCAGGACGGCCCGCACGAACAGGACTGGGTCAGGGCCTGCAAGGAGAATCCGGAAAATCGTGTCCAGCCCTTTTCAAACTTTGATATGGCGGGACCATTCAATGAAATGATTGTGATGGGTGTTCTGGCAGTTCGCCTGCAGAGCCTCAACCGGGAACTGCAATGGGACGGTCAGCGTATGAAATTCACCAATATCACCAGCAGTGATGAGCTCCATGTGGTTGCATCGGACGACTTCCATATCATTGATGGTCATCCTAATTTCGACACCAAATATGTCACCCTCAATGCTGAGGAGACCGTTACAGAGTATATCAAACACAACTACAGAGAAGGATGGGTCCTTCCCGAATAGCTAAACTAAAATCATTAAATATTAAATTTATGAAAACGATCAATCTAAGTGTAACTGTATTGCTGCTTATCTTAGTCAGTTCATGTAGTACAGTTAATAAACTGACATTCAAGGAGAAAAAGGATGGTTTTGTCCTGCTGTTTGATGGCTTAACCACCGACGGATGGCATAACTGGAATGATGATGTCATTTCTGGATGGCTTGTGGAAGATGGTTGCCTGTTGGGACAAGGATTGGGAGGCGATATCGGAGGTGATATTATTTCCGAGAAAGAATATGATAATTTTCATCTGAAGTGGGAATGGAAACTGGGTGAACACGGAAACAGCGGGGTGATGTACCATGTGGTGGAGGATGCCAAATACGTTGCCGCCTATGCAACAGGGCCCGAATACCAAATGATCGAGGATGATGATTTCAGAGATGAAGAGGGAAATCCCTATCCCCTTGAGGAGTGGCAGAAAACTGCTGCAGACTATGCCATGTATGTGGCCAACGATCAGAAGCAGGTAAATCTGCGTGACTGGAACAGTTCAGAAATTATTTTCACTCCGGAGAAAGCCGAATACTGGCTAAACGGCAAAATGATGCTTGAATTTGTTCCCTGGAGTGAGGACTGGAACGAAAGGCGGAACAGCGGAAAATGGGATGCCTATCCTGATTACGGCTTCGCCAAAACGGGAAAGCTTTGCTTACAGGACCATGGCAGTAAGATATGGTTCCGGAACATTAAGATCAAGGAGCTGTAGTGAAGGGGCGTCCATACTTGTGGTTCATCTCTCTGGTGGCCACCATCGGGGGACTCATGTTTGGGTTTGACGTAGGTATTATCTCCGGTGCCATTCCATTTATTCAACCCTATTTTGGATGGACCGAACTTCAACTGGGCTGGGGCGTTAGCTCCATCCTGGTGGGTGCCATCGTTGGCGCATTCGGAACAGGCTCGCTTACAGAGAAATATGGTCGAAAACGGCTACTGATCTCGGTAGCACTATTCTTTGCAGTCTCCTGTGCCGGGATGGCCCTGGCCAAAAGCCAGACCTTCTTTATCTCCTTCAGGGTGTTGGGCGGACTGGCTGTTGGAGCTGTATCTGTGCTATCGCCCATGTATGTGGCAGAGGTGGCTCCCCCGAAAATCAGGGGAACACTAATCACCATTTACCAGCTGGCCATCACCCTGGGAATCCTGATCTCCTACCTGGTCAACTTTGCCTTGCACGATGTGGAGAATAACTGGAGGTGGATGTTTGCCACCGGATTACTTCCTTCCATCATCTTTTTCATCGGACTGATCTTCATCCCGGAGAGTCCGCGCTGGCTGGTCAAGGCCGGCTTTAAAGAGAAGGCCCGGGTGGTGCTGGAACGCATTGGCGGAGCAGCATTTGCAGGATCGGAAATCTCTGAAATTGAAAATAGCCTGAAAGATGCCGGCAGGGGATCTGCATTAAAGGCACTGTTTTCGAAGCGCTACCGGAAAGTGATTATCCTGGGACTTCTGCTTTCGGTATTTGTCCAGATTAGCGGGATCAATACGGTGGTCGATTATGCACCAAAGATATTGCTGGCGGCGGGACTGGAAATTCGGAATGCACTCTTACAGACTTCCCTTATTGGCCTGGTTAACTTTGCCTTTACATTCTTTGCAGTCTGGTTGATTGACCGCCTGGGCCGGAGGACCTTTTACATCATCGGCTCCTCTGGAATGGCAGTGACCCTGCTGATGTTAGCTGGAGCCTTTCATTTTGAATTGAGTCCCATCTTTACCACCATCTGCATCATGCTATTTATTGCCTTCTTTGCATCATGCATTGGCCCTGCTTTCTGGACCCTTATAGCTGAGATGTTCCCAAACCGGATCAGAGGACTGGCGGTGGCCCTGGCCTCATTTACCCAGTGGGTATTTAACTTCCTGGTGGTACTGTTTTTTCCCTATGTGCTCGATGCACTGGGAGGTTCAGTTACCTTCTTGTTCCTGGCCACAATGGCCTTCATCCAATTGTTAATCGCCTGGTTCTTCATCAAGGAGACCAAGGGAAAATCGCTGGAAGAGATCGAATCGCTCTGGACTTAAAAATTAGTATCCGGCTCTGTTAGATCAAGCTCCTTGATCCAGATGTTTCGGTAGAGGACTGAATAGCCTTCGGCCTGTAGCTTTATGCCACCGGGGCTGTCGGTAATGCCTTTGCCCTCGTCATTGCCGCCATCAATCCCGGAGTTGGCTCCACCCCACACCTGGTTGATTCCGATGTTGGAGTAGACCTTAATACCATTGAAGTAGTTGGATACCAGCGCCTTTTCAGTTCTTTTGCCATCAATAAAGCGTGCAGCCCTGAAAACCATATCATAGGAATTCCAGTTCCCCACCCCCTTGTAAGCATAGTAGGGCGAGTCGATCTCATTGATCACAGCAGCCATGCCATGCTGGGTGGAATCGTTATCCAGAATCTGGATCTCATAGCGGTTCTGCAGATAGACACCTGAGTTACCACCCTTCTGTTCAATGAGAAACTCCACATGGATACGGAAATCGCGGTATTCCTTTTTGGTAACAATATCCGCCGATCCATATTTATGGTCCACCACCGCAGGATCATCACTGCTCATCACGGTACCTCCATCCACAGGATCGTCAACAATCTCCCATTTAACGGGCATTTCGGCTGCAAATCTGGGACCCTCCCAGTAGATCCAGTTCGCATGGAGCGATTCAGCAGTACCGTCAAAGACCACCTCTGCTCCAGAGGGAGCCTTGGCGCCTATGCCAACGGGATTTTGGCTGCACGCAGCCAGGAGTAATAGAGACAATGCAATAGTCATAATTGTAAAAGCTTTCATGATTATATTTTTTAAAATGTTGTATTACTATCTTCCAATATTATCAGGCAACCCCTTGTAGTGGCGGAATCCCTCCATGGGCTTCCCATCCTTCTCTACATGGATCCATCCCATCAGCATCTCTCTTACTCGTTTCTCCTCTTCGGGCGACATCTCCGGGCCCTTATAATCAGCCCAGCCTGAACTGAACTGACTCACATACTTCATAAGGGCCTCCACCTTTCGCTCTTCCCATTCAGATATATCAACCCAGGTATTCATGTCCTCCTCGGCCGAATCGTAAAGCATATATTCAGGAATGGTATGTGCCTCCAGTCCTTCTACCGTAATCTGTCCCTGAAACATCAGGGGCCACATGGCTGCGCGGGCCGCATCGGCCGACAGGTAGGAAGAAGCCCTGTGATCGGCCTTGTGCCAACGCACATTTCCTTTTCCCGGATCAAAGGAGAAAAGCACATCCGGCTTTATCTTGCGAATCAACCTAACCAATTTGGCAACCACTTCTTTCGTATCCTCATATTCCAACATGCCATCATCATAGCCCAGGTTGATATAGTGATCGGTGGGAATGCCCATGGTAGCCAGAGCGTCCTGCTCCTCCTGCTTGCGTATCAGGGCCAGGTCCATCATCCCCAGGTCGGGATCCTGAGTCCCCACATTTCCTGTGGTCAGAATAACAATATAAACCTCATTGCCATTGGCATTTAACATTCCCAGGGTACCCATTGAGTAAGAATCATCATCGGGATGAGCCCCGATCAATAGAATGGTTTTTCCCGTCCATTCTTCCACAGGCTGCTCAGGTTGTGCCATAGCAAATAGGGGAAGAGCCATGAGGATAAGACAAGTCAAAATGTTTTTCATGATAGTAGTTTTAGATAATATATTAATTAATGTAATTATATGCTTAGTCAAAATCAATCATTGCTTTCATGACCCCATCACCGTAGGCAGCTACAAGATCAAATGCCTCTTTGCTCCTTTCAAAGCTGAAGCGGTGGGTAGCCATCGCGCTAACAGATATCTCGCCTGAGGCCATCATATCCAGAGCTGGCTGTACGGCCTCATTTTGCCTTCGCACATTTTGAATACTCAACTCCTTTCGCCTGCTTATGTCCACCGGAAACGACCATCGCTCAAACTCCGGGATCCCGATGACCATCAGCTTTCCTCCCGGTTTGAGCAGGTCCACGGCATTGTCAATGGCATCCTGCTGACCACAGCACTCAAACACTACATCCAATAGTTCCGGCACCTCCCCAGTGATTTTCTTAACCACATCTTCCCGGTCCGGGTTGGCAGTTAAGCTTGCACCGCTCTTTTCCGCAATCCGCAAACGCTCGTCGATTTTATCCGTTACATAGACCTCTTTAGCTCCCATGGCCAGTGCCGGAAGCATAACGCTCATCCCGATGGGACCAAAGCCCAGGATTCCCACTCTTGCCCCATTCATGGGAATAGATTGTTTTACCGCATAAAGGCCAATGGCCAGGGGCTCCGAAATGGCAGCTTCATCATAGCTCATCTTATCAGGTATCTTAAAGCAAGAGGTCTCCGGCATAACGATATACTCCGAAAGTGATCCCTCAGCCTGACCCGGGCATCCAAGGAAACGCAGGTTGCGACAGGTATGGGGCCTGCCTGTCTGGCACTGGTCACATTCCCAGCAGGGCATGGCTGGCTCAATGGCAATCCGGTCACCCGGTTTTACCATGCTAACTTCTTTCCCAACAGCTTCAACTTCTCCGGCTCCTTCATGTCCCACGGTAAAGGGATATTGTACCACCTGGCTTCCAATCTTTCCCGATACATAGTAGTGAATATCTGATCCGCATACACCCAGAGTCTTCATTTTAATCCGCACATCCCTGTCATTCAAAAGGGCCGGGGTGCTTACCTCCTTCATTTCCATCTGGCGGATACCTGTTAGCATCATTGCTTTCATTATCTTGCGTATTAGGAGAAGAACTAAAAGTAAGAAAAATGAAAGCACTTTTTATCGGGGGGACAGGAAATATTTCCAGGGCTTGCTCAGAACTTTCAATTACCAGAGGAATTGACCTGACTATTCTGAGCAGAGGCCAGAGAAGTCCTGGTAATTTATCTGAGGCCAGGTTTATTACTGCTGACATTAATAAGCCCCGGGAGGTGAAGGCTAAACTTAAGGGAGAGCACTTTGATGTGGTCGTAAACTATATCGCCTTTACACCCGCGGAAATAGAGCGGGATATCCAACTCTTTTCAGATAAGTGCAACCAGTACATATTTATTAGTTCAGCATCTGCCTATCAGAAACCTCCCAGCCATCCTATTATTACCGAATCAACACCCCTGGTCAATCCCTACTGGGATTATTCCCGGGATAAGATTGCCTGTGAGGACCTTCTGATGAAGGCGCACCGTGAAAAGGGATTTCCTGCCACCATTGTAAGGCCTTCTCATACCTATGAGACCGTAATCCCGGTGGCCATTGGAAGCTGGGAGGATTTTACCATTGTTGATCGCATGAGAAAAGGAGGTACTGTGATTATACATGGAGATGGCACATCGCTCTGGACCATCACCCATTCACACGATTTTGCAAAGGGATTTGTGGGTTTGATGGGCAACATGCAATCCATCGGGCACAGTTTTCATATCACCTCTGATGAATTATTAAACTGGAACCAGATTTATCAAGCCCTCGCTGATGCAGTAGGAGCCGAACTAAATGCGGTTCATATTGCTACGGATTTTATATGCAATGAGGCTGATAAAATAGGTCAGCATTGGATGCGGGGGAACCTGCTGGGGGATAAGGCCAATAGTGCTATTTTCGATAATACAAAAATAAAACGCTTTGTTCCCGGATATGTAGCTACAATCCCCTTCAGGGAAGGAATCAAACATACGGTGGATTGGTTCGATGCTCATCCTGAAAGAATCAGGATTGATGAGGGGAACAACGTGCTGATGGATGCCATCCTTGCTGCCTACTCCAGCTAATGACTATTTTGATCGGGGGTGAAAACTAATAATGGCCTCACGCAAGTAAGCACTGTCCAGGTGGGTATAGATTTCGGTGGTGGTTATCGATTCGTGGCCCAGCATCTCCTGCACGGCACGAAGATCAGCCCCTCCCTCCACCAGATGTGTGGCAAAGGAGTGCCTGAAAGTATGGGGGCTCACCGTTTTTTGAATACCGGCTGATTTGGCCAGTTCCTTGATAATGGTAAAGACCATGTTCCGGGTGAGCATCTTCCCTCTGCGGTTTAAAAAAAGAACATCTTCGTTTCCAGCCTGTATGGACAGGCTGTTCCGGTCCGGCAGGTAGAGATCAATCTCTTTGAGGGCACGGGGACTAAACGGTACCAGCCTCTCCTTGTCCCCTTTTCCGATCACCCTGATAAATCCTTCGGCCCTGAATATTCCGGAAATCTGAAGCTCTACCAGTT
>Ga0164313_10002885_pt1 | contig 15317 bp, 11 predicted proteins | sample GuaBasSedimGuay4_FD_113735 | JGI IMG/M metagenome (GOLD analysis project Ga0164313, IMG submission 113735) | Subseafloor sediment microbial communities from Guaymas Basin, Gulf of California, Mexico - Guay4, Core 4569-4, 0-3 cm | ecosystem: Environmental > Aquatic > Marine > Hydrothermal vents... | reverse complement strand
CCATCGACTAAACTCGGTACTTCATTAATTGATAAAACAGGGGACCATTTATAGTTTTTCCATTCGCAAGTGAGGGTCAGATGAATCCCATAATCAAATTGGTCATTAACTATTGCAAAATCTGCTATTTCCTCAAAGTTAGGGCAGGGTACCATTATGCTATAGGAGTTAACGCATCCATTCTGAAGCGCTCCCATTGTTGCCAAATTTTCTGAATGTGATAACCCGGCATCATCAGCATGAATTATTAGTAATTTAGTGTTTGAAGGGAATCCTAATTTATCCAGAGCTTTCATACTTTCCATCAATGAAGCAGACACCTTATTATCTTGGCACTAAAGTAAGACAAGGTATGATCATCTCCTCCAGAGATATACCGCCGTGTTGATAAGTGTTTTTATAATATTTAACAAAGTGATTATAATTATTCGGGTAAGCGAAAAACAGATCTTCTTTAGCAAAGATAAAAGAACTGCTCATACTAATGGTTGGTAAAGAAATATCTCTGGGATTTCTAATCGCTAAAACATCCTTATCATTATAACTCAAGCTTTTTCCGGTTTTGTATCGAAGGTTAGCACTTATGTTTTTATCACCGATCACTTTTGTGGGATGTTTTGTGTTAATTGTGCCATGATCTGTTGTAATGATTAATTTTAAACCCATCTGTTGCGCTTCTTGAATCATTCTTAACAATGGAGAATTCATAAACCAGCTCATTGTTAATGATCGATAGGCCTTATCATCGCTTGCCAGTTCTTTGATCATTTCCATTTCCGTACGAGAATGTGAAAGCATATCCACGAAGTTATAGACGACCACGGTCAGATCATTTTCTTTAATTTTAGAAAAGTTCGATGCTAAATCCCTGCCATTATATAAATTGGTGATTTTGTAATACTCGTGATTAATGTTCAATTTTAATCTTTTGATCTGTTCGGTCAAAAATTCATTTTCAAACAAGTTCTTACCCCCTTCATCTGTGTCATTTTTCCAGTAGTTCGGATATTTCTTTTCCATATCCAGGGGAGTCAGGCCTGAAAAAATGGCATTTCTTGAGTATTGAGTGGCTGTAGGCAAAATACTAAAATAAGAAGTCTCGTCAATGGTTTTATAATATTCATTAATTTTTGGTTCCAGAACTCTTAATTGGTCATACCTTAAATTATCAATTACTATTAAAAGGGTGCCATTCTTTATATCTAATTGCGGAACAATAACATCTTTAAACAGATCATGCGACAAGATCGGTTTATCTCCTCCATGATACCAATCCTGATAATTTTTTTTAATAAATTTAAAAAACTGAGAATTAGCTTCTTCTTTTTGACTTTCGAGAATTTCGGTCATGCCAATATCTGTAATCGATTCAAGTTGAATTTCCCAATGAATTAAATTTTTATATAAAGCAACCCAATCTTCAATTGTATTTACCATAGCAAGCTCCATAGATATTTTACGAAATTCCTGTTGGTAATTTGAAGTCGTCTTTTCAGAAACCAGTCTAGACGTGTCCAGATTTTTCTTAAGGCTTAATAATATTTGATTTGGATTAACCGGTTTTATAAGGTAATCAGCTATTTTTGAACCGATTGCCTCCTCCATAATATACTCTTCCTCACTTTTTGTAATCATAATAACAGGAAGATTGGGATGGCTTAGCTTGATTCCAGCGAGAGTTTCAAGTCCGGACAGTCCGGGCATGTTTTCATCCAGAAAAACAATATCAAATGGATTTTGTTTTACAATTTCTAATGCGTCGGCCCCATTCGTGCAAGGAGTAACATCGTAATTTTTCTTTTCTAAAAATAGAATATGCGGTTTTAAAAGTTGAATTTCATCATCAACCCATAATATTCTCGGTGCACTCATACTTATAATTGATTATATAAATTAAAGTTCTAATTTTGTTTTGGCAAAGATAATATTTGTTTAGAAAAATACTTGTCGAAATGTACGAAAAACAGTAATATAATTTTGGAAAAAATAAAAATATTTAACGATCCAATTTATGGCTTTATAACCATAAAGAATTCCTTATTATTTAAAATAATCGAGCACACTCTATTTCAACGTTTAAGGCGAATATCACAGATGGGGATGTCTTATTTGGTATATCCGGGTGCACATCATACAAGGTTTCATCATGCCGTAGGGTGTATATATCTTATGCAAAAGGCAATAGATACATTACGCATGAAGCAAGTAGAAATAAACAATAAAGAGGAGGAAGCGCTTTACATTGCAATTTTGCTTCACGATATTGGCCATGGTCCCTTTTCTCATGCCTTGGAAAATGTAATTGTTAAGAACATGAATCATGAGGAACTCTCTTTGCGGTTTATGGATCTTCTTAACAGAGAGTTTGATGGAGGGCTGGATCTGGCGATTGAAATTTTTAAGGGGGTATATCACAGAAAATTCATGCATCAATTAATTTCTAGTCAATTAGACATGGACCGATTAGATTACCTCAAAAGGGATAGTTTCTACAGTGGAGTTGCCGAAGGAAATATCAACTCGGATAGACTGATATCGATGCTTGATGTTAAAGACGATCAGCTGTTAATTGATATAAAAGGAATATATTCGGTTGAAAAGTTCATAGTGGCGCGCAGATTGATGTATTGGCAGGTATATCTTCACAAAACCAGTTTGGCGGCTGAACAGATCTTAGTAAAGATATTAAAGAGGGCTAAGGAAATGATTGGTGATGACATTTCGTTAAAAGCCAGTAAATCATTATTGTATTTTTTAACTACCGATGTTGATGCTGCAAGCTTTGATAACACTGCTTTAAGGATGTTTTCTAGTCTTGATGATTTCGATATAATATCGGCCTTAAAAGAATGGTCTAACCATCCTGATCTAATACTATCTTCCCTGAGTAATTCAATAATAAACAGAAAACTACCAAAAGTTATCATTCAGAATAAACCATTTAATGATAGCTATTTCAAAAAAATTAGTGATGAAGTTGCTAAAAGCTATTCAATAGATATAGAGAAGGTTGATTATTTTGTTTTTCAAGGGGCGGTAAAAAATCAGGCTTACAATGCTGAAGACGAGCGAATTAATATTTTGGATAAAAATGGTAAAATTACAGATATTGTAGAGGCATCAGATGATTTAAGCATGTCCGGCTTATCCAGGTCGATAACCAAATATTTTATTTGTTATCCTAAGTTATATTAATTTAGGATGGTTGTTAATTTTTAGTATTTTTGCATTGATGAAATTTACTGCTACACAAATCTCAGAAATTATCGATGGAGATATTGATGGAAATCCTAATGAGGAAGTACATAAACTTTCAAAAATTGAAGAAGGAGAAAAAGGTTCACTAACCTTTTTATCTAATCCAAAATATCAATCCTATTTATATACAACGAAAGCATCGATAGCAATTGTTAACAAAGATTTTGTTCTTGAGTCAAAAATTAAAACTACTCTTATAAAAGTTGAAGACGCATATAAAGCATTCTCGAAACTTTTAGAATATTACAATCAGGTAAAACTGAATAAATCCGGTATTGAAAGTCCCAATTTCATTAATGATAATGCGAAAATCGGGAAGGATGTTTATATAGGCGCCCTGACTTATATTGGTGAGAATGTGGATATTGGTAATAAAGTAAAGATTTATCCAAATGTCTTTATCGGAGATAATGTTATCATTCAAGAGGGTACTATTATATTCGCCGGAGCAAAAATATATTCAGAATCTCAAATTGGAAAGAATTGCACGGTTCATTCAGGAGTTATTATTGGAAGTGATGGTTTTGGATTTGTGCCGGATGAAAATGGAGTTTACAATAAAATTCCACAAATAGGGAATGTGATACTTGAGGATAATGTTGACATAGGATCGGGAACAACTATTGACAGGGCAACTTTAGGCTCTACAATTATTAGAAAAGGAGTAAAACTAGACAATCAAATTCAGATTGCACACAATGTCGAGGTTGGTGAAAATACTGTAATCGCAGCACAGGCCGGAATTGCCGGATCTACCAAAATTGGTAAAAGTTGTCAAATTGGAGGTCAGGTAGGAATAGTTGGTCATGTAACCATTGGAAATAATGTAAGAATACAAGCACAATCTGGAATTGGCAGATCATTAAAGGACAATGAAGTAGTTCAAGGGAGTCCTGCTCTTGGTTATTCCGATTATAATAAATCATATGTTCATTTTAAAAACCTCTCCAAATTAGTTAGTAAAATAAACGAGTTAGAAAAAATTATTATTTCTAAAGAATCAAAAATATGAGCACAAAACAAAAAACCATTAAGAAAGAGATTTCGTTAGAGGGAGTAGGTTTGCATACTGGTAAGAATGTTAAAATTACTTTTAAGCCGGCACTCGAGAATACCGGTTTTAATTTTGTAAGAACCGATTTAGAAGGACAGCCTTTAATTGAAGCAAATGCAAATTATGTTACGAGTACGCATCGTGGAACTAATTTAGAAAAAAATGGGGTTGCTGTAAATACTTCAGAACATGTCCTGGCTGCGGTTGTTGGATGCGATATTGACAATATAATCATGGAATTGGACTCACGTGAGCCTCCAATTTTAGATGGTTCATCAAAATTCTTTGTAGAAGCGCTGGAAAAATCCGGTGTAGTTGAGCAGGACGCAGAAAGAAAAGTATATGAGGTAAAAGAAATTATTAGCTTTAAGGATGAGGAGTCGGGGAGTGAAATTATGGTCATGCCTTCCGAAGATTATGAAATAACTGCCATTATTGATTTCGGAACCAAGATCTTGGGAACGCAAAATGCGACTCTGAAAAACATAGGTGAATTTAAAAATGAAATTGCGGCCGCCAGAACATTTAGCTTTTTGCATGAAATAGAGATGCTTCTGGATAATGACCTGATCAAAGGAGGAGACCTTAATAATGCCATTGTTTATGTAGATCAAAAGTTATCTGAAAAAACAATGAAAAAGCTAAGCAAAGCTTTTAAAAAGGATTCTGTTCAAATTAAACCCAATGGGATACTCGATAATTTAACCCTGCATTGGACCAATGAAGCAGCGCGTCATAAATTATTAGATGTAGTTGGTGATCTGGCGCTGGTGGGTACGAAAATCAAAGGAAAGGTTATCGCCACAAAACCCGGGCATAATATAAATACGAAGTTTGCGAAGAAGTTAATGAAAATTATTCAAATTGAGAAACGAAATAAAGTTCCTCAATTTGATCTAAGCCAGCCGCCATTGATGGATGTTGAAAAAATTATGAGTATTTTACCACATCGCCCTCCATTTTTGTTGATTGATAGAATTATTGAATTATCGGACATTCATGTAGTTGGAATGAAAAATGTAACAATGAATGAGCCTTTTTTTGTTGGTCATTTCCCGGGAGCTCCAGTAATGCCCGGTGTTTTACAAGTAGAGGCCATGGCACAATGTGGGGGTATTTTAGTATTGAGCACAGTGCCGGACCCTGAAAATTATCTAACATTTTTCATGAAAATTGATAATGTAAAATTCAAACAAAAAGTTTTACCCGGCGACACTTTAATATTTAATTGTGAGTTAATTGCGCCCATCCGCCGTGGTATTTGTCACATGCAGGCCTATGCCTACGCCAACAATAAATTGGTTACTGAAGCACAGTTGATGGCGCAAATAGTTAAAAAATAAAAAATGAATCAACCTCTAGCATATATTCATCCGGGAGCAAAAATAGCAACAAATGTGGTTATAGAGCCATTTACAACGATTCATAACAATGTAAAAATAGGCTCAGGGACCTGGATTGGTTCAAATGTAACCATTATGGAAGGAGCGAGGATTGGAAAAAATTGTAGAATTTTTCCCGGTGCAGTAATTTCAGCTATTCCTCAGGATTTAAAATTTGATGATGAAGATTCGTTGACGATAATTGGAAACGATGTAACTATCAGAGAATGTGCTACGATCAATAGAGGAACTAAGGCGTATGGTAAGACCGAAATAGGAGATGACTGTTTAATTATGGCCACGGCACATGTTGCCCATGATTGTATTATTAAAAATAATGTGATTCTTGTTAATGCGGTAACCTTAGCAGGTCACGTAGAAATTGGTGAGTACGCCATTGTAGGAGGATTGGCCGGTATTCATCAATTTATTCACATCGGTAAACATGCAATGGTTTCCGGTGGCTCATTGGTGAGAAAAGATGTTCCTCCCTTTATCAAAGCTGCAAAAGAACCTTTGTCGTACGTAGGAATAAATTCAATTGGTCTGCGAAGAAGGGGGTTTTCTCCAGAGAAAATAAATGAAATTCAAAATATTTACAGAATATTATTCCAACAAAATAACAATACAACTCAGGCATCTAGAATAATAGAGGCAGAAATGGATGCAACCCCCGAACGAGATGAAGTGCTCACCTTCATTACAAACTCACAACGTGGAATAATGAAGGGATATACGAGTTCTTATTAATAAAACTAAAATTAGAAATGGCAAATACTTCAGATATAAAGAAAGGTTTATGCATTGTATATAATAACGATACATTTAAAATTATTGAATTTCAGCATGTAAAACCCGGTAAAGGCCCCGCTTTTGTTCGTACAAAATTAAAAAGCCTGACCACCGGAAAAGTCATCGACAATACATTTTCTTCAGGACATAAAATTGAGGAAGTAAGAGTGGAAACAAGAAAGTATCAATATTTATATCCCGAAGGAGATACCTATCATTTTATGAATACGGATGATTACAATCAAATTTCTTTACAGAAAGAGTCTTTGGATTCACCTGATCTGTTAAAAGAGGGTGAAATTGTTACTATAATCATCCGGACTTCAGATGAACTGCCTCTAGCTGTTGATATGCCTGCACATGTTGTTCTGGAAATAAAGAAAACAGAGCCCGGGATAAAAGGGAATACAGCAACCAATGCTACCAAACCTGCAACCGTAGAAACCGGTGCGAGGGTTAATGTTCCTTTATTTATCAATGAAGGTGACAAAATTAAAATTGAAACGGAGAAAGGAACCTATATGGAAAGAGTGAAGGAATAATTATTATTGGGTTCAATTCTAAGATCATTTTAACCTGAATGATAGTTAAGGATGCTCCATTGACCAAATTGAAATTATTATAAAGAGATGAAATTTCCTAGAACTTACACTTTAAATGAAATCGCACAACTAACAGATACACAGTTTATTGGAGATAAAGACTTTCCCGTGTATGGTATAAATGAAATTCATGTTGTAGAAAAAGGGGATGTCGTTTTTGTTGATCATCCAAAATACTATGATAAAGCCTTACAATCGGCAGCGACAATTATATTGATCAATAAAAAAGTAGATTGTCCGGAAGGGAAGGCGCTCTTGATATCGGATGACCCATTCAGAGATTTTAACAAGATAGCAGTCCACTTTAAACCGTTTAAAGGTGCTTTACAGAGTGTTGCACCCTCTGCAAGAATTGGGTTAAACACGGTGATACAACCCAATGTGTTTATTGGGAATAATGTGATTATTGGTGATAACTGTATCATACACCCTAATGTGAGTATTTACGACGACTGTGTGCTTGGAAACAATATTACTATTCATTCGGGCACTGTTCTTGGAGCGGACGCTTTTTATTTTCAGAAACGATCACACGGATTTGATCAACTCCATTCATGCGGAAGAGTGGTCGTTGAGGATGATGTTCATATAGGAGCTCTGTGTACTATTGACAGAGGAGTTACTGGTGATACCATCATTGGAGCAGGAACAAAGATTGACAATCAGGTTCAAATAGCCCATGATAATGTAATAGGAAAAAGTTGTTTGATCGCTTCTCAGGTTGCGATCGCAGGTTGTGTAATAATTAAAGATGAAGTTACACTTTGGGGTCAGGTAGGAATTAAAAGCGATATTACAATCCATAAGGGCGTTGAGGTCTATGCTCAGTCCGGAGTGGGATTCGATCTGGAAGAAGGTAAGAAATACTTTGGATCTCCCTGTATTGAAGCCCGGCAAAAAATGAGAGAATTATCTATGATGAGAATACTACCTGAAATCGTTCAAAAATTAAGAAAATAACTTCTTAGAACCAATTCATTGATTTACTTTTGTAGTATAGATCTTGATGAAGGGTTTAGAAAAATTAAAATCAGAATAAATGAGTGTATTAGTAAATAAAGATTCAAAAATAATAGTACAGGGTTTTACAGGAAGTGAAGGTACTTTCCACGCATCACAAATGATCGAGTATGGAACAAATGTGGTTGGTGGTGTAACACCGGGAAAAGGTGGTCAACTTCATTTAGACAAACCTGTTTTTAATACTGTGGCAGATGCTGTTCAGAAAGCAGGTGCCGATACTTCGATAATCTTTGTGCCTCCGGCTTTTGCTGCAGATGCCATAATGGAAGCAGCAGCCTCCGGTATAAAGGTTATTATATGCATAACCGAAGGTATACCCACCGCAGATATGGTTAAGGTCAAGTCCTATATCGATCAAAAGGATTGTCGCCTAATAGGGCCTAATTGTCCCGGAGTTATAACCCCCGGGGAGGCTAAAGTTGGTATAATGCCTGGATTTGTCTTTAAGAAAGGGAAGGTTGGAATTGTGTCAAAATCAGGAACCTTAACTTATGAAGCTGCTGATCAAGTGGTTAGACAAGGGCTTGGTGTAACTACCGCTATTGGCATAGGAGGTGATCCTATAATCGGAACCACTACCAAAGATGCTGTTGAATTATTCATGAACGACGATGAAACAGATGCCATAGTGATGATAGGGGAAATAGGTGGACAGTTGGAGGCCGAAGCAGCGCGATGGATAAAAGCTGACGGTAATCGCAAACCTGTGATCGGGTTCATTGCGGGTCAAACGGCACCGGCTGGCAGGACCATGGGACATGCAGGAGCAATAGTAGGAGGAAAGGATGATACCGCACAAGCCAAAATGGAAATTTTAAGGGAGAATGGTATTTATGTTGTTGAATCACCAGCGGAAATAGGAAAGAAAGTGGCAGAAGTCTTAGGATAATAGCTAAATATTTAAACGATAAAAAAACCTGTTAGATAAATTAGCTCTAACAGGTTTTATTATTTTAACTGGGTAATTTAAGTTTTGATCTTCTCGGGTTTTTCTTTTAAATTTTCATCTAAAAACTCTATCATTGCATTGTAAAAATCAAATCGATTTTCCTCATTGTAAAAACCATGCCCTTCGTCTTCTTTTAGCATATACTGTACCGTGACACCATTCTTTTTTAGCGCTTCCACTATCTGATCGGATTCCGCCTGTTTTACTCTGGGATCATTTGCGCCCTGAGCAATAAACAAAGCTGCTTTGATCTTATCTACATGAAAGGCCGGGCTATTCGCTTTCATCATTACACTATCTATTGTGTTCGGATCTCCCACCATTTCATAAATCATTTCCCTGAAAGGTTCCCAGTAAGGAGGTATGGTCTCCATCCAAGAAAATATATTTGAAACGCCTACATAATCAACTGCCGCAGCATATAGATCTGGAGTATTAGTGATCCCGGCTAAGGTTGCATAACCACCGTAGCTTCCACCATATATCGCAATTCGTTTGGGGTCCGCAATACCTTCATCTATTAACCATTTAACTCCGTCAGTAATATCATTCTGCATTTCTTGTCCCCATTTTTTAAAAGAACTTTCCCAGAATTTCCTTCCATAACCCGTAGAACCTCTAAAATTCATTTGTAAAACAGCATATCCCCGGTTGGCTAATAATTGAACTTCCGGGTTATATCCCCATCTATCTCTGGCCCATGGGCCTCCATGCGGATTAATAACAACGGGTAGATTATTAGCCTCTCTACCAACCGGCAGGGTCAGATAACCATGAATTGTCAAGCCGTCTCTGGAGGTATATTTAATAGGTTTCATATCTGCCAAATGCTCGGACTTGATCCATGGGCTCAAATCTGCCAAATGCTTTATTTCTTTAGTATTATGATCATAATGATAATATGCCCCTCTTGTTTTATCATTGCCCACATACACTAAAAAAATGTCTTCATTTTTGTTGGTTGCTGTAATATAGTATTCATTGTTAACCCCTAATTTACTTTTAAGGTCATTAAAGATATCTTCATATTCTTTATCCAAAAATTCTCTTTTTAACTTTGTGGTAGTATAATTAATAACGGTGGGTACCTTTCTTTTCCTGGAATAGGAGATATTTTCAATATCCACTTCGCTACTTTTAAATATTTCTTCTATTTCTACATTTTCCTTTAGATCATATTTTACAACGGCAGCTTTATCTCTGCTTAAATTTGAAACCGCGTAAATTATATGTCCATTATCAAAATCAAAGAATTGAGGATCCAAAGTATGCTTGAAATTAGTGGTAATAACTTCTTTAAAGGGCTGGTCTTCATCTTCTCTATACAAAATGGTTTGATTAACTCCGTTGAGTACCATAGCTATACGAAGGGCACCACTATGATCCGTTTTCCAACCTGTTATATTCCCGGGATTTTCGTATAATAATTTCATCTCTCCGGTATTGATATTCAATCTATACGGATCAAAAACTTGTGGATTCCTTTTGTTTAAACCAATGATCATCTCATCTTCGTTATCTTCAAGGTCATCAATTATTTGCGCTTTAACTCCTTCAAATGGCGTCAGTTCTAATTCATCCGTTCCATCTTTATTTACTGAAAAAATATGGTTATTCTCATTACCCCCTTTATCACGAACATAGATTAATTTGTTATTGTTTGCCCAATAATAACCATATATCCCACGATCTTCAGCACTTGTAACTCTAATCGCCGAATCACTGTCAAATTTTCTTACATAAATGTTCATTCTGCTTTTATAGGGTGCCATGAAGGAGATATATTCACCGTCTGGTGACAAACGAAAAGTACGCTTCTCGGAATTTTTAAAAAAATCTTCTACCGAAATTTTTGGGGGAGGGTCTATACTGGAAAATTTTTCCTTTTTTGGAGCCTCACATGCAAGAAATATTACACAAAGTAATAACAAAATTATTTTTTTCATAAAGATTCATTTTTTGTTAGTAATTAATTGAATGTGTTAAAGTTACGACATTTTTTTAACGGTTGATAAATTTATCTTAATAGTAAGGTATGAATTTTTATTAATCTAACTTCTTTAATATATTTGAGAACGGACATTTCTATACACTAACATATTATATTTTCATGAAAAATTATAAAATTTTATTCATCGCTTTTTTGACTGTTCTATTTATAAACTGTAATAGCTCTGATCAAAATACCAACGCTTATGTTGCCGAACAACATACAGATAACAACGGATTTTATTATGAAACGGTTACAAATGATCCTACCGGATTAAGATTGTATACTCTGGATAACGGACTTAAAGTTTATTTGAGTAAGAATAATGATGAGCCAAAAATTCAGACCTATGTTGCTGTTAGAGCTGGCTCTAACTATGACCCCATCGAGAGTACAGGATTAGCTCACTATTTAGAACATATGCTATTTAAAGGTACAGACCAATTTGGCACATCTGATTGGGAAACCGAAAAAAAATTAATTGCTCAAATTTCAGATTTATTTGAACAGCATAAAGCTGAAATGGACCCTGTTATAAAAGAAGCTATTTATCGTAAAATTGATAGTATTTCATTGATAGCTTCGGATTACGCCATTGCAAATGAATATCCTAAGATGGTAATGTCTATAGGAACAACTGGCTTAAATGCCCATACTTGGTATGAAGAAACAGTCTACCATAATAAAATACCTGCAAATGAATTAGATAAATTTTTGGAAATGGAAAGCGATCGATTTGGCAAGTTGGTATTGCGCTTGTTTCATACAGAACTAGAGGCAGTGTATGAAGAGTTTAATCGGGGGCAAGATAGTGACGGGAGAAAAGCACATTATGCCATGATGGATGGATTGTTTCCAACTCATCCCTATGGACAGCAAACAACTCTCGGAACTTCTGAACATCTAAAAAATCCATCAATGGTGGAGATCAATAACTATTTTAATAAATATTATGTTCCAAATAATATGGCAGTAGTACTGGTTGGAGATTTAGATTTTGATGAAACAATTAAAAAAGTTGATGCAACTTTCGGAAAATTTGAGTATAAAGAAGTGACACATCCTGTTTTGCCTAAAGAAGAGCCTATAAATGAGGTTGTAATAAAGGAAGTATTAGGACCAAATAATGAAAGTATAACTGTATCGTATAGAACAGAGGGAATTGGATCTGATGAAGAAAAAGTTATAACTGTATTAGAAATGCTATTAATGAATGGTAACGCAGGGTTATTTGATTTAAATTTAAATCAGAAACAATTAGTTCAAAGGGCATCAACATACCCTAGTTTCTATAATGATTATGGTCATATAACATTAAATGGAACACCAAAGGCAGGACAATCACTGGACGAGGTCAAAGTCTTAATGTTGGATCAAATAAAAAAATTACAAAATGGAGATTTTGATGAAGACATGATCGAAGCTGTTATTAACGATTTAAAATTAAGACAGACTAAACAATATGAAAACACAACAGCATTGGCAGGAATGTATTATAATACATTCATTCATAGACAAAATTGGAATGATAGAGTGAAACTTATAGATGATTTAAGACATATTACTAAGGAAGAACTGGTGACTTATGCAAATAAGTTTTTTAAAGATAACTATGTTGTAGTTTACAAAAGAAAAGGGGAAGACAAAAATATTGTAAAAGTTAAAAATCCGGATATAACACCAATAGAAATCAACAGAGATACCCAGTCGGATTATGTGGTTGCTTTCAATAAAATTAAATCGGAAGAATTAAAACCAGTATTTGTAGATTATAAAGTAGAAATTCAAAAAGAAAAATTAGATAGTGGAATTGAAATTTCTTTTATCAAAAATATAAATAATGATTTATTCAATTTGAATATAATCTTTGATATGGGGAAAGACAATGATAAAAAACTGACCTTGGCAGTTGGATATCTTGAGTACCTGGGAACAACTAAATATTCAGCTGAAGAATTGGCGAAGGAGTTTTATAAATTAGGTATTAATTATAGTGTAAATACAGGAAGTGACCGTTCTTACGTATCTATATCAGGATTACAAGAAAACCTTGGTAAAGGGTTGGAATTGCTGGAACATTTAATGTCAGATGTAGTTGTTGATCAGGAGGCGTATGATAATTATGTTGCGAGTATTTTAAAAGCCAGAGAAGATGGTAAAACCCAAAAGAGTAATATTCTTCGAAATGGTCTAAATAGTTATGCACAATACGGAGAGAATTCACGATTGAGAAATATCTATAATGCTGATGAGCTAAACGCAATAGATCCATCTGAGTTAGTTGAGATTGTACAAGATTTGAGTAACTATGAACATCGTATATTTTATTACGGAAAAAATGTGGATGAAGCTAAGACTGCATTAAATACTTTTCATAAAACGCCTGCAACATTCAAGGACTATCCCAAAGCGATAGAATATAAACAATTAACTACGGGTAAAAATGTTTATTTTACTGATTTTGATATGGTGCAATCTGAGATGTTATTCGTTGCGAAAGGAGAGCTGTTTGACCCGAAAAAAATGGCGGTTTCGAGTCTCTTCAATTCTTATTTCGGATTGATTGTTTTCCAGGAGATGCGCGAATCAAAATCATTGGCGTATTCAGCTTGGGCTGGGTATCTTCCAGCAAGCAAAAAAGGAAAAGATGATTTGATATCAGCATATATTGGTACTCAAGCCAATAAATTACCTCAAGCTGTTGATGCTATGATGGAATTGCTGAATAATATGCCGGAGGCTGAAAAACAATTTGAAGACGCCAAATCAGCGGCATTAAAAAAAATTGCTGCACAGCGAATTACCAAGTCTAATATATTTTGGAATTATGAAAGTTTGTTAAAAAAAGGCATTGACTACGACAATCGTGAAGAAATATATAATTCAATCCAAAGTATGACCTTGCAAGATATGAGCGATTTCTTTGTAAATAATATTAAAGGACAAGACTATTCAGTTTCAGTTATTGGAAATAAAAAAGATCTGGATATGAGAGCCTTAGAAAAATTAGGAGAAGTCCATGAAATGGATATTGATTACCTCTTTAACTACAAAGAACTTGATGTAAAACAATAAATTTTGAAATTATTAGACAGACCTCACTATAAAATATTAGGGAGGTTTTTTCTTTTATTTTTTTCATTATAATTCTCCGATTCAAATTATTATCTTTGATCTTCAAAATCATTTACTGAATTATGAAATTACTCGAAAACAAAACCGCTTTGATCACCGGGGCTTCCCGTGGAATAGGAAAAGGCATTGCAACAGAATTTGCCAAACAAGGAGCTAATGTTGCATTTACATTTAATGCCTCTGTTGATGCTGCTAAAGAGTTAGAGAAAGAATTAGAATCTTATGGAGTCAAGGCCAAAGGATACCAATCTAATGCCGCTAATTTTGATGCTGCACAAGAATTGGTCAAAGAGGTGCTGGAAGATTTTGGATCTTTAGAGATATTGATCAATAATGCCGGTATCACGAAAGACAATTTATTGATGAGAATTTCAGAAGCAGACTTTGATAAAGTGATCGAAGTAAACTTAAAATCTGTTTTTAATTTAACAAAAGCTGTTATCCGGCCGATGATGAAACAACGGGAAGGTTCCATAATCAATATGAGTTCTGTTGTTGGTGTTAAAGGAAATGCAGGTCAAACGAATTATGCAGCCTCCAAAGCAGGAATTCTAGGGTTTACCAAGTCTGTTGCCCTGGAATTAGGTTCCAGAAACATCAGATGTAATGCCATTGCACCAGGATTTATTGAAACAGAAATGACAGCCAAGCTCGACGAAAAAACTGTTGAACAGTGGCGAAACGATATTCCGCTAAAACGTGGTGGCACACCTGAAGACGTAGCCAATGCATGTATATTTTTAGCTTCTGGCTTATCTTCCTACATTACAGGACAAACACTCAATGTTGATGGTGGCATGTTAACTTAACAGCACTTTTAAATTAAATTAATGAAACCCTTAACAATTGCGCTTGTACTACTGGCTCTTGTAATTGCATGGACGGTGTCTTATTTTCAATACTTTTTCAGAAAAAGCAGCATTAAAGAAGTCTATTTGTTATTTGTTTTACGAATCATCAGTGTTTTTGCTTTACTAATTCTTTTAATCAATCCGAAATTTGATAGAAAAATATACGAGTTAGTAAAACCGAGCTTATTGGTTGCTACGGATAACTCATTTTCTATTTCATTTACAAAACAGGATTCAACAGTAATAGACCTGCTGAACAAGATCAGTAATAGTGAAGAAAT
>Ga0164313_10002884_pt1 | contig 15319 bp, 14 predicted proteins | sample GuaBasSedimGuay4_FD_113735 | JGI IMG/M metagenome (GOLD analysis project Ga0164313, IMG submission 113735) | Subseafloor sediment microbial communities from Guaymas Basin, Gulf of California, Mexico - Guay4, Core 4569-4, 0-3 cm | ecosystem: Environmental > Aquatic > Marine > Hydrothermal vents... | reverse complement strand
GGAATGGTTGGTGCGCTGGCCGACTGGTTTGCCGTAGTTGCGCTTTTTCGCCACCCTTTAGGCATTCCTATCCCGCATACGGCCATAATCCCAAACCGGAAAAATGATATTGGCGAAAGCATGTCGCGTTTTGTCGCCGACCATTTTCTTGAACCGGCCGTGGTACGAAAGAAACTACAGAACACCAATCTGGCGGCATTTGTAGTCACCTGGCTAAAAAGCGAGAAGGGACGCCACAGTGTGGATGAGCTTACTGTGGCAGTACTTCAATGGGCGCTCGGTGCCCTGCATGAAAAACGCGTACGCCGGTTTCTCTCACGGCTTTCCAGAAAACAACTGGCAAATATCGCCCTGGCACCACTGCTTGGCAGCACGCTGGACTGGCTGGTGCGGGGACAAAGGCACCAACAGATCCTGACCCAGGTATTGCGTTACACCATTGTCCTTGTGCATGACAACCGTGATGCGATCCGCACAAAAGTAAAAAAGGAAAGCCCATGGTGGTTGCCGGGTTTTGTTGACGACCGTATTCTGAAAAAAATGCTTGAGCGGATCGAGCATCAATTATTCGAAATGGCACTGGATCAGGATCACTCCTTGCGTGAACGATTCAACCGGTGGGTGCAAAACCTTGCGCAAGATCTGAAATCCAACCCGGAGCACCATCGTTTGGGTGACGAGTTCAAACAACAATTGCTCGCCAACGATGAACTGCAGGATTACCTGTACGGATTGTGGCGTGAACTGGCAAAAAATATTGAAACAGATTTAGGAGAGCCGGAGTCAGTGATCAGAGAGCAGGTCGGGCAATGGCTGGATGGAGTAGCCGAAGAACTGGATAGCGACCCGGATATGCAAGCCTGGGTAAATGACTGGCTGGTAGATGCAATAACATTGATAGTCGGCCGTAACAGCGCCCAGATTGCCAGCCTGATCAGCGACACGGTGAAATCCTGGGACGGAGCGGACATGAGTCGCCGTGTCGAACTGGCAATTGGCCGCGATCTGCAATTTATCCGTATCAACGGCACCCTGGTGGGGGGCTTGGTTGGCTTATTGATTTATGCGGTTAAGCTTGCTGTGTAGGGGCAAGTCTGCCGCAACGTTTATTTTGCCTCAAAGCGATTCTTATCTCGATTTTTCTGTACTTTTTTCGGATCCCAGATACAGCCATTCATCGCAATCCAGGCCCCGGGTGGCGAGGCTTGCAGTGCACCAATTGCACAGCCGATATTAAATACCGCATCAGAATCACGAAAACTTGCCGGATGCAGGGCACCGGTCAATACCATGGTTTTGCCGGGGATATCTGTCAGCATCAAGGCAGTTTTGACCATGCCGTCAGTGCCGTGGGTGATCAAAACATGCGTTGCATTGCTGGCCGTGATCTCGGTATGGATTGCGAGTCTGTCCTCATCTTTGAAGTGCAGACTATCCTTGCGGATGATGGCTTTGATTTCAAACTCAAATCCAACATGCATAAGATCCAGAATTTTTCCGATTTGTGGCTCACCAACCTGGTAGTCGCTCAATTCGTCAAAATAGATTTTGTCGATTGTGCCACCAGTGGTAACAATTAGTAGTTTGTTCATTATTATTGCCCGACTGAATACATTGCCGCTGTTATATTGCAGCGGGTAGTATAGCTTGCAAGGATCATGGATAAATATATATGAATATTCCAGCCCGGTCGGGCAGAACATGCAACGAAAGTCTACAGCCCGGTAGAATTTGGGCTATGTTGTGCTTGTTAGTGTGTATCTTGCTTTTATCGTGCCCTTCCAGTCTCGTGGCACAGGTTGTGGAGCAGATAGCGCAGGAAACAATCGAAACAGGACCGGCACTTACACAAGAACCCGAAGAGATTACAGTTTCTCTACCGGATAGCCATCAAATGGCGATGGCCCTGGCAACCCCCGAATTACGCGAGCCCGCACTACTTGACCTGGCAGTCGCAGCACATGTGGTAAGCCGCGCTGAATTTGAGTCTGAAGCGGATCATGCTGCTCTTGCACAAGGGTTTCTTGATGATCGGGCCTGGTTACAAATGCTGGTCGAGCGTTATGGTTGGGTGCGACCACACAGTTCGGTACTGGATCCCGCGGCCTGGCTGGTAGTTGGTGAATTGCAACAACATGACCTCGAAGACAAAACGCTGGTATTTCCAGGCCGTATTCCTGAATCTGCATTAATTCACCAGGTATTTCAACGTGCCGGGCAGCGGCTCGCAGCAGCCAACCTGCCGGTCCTGTTACTTGGGATTGAGGCAGACGTTATCACGCTTTGGAATGCGTTTTTGCAGTTGACGAAATCTCAAGACTCAATAGATCCTGCCTGGAAAGCAGTAGAAAGTGCCTGGTTTACGGATCGGTCCATACCTGGATCAGGGGTTCTCGATAGCCGTCTGCAAAATAGTGAGCCGGTAGTGGTAAATATTCCACAGGCAATGTCGTTGTTGGTATTAACTGCGACACAAGCACGGCCCCCGGATGCCAGAGGGCTGGTGCAGCTTCGCTTTTCAGTTCTTGGTGACAAGACTCCGCAGGATAATTCCTCCGATGACATGCCGGTACCCATTGGAACGGAAAATGAGCACTTGTCAAACCAGACCAGGGATATCCTTCATCTCGTCAGTCTTGTTGATGGTTTACATGATGGTCGCTATTTTGAGTTTGTCCGCGGGATATTGGCGATTACCTCCGGACTGCTTGAACAGCCGGTAAATGTTGAAGAACCATTCTCACTGGTGGATTGGTTGATGGCTGAGTTACCGGCAATATCAGCACATTATGCGGTGGATTTCGCCAGCTTTGACTCCCGACTGAATACCACCATGTCGGCTGTTTACGAGGTATTACTGAATATTACGAATGCCCGTGCTGAAGGTCCTGATGGTACAAATATTGATATCAAGACATCAAGGGAAACCATTGCTGATGCAGTCGCACAACTGACATTGTTAATTCCGGATATGGGTTATTACTTCAATACACCGGTTCGTGCGAGGATTGTTGAGGAAATTAATATTTGTATAAGTATTGCCGCCAGTCTGGATGACAGCGGTGCCCCCGCCATGACACGTCGCCAGTTTGATGCCTGCATCGATGCGTTATTGCAACTGGCTGATCAGGAGGCACGTCTGGCCGAACTGTCGGGCGATATGAATGGCCCGTTTACCCCCGATACTTTACGGCGTGAATTGAGTGTAACCCCATGGCAAAGAATCAACTTTGGCGTTGGTTACCTGCATGAACGTTATTCCACTACCTGTCAGTTGCCTGCCAAGCCAATGCCCAATCCATTGGAATGGGCGGTACTTGCGACAACCCTGACCTGGTTTGCCGAACATTCGCCTGGTTTCTTTCAAACACCGGAAAATGAGACCCGCCTTTCTAAGATGCGCAGCATTGGTGAGCAATTGATCCTGGGTATGACTGAGCAATCAGAATGCCTGGCCGGAACCGGTTCGAGCATCAGTGATCCGGTCAGTCGCGGCATGACGGATTATGAGCTTGCGTTACGGGACCTGGATTTGGGTATAGAAAATGCGGAAACAGATTTTCGTACACAACGACTCAAACCGGGTGCTGATGTCTTGCTTGACCAGGATGCCTTTCAAACAACGGCATATCGCCCCGAGGACCTGGTTATTGCACCCTGCGATAAACAGGCAGTATGTGAAATGTCAGGTGACCTGAGTGCGACCCGGGCACTGATCGGCTTGTTTCCTGATGAATACCTCGTTGCGGAGCAAACTGGAATGGGACAGATTGAAATTTGCTATCGCAACATGGAATGGATTCAGCGTCGTTCGGAATTGGTACGGGCCGATGACGAGAATGTTGCCAATTATTTTGGTCGCCTGGGGTTCGACCTGGTAGGTCGTTATGTGGAAGATGAACAGGTCAGCGATATTTTCAGTTTTCGCTTTACCAGTCCGCAAGAGCACCACTATTTATTCGCCCAGGCGTCCGGTGATGTGCTGAGTGACAGTTGTCCGGTTGAGTGGGTGGGCAGCCGGATTGTTACTCCGTTGCGGGAAAACCGGGGTATAGTGCCCAATCGGTTGACCTACCTGGCAGCATCAAGAAAATTGCCCTCACGGTTATTGCAGAACAATTGGGACCGGGGAGCGGAATGGCGGGACTGGTTTGTGACCGGTATCGGTGTTTCAACACAGGATGTGCCTCCCATACCGGATATCAACATTCGTTTAAACCAGCATCTTCAATCTTTATACCAGGCGGAGCAGGCAGAAATTTATCAGCGGGTGTTACTACCAGGTGCCCGGAACTCGCAGGGTGACGATGTATCCTTATTCGATGAAATGTCACAGGTATCGATTGCCAAGGCAATTATCCGGATGCAGATGATGTTGTTTTATCCAGAGTCGCTTTTTAACTCAGACAGGATCCGTATGGCTGTCGCTGGTGACGCAGGTTTGATCGAGGGTCGTACATTACGCCGTTTCCGGGAGGACAATGTAGCGCTTACATCTGTCAATGGAATTGCCCGGGATCGATTGGAACAGCTACGTGTAAGCTGGTTAAAACAACCCGAGGCCGTGCGCCGGCAGGGTTCGATACCCGCCAGCCTGATGCATGCACTGACCCGGATCAACGTTTTGTACCGGCGTTTTTTTACATCCCGTCCGGCACCGTTACAGGAAATTGAGGTCGAGGCGCAACCAGCTGGTTGAATGCGGGCAGGCAGAAGGTTCTAACCGGGGTCGGAGTAAAAACCCACTGGCAATGTTAAGAACTGGCAAGTTTGTTTCCGGGGTTTTTACTCCGGCTCCTGCTCATTTTGGGCCTGGTTGCGTTGTCTGAATGCAAACAGATAAAACACAGCCAATGTGACCTGTACCAATGCGGGTATTCTTTGTGGCGGGTTGCTCCAGGCCTCCATGATACCTATCGCCAGATAAAGCATCAGTAACAGGCCTGCCCAGATCATGCTGCGGTATCTCATACGGGTCAGGCCGGCCAATGGAATCAATAACGGTAAACAAGCAAACAAGGCCAGCCAGATATTTTGGGCACCCAACGGCGATGGCAGTAATCCATGCCAGATTACCTGCCATGCCAAGGTAGCCAGGTAGGCCGCCATCATAAGTTTTGTCCAGAGCTTCAGAGAATCTCCAGTACAGATTCCGGTGGTCGGCCAATCGATGCCTTGTCATTAGCCAGGACAATTGGTCGTTCTATCAGAATGGGGGCTTTGATCATGGCCTCAATCAGCTCTGAATCGCTGAGCTGCTCATTATCGAGCCCCATATCCTTATACTCTGACTGTCCTTTACGCATCAATTCCCTGGGCCGCATGTCAAGCATCTTCAGGATTGAGGTCAGTAAATCCACATCGGGCGGTGTATCCTGATACAGGATAACTTCAGGTTCAATGCCCTTTTCCTGAAGTACTTGAAGTGTGGCGCGTGATTTGGAACAGCGGGGATTGTGCAGTATTTGAACTTTCAAACTGGTAACCTTCTTTCAGTGAGTGAATGGGCTGGTCATTATACCCAAAAAGGGGTCATGTTCATTTTTTCACATTGATTCTTTTTGGCTTCGCGAAAGCCAGATAAAACAGACATGGCCACTTTTTTTGGGAGAAAAAAATTGAACGTACTGGGATCTTTCAGCAGCATGCCTCGCATTAAGCGGTTGGCCGTCCATGTCTGGCGTCATTTCGGTGAAGACCGGTTATTTGATGAAGCGGCATCCCTGAGCTATACCAGTCTGCTTTCAATGGTTCCGTTACTGGCGGTAGTGTTTGGCGTGGCATCTGCATTTCCGGTTTTCCAACAATGGGGTGAACAACTACAATCTTTTGTATTCGATAATTTTGTACCTGCATCCGGCGATCAAATACAAGTTTACCTGACTGGCTTTCTTGATAGTGTGGGTAGTCTGACCCTTGCGGGTACGTTGATTCTTATTCTTACCGCCTTGCTGTTGATGATCAGAATTGAACGGGCATTTAACCTTATCTGGCGGGTACCAACGGCCCGCAGTATTCGTAACAGGGTGATTATGTATTGGGCGGTTCTGACACTGGGCCCACTGGCACTGGGTGCTGCTTTTGCCCTTAGTGCGCAACCGGTATTCGAGCAGGTGGTGGTGGGTGCATCCACCCATTCAAACTGGCGTGCACTTGGTGTGTTCTCCTTATCCTGGCTCGCGTTTACCCTGATGTTCTTGCTGGTGCCAAACCGTCGCGCCAATTTTTCACACGCAGCTGTTGGCGCTTTTGTTTCCGCAGTTCTATTTGGTATCGCCAAGAAAGGGTTCGTCGCCTTTGTGGCGAATGCCAGTTTCAATGTAATTTATGGTGCGTTGGCAACCATTCCAATTTTTCTATTCTGGTTATACCTGGTCTGGATAGTGATTCTCCTGGGTGCATCATTATCGGCATCCCTTACAACCTTCAACGACCGGAAGGTTGATTGGGGCTGGCCAAATAAGTGGGAGTTCCTGTTGGCGTACCGCCTGGTCGGTCATTTATGGAACGCCCAGGCAAGTGGCAAGGCATTGCCTGCTGAGATTCTGTTGGAATCATTGGAAGGTGTTACCGAGCCGGAATTAGCCAACCAGCTTGAGTTGCTTTTCAATGCAGGTATTGTCACCCGCAGTGAAAACGGGAGCTGGCTACTTTGCCGGAACCTTGGCACGGTCAGCTTGCTGGAATTATATCGCGCAGGTGAGTATTATCTGCCGGTTGACGAGACGCTGGAAATTCCCAGTGAGAGTGAATGGGATGCAGCATTTTTTGGGTCTGTCAAACTGGGGCAGCTGAATATGCAGCAGTCACTAAAAGATATGTATACCCGGGCCGAGGCCTGATTGATACCGGGGTCAGGGTCATTTTTTGAAACTGATTTTTCGGAACTAATTGAGAGAAGGAAAAAAAATGACTCTGACCCCATTTTTACGCGTTATTTTGACGGTAATTTTACTGACTGCCACTGGTCTGGTGGCAGCATATGACAGTGAAGCGCAGGTCGATTTTGAACTGCAACGTCTGCACGGTGAAAAAATGCGCCTGAGCGAACTCAGGGGCAAATGGGTGGTTCTCAATTACTGGGCAACCTGGTGTGCCCCGTGCCGAAAGGAAATTCCGGATTTATCAGAACTGCATTCAGCCCGCGATGATATTATCGTGTTGGGATTGGCATTCGAGGACACCGATCTGGAGAATTTTGACGAATTCCTTGCTGAATTCAATCCGAGCTACCCACTATTGCTTGTTGATGTCTATGCACCACCAGAGCCATTTGGCGCACCCAGGGTGCTGCCGACAACGATCATTCTGAACCCCGAAGGGTATCCGGTTAAAACTTACCTGGGACCGGTAACCCGGGAAGACCTTGAGACATTTATTGACGCAGAAAATCCTTAAGTCCGAAAGGGGTCAGGTTCACCGCCGTTCCACTTAATTTCAATTCCCCGTGCTCAAATAGCGGCTAAAAGTGGGATTGCGGGATATAGTTTGCAGCAGGACATGGGGGTTTGGTCTGTCGAATTCCGCCAAGGGGGTACAGTGTCTTGCTTCAGGACCCGCCATGAACACATCCATGTGGGCTCGGGCGCGACGTCCTGTCGCTCACGGTCCTGAAGCAAAACACCGCACCCCCTCGGCTACGATAGTGCTAATACGAATCTTCCAAATGGCAATTCCGTTCGTTCTGCTGGAGCTGGGGGAGGGTATGTACTGTCAGGACCGTGAGCGGCAGGGAAGCCGCGCCCGAGCATACAAGGACGTACTTGCTGCGAGTCCTGACAGTACATACCCTCCCCCAGCTCCTCACCGCTAAAGCAAGTGAGACAGCAGTGAGTCAGGTTGAATTTTTATCTCGTGCCTTGAGTGTCACTTAAGGCTGTTTAATTAGCTGAACCTGATCCCGGCTGTGACAGATGGATAGCCTTGCGCACCGGTGCAAATGACTTTCTGTGAATGGGGCAGGGCCCCAACTCCCTGAGACGGTCGAGGTGATGGGCTGTTGGATATCCCTTGTGTCTGTCAAATCCATAATCCGGATAAACGCTGTGCATTGATATCATCAGGCGGTCACGGTAGACCTTGGCAAGTACCGATGCGGCCGAGATGGATGCTACGAGCCGGTCGCCCCCGATCACAGTTTTTACCTCGCAGGACAACGTGGGTGCCCGGTTTCCGTCAATGATGGCCCGCTGCGGTGCAGGATCAAGATTCTCCACCGCCCTTTGCATTCCTTTCATGGTTGCCTGCAGGATATTTATCCGGTCGATTTCGTCCACTTCAACAAATTCCACTGCAAATGCAATGGCCTGCTCTTCAATGCGGGGTGCCAGGTATTCCCGTTTTAAAGCACTGAGACGTTTTGAATCATCTAGAAATTCCAGGTCGTAGCTTGACGGCAGAATAACCGCGGCCACCACCACCGGTCCAGCCAGTGGTCCGCGTCCGGCCTCATCAACACCAGCTTCCAGAAAAGGGACCATGTTCAATTATTTGATTGGCTTGCGATATGTTGCAACACCACATCGGCAGCAGTTTTGGCGGCATCAATTTTCAGTTCAGCGTGCAGCAAGTCAAAGCGTTGTTTCAGGTTCTCGCACAGTTCGGGCTGATCAAGCCATTTAAAAACCTCTTCTGCAATTCGTTCACCTGTTACCTCGTGCTGTAGCAATTCCGGCACCAGTTCTTTCGAGGCCAGAATGTTGGGCAGGGAAAAGAAGCGTGTTTTAATCAGCCTGAACCATTTTGCCAACTTGTATGTCATGCCAGCCAGCCGGTAGCAGACCACCATCGGGCGGTTCACCAGCATTACTTCAAGCGTGGCTGTGCCTGATGCACATACAACAACATCAGCGGCGGCCATGACCTGCTTGCTGCGGGCAGAGAATACCCGGCAATTTACGCCAGGGTGCAGGCGTAATTCTGATTCAAATTGATCGCGAACAAGCTCTGTCGCGGCCGGCATCAGAAAGATGATGTCAGGATAGCGTTTGCTCAGGATGCTGGCCGCAGCAAGCATCGGAGCGGACAGTTTTTCCACCTCGGCCGAACGACTACCGGGAAGCAGCGCTATACAGGGTCCGTTGGTTCTGACACCCAGTTCCAATCGGGCGGAATCAGTATCAACCTGTAAAGGGATTTCATCCGCCATGGGGTGGCCTGTATAACTTGCGGCCACGCCTTGTCGTGGATAAAAATCCGGTTCGAATGGAAAAAGGCACATGACCCTGTCGGTTGCCCGGGCAATGGTTTTAACCCTGCCGGCACGCCAGGCCCAGACGGTGGGGCTGACATAGTGGATCACCGGAATAGACCTGGCTTTAAGTTTTTTTTCTACACCAAGATTAAAATCCGGAGCATCAATACCGATGAATACATCCGGTTTCATTTCTATCAGTCTGGCAACCAGTTGGCGTCGCAATGCAAACAAACGGGCGATGTGGTTCAAAACCTCAAACAATCCCATTACAGATAATTCGCTGGAGTCCCACCAGCAGTCCATACCTGCTGCTTTCATCAAGGGACCACCAATGCCGGCAAACTGTGTATCCGGGTTTTTTAACTGAATGGCCCGGATGAGTGCAGCGCCCAGTTGATCACCAGACGCCTCACCTGCAACCAGGGCAATGATCATCAGCGAATAATGCCACGCTCAGCTGACTTGAGAAAATCTACCAGTGGTTGTATTTCCGGAGAATCAGCAGCCATTTCGTTTATTTGTATAGTTGCATCTTCAAGCGAGAGGCTCTTTCGGTAGAGTGCTTTGTAGGCACGTCTGACCTGGTTGATCTGCTCGGATGTAAAACCACGTCTCTTCAAACCTTCCGAATTGATGCCCTTGACCCTGGCTTTTTCACCTGAAACCGTTACGTAGGGAGGGATACTCTGATTTACGTGGCTGGCGAAGGATGTAAAGCTGTGTTCCCCCACCGTACAAAATTGGTGGATCAGTGAATAACCGGACAAAATGGCATGGTCTCCAATGGTCACGTGCCCGGCCAGCGATGCGTTGTTGGCCATGATAATGTTGTCACCAAGAATACAGTCGTGTGCTATATGTACACAGGCCATAATCCAGTTATCATTACCAATTCGGGTAATACCACCACCCTGGGCAGAGCCGCGGCTGAAGGTACAAAGCTCACGAACGGTATTGTTGTCACCAATGATGAGCTCGGTGTCTTCACCAGCATATTTTTTATCCTGCGGCTGTTCACCGATCGATGTGAATTGGAAAATATGGTTGTTTTTACCAATGGTCGTTCGACCGGTCAGGACCGCGTGTGGCCCAATCCGGGTACCGGCATCTATGCGTACCTTGGCCTCAATAATTGAAAATGCACCTACTTCTACGTCATCGGCTAATTCAGCTTTGGGGTCAATCAGGGCTGTTGGATGGATCATGACTTGTATTTTACCCTTTCAGAGTTATATTGAAATTTTCAGCAAGCTGTATCATGAATTCACCGGGGAGTTTCAACTGGAAACGTTAAGCCCCGGAACACATGAGTTCGCAACTGGCGGTACGTTGACCATTGACAGTCACGCGGGCTTCATACTTGCCCATTCCACGCAGGAGGCGTGTTTGTTTAACCTCCATGACGAGTTGGTCACCGGGTACAACCCTGCGGTTAAATTTGGCATTGTCTACCTTGACCAGGTAATAGATTCCACCAATATCATCTGATGTTGCCTGGGCGACGTGCGCCAGTACGCCACAGGCTTGCGCCATGGATTCAAGTATCAATACACCCGGCATCACTGGCATTCCTGGGAAATGGCCCTGAAAAAATGGTTCGTTGATGGTTACGTTTTTAACTGCAATGAGGCTTACCTCTGGCTCCAGCGTGTAGGAAAGCACGCGGTCTATCAGCAGAAAAGGATACCGGTGTGGCAGTATTTTTTTTATTACATCAATTTCAATGGGTGTTTCAATCATAGTTATTAGTCATTTCTCATTAAATTTTGGTTTGTTTTTCAAGCTTAAGTACACGCCGGGCCAGTTTTTCCAGCTTGCGCATGTGGGCGACCGTTCGATTCCATTCCCGAAGTGGCCGGGCGGGTAGAGCATTGCTCCATATTGTCCCGGGCTCCGTGATTGATTTTGTAATCACGCTGAGGTAATTAACTGTGGTCCGGTCGGCAATCTGTATATGACCAACCGCACCGGAAGAACCTGCAAACATGCAGTACTTTCCAATTCGTGTGCTGCCGGCTATGCCCACTCGACCAGCCATGGCCGTATGGGCACCAATTTGTACATTGTGACCAATTTGAATCTGGTTATCGAGCCTTACATCGTCTTCAATAATAGTATCGCCAATTGCACCCCGGTCGATAGTGGTATTGGCACCTATTTCACAATCATCTCCGATTTGAACGGTACCAATTTGCGGTATTTTCTCCCAGTGGTCTTTATCAAAAGCCAGGCCATACCCATCTGCGCCAATGACTGCTCCCGGATGGATGATGGTGCGTTTGCCGATGCTGACACCGTCGCTAATGGTGACATTCGCATGCAAGCGGCTGCCGGTTCCAATTTTACAATCTGCAATCAATACACAACCTGGACCAATGGAAACAGCTTCTGCAATCTTACATCCGGGACCGATCACGGCGTTTGCACCAATATAAACATTGCTGCCAATTTTTGCTTCAGGATCTACACTGGCTGAAACATGAATCCCTGGGCTTACGGGCCGCCTGGGGTCGAAGTGGCCGGCAATTTTTGCATAGCTGACATATGGGTCGACGGCGATAAGGGAATTAACCGTGCAGTTTTCAACATCGTCTTGAGAAACGATGACGGCTGCCGCAGAAGTGGTTTTCAGTTGTTCGCGATAAGCCGGGTTGGAAAGAAAGCTTATTTGCGTATTGGTCGCTTCGGACAGTGTTCCAACACCATCGATCATGGTGTCACCATCCCCCTCATATTGAAGCTCGAATTGTTCGGCCAGTTCAGAAAGCTTGAGACTACAAACAGGTTTTTGCATGTAAGAAACCGATTATCCCTTCGTTACACCACGAAAAACGTTAGCGTAGTGTTCGTTCCCGTTTATCCGCTTCATACTCCAGTCTGAGCTGGTTCAGAATAAGCTGGGTAATATCCAATGATGGGTCAGCGTATACCACGGGGCTGGAAAGTATCAGGTCGTAGCCATTGTTACGAGCGATCTCTTCAACGGCCTGGTTAATCTGGTCTTCCAGTCTTTGGACTTCTTCGGTTCGCCGAAATGACAGTTCATCACGCAGATCTTCTCTTTGCCGGTTAACGTTACGTCGCATCTCCCGCAACTCACGGTCAAGGCGTATTCTTGCGTCTTCTGCCAGGTCACCGATCTGCAACCGATCGTCCATGGCCTGCACCTGCCGTTCCTGGAATTCGATGGTCTCGTTACGTGGCCGGAACTCAAGATCCAGCTTTTCCCGTCCCGCGAGAACCTGTGGGGCGTTATCAAGCACCTGCTTCATATTCACATAACCCACACGCAACTGCTGGGCCGTTGCCGGGGCGGCAACAAGCATAGATAACATCAGCATTATGGGTAAAAATCGCTTCATAGGCTCAAATTGTACCCTTTTTGAGCCTGCGAACGAAGTTTTAACCTAGAAGGTGGTTCCAAATGAGAACTGCAGGCTCTCGGTACGGTCGCCGTGGAATTCCTTGATCGGGAAAGCGTAGTTCATGATGATAGGCCCAATGGGTGCCTGCCAGGTAACGGAGATGCCCGCTGAAGCTCTAAAAAGACCTGCATCGAATGCACTAATATTTTCATATACATTGCCAACATCCACAAACAGGGCAATACGTGACCCACCGCCCTTTGTAAATGGTGTAGGAATGGCAACTTCAATACCACCGGAAACTTTAAAATCACCACCTACAGCACGGCAGGAAGTGTCCTTGGGGCCGAGTGTGTTGTCTTCAAAACCACGTATGTCACGTACACCGCCACCGTAAAAATGTTCGTAAAACGGCAAGCCGGTGTCCAGTGCGATCACTTCTTCATCCAGACAGTCCCGTATAAACCCGTCAGGTATATCAATATCAACCGGTGTGGCCATGGAAGTGTCATCATAATCATCATATGCGTCGCCATAGCCTACGTCACCGTGTACCGAGAACACCAGGTCACCCCATATTGGAATGTACTTTGCGGCGCGGTAGAAGAGTTTGTAGAACTCTCGGGTACTGCCAGGCAGTGAAGTCTCCAGGCTCAGGCGTTGCGAAGAACCACGCGTCGGATTCAGGAAGTGATTGCGTGTGTCACGGGCCCAGGACAAAGTGAAATCGTAAGTCCGGAAGTCTCTTTCATCATCGTCAATGATGCCATCACCATTGTGGTCAAGTGATTTTGACAATGGGTCAAACGGGTTAGGAATAAAATACTCTTCAGGGCATATACCGTTATTGTTAAGGTCATTACAGAGAATGTTGTCGGGATCTTCCGGGTCGATAAATTCCACTTCCCTGACAAATGCACCGATATTCAGATCGGTCTGTCTGATACCCAGTCCTGCGCGGACATAATCCACTTCGGTCAGAGGTAAACCAAGGCTCACACCTGCCGCTGCTTCGGTACTGGTAAAGGTTGAAATATTTGCACCGGCCTGATCAAACTCCTGGTAACGCATATAGAAACCACGACTGACACCATCCTCGGTCCAGTACGGGTTGTCATAACTTAGTGAGAAGCTATTAATAATACTACTGTGAGACAGGGCCAGGCCTACACGTTTACCGCTACCGAGGAAGTTGTCCTGCTGAATACTCAGTGAAGCAATCAGGCCCTGGATCTGTGAATAGCCGAGACCGACCGAAAAGCTGCCGGCAGCACGTTCTGCCACTGTAACAACGACATCAATCTGATCGTCTGTTCCAGGTACGGCAGGTGTTTCTATGCTGACCGATTCAAAATAGGTTAACCGTTGCAGACGTATCCTGGAACGGTCAATTGCGGCCTGTGAGAACCAACCACCTTCGAACTGGCGCATCTCTCGTCGCAAAACTTCATCCTTGGTACCACTGTTGCCGACAAAAGTGATCTGACGCACATAAACACGTTTACCTGGATCGACAAAGAAATTGATGGTGACAAGGCGGTTCTCCCTGTCAATTTGCGGGATTGGGTTAACATTGGCAAATGCATAGCCGATGTTTGAGAGTATTGCAGTAATATTCTCTACACTCTGTTCCATTTTCTTGCGTGAAAATATGTCACTTTTCTGGGTCATGATCAGGCGCCGCAAGGTCGCTTCTTCAATCACCAGATCACCTGTTACCTGGATGTCTTCAATACTGTACTGCTCACCCTCAATAATATTTGAAGTAATGTATATGTCCTGTTTGTCAGGGCTTATCGAAACCTGTGTAGATTCAACATTGGCGTCAATGTATCCACGGTCCTGGTAGTAAGATCTGATTTTCTCCAGATCACCGGATAATTTTTCGCGGGAGTACTGGTCATCCTTGGACCAGATTTTCCACTTGGGTGGAATCTTGGACTCAAATTCTTTCTTGATTTCTTTATCGGTGAACAAGGTATTGCCAACGATATTGATGTGTTTGATTTCGGCGGTATCGCCTTCCTTGATGGTAATGGAGATGCGCACCCGGTTTCGGTCCAGTTCAACAACACGGCTTTCAACAGAAACTGCATAACGACCCTGGCTGAAATACTGTCTGACCAATTCCTGTTTGATGCGGTCCAGCGACTGCGGTTGAAAAACCTCACCTTCCTGCAGGCCTATATCGGCGAGGACAGGAAACATATCCTCGTCCTTGATAGCCTTGTTACCCGATAGTGAGATCTTCGCAATAGCGGGTCGTTCGGTGATGTTGATAATCAGGATATTACCTTCGCGTTCAAGCTCGATAGCGCTGAAAAACCCGGTCCGGAACAAAGAACGAATTGCCTGACGAGCCAAGGAGGCCGTCAACAACTCATTGGTATCCACTGGCAGATAGTTGTAAATCGTACCTTCCGAGATACGTTGTAAACCTTCAACCCTGATATCAGAAATGATAAACGGATCAAGTGCCATTGCGGATTTTACTGAAAACAGGCCGCAAAGCAGGATGATTAAAATTCTTCTCATGTAGTCAATGGTCCGTAAGGTTTTTTTTGTGACGGGAAGTCTATCCGAGCAGACGTAAAATATCGTTAAAAAATGCAATACCCATTAAGCCAAACAAAGCCAGCAGGCCAAAATACTGACCTTTTGCCTGGATTTGTTCAGATACCGGGCTTCCCTTCGCTAATTCTATCAGGTAATAGAGCAAATGCCCCCCATCAAGTACGGGAATTGGCAGTAAATTCAG
>Ga0164313_10002883_pt1 | contig 15321 bp, 17 predicted proteins | sample GuaBasSedimGuay4_FD_113735 | JGI IMG/M metagenome (GOLD analysis project Ga0164313, IMG submission 113735) | Subseafloor sediment microbial communities from Guaymas Basin, Gulf of California, Mexico - Guay4, Core 4569-4, 0-3 cm | ecosystem: Environmental > Aquatic > Marine > Hydrothermal vents... | reverse complement strand
GGCTTCAGCGACCTCTACGGAAACGAGGTCGATGCTTGGCCGTGACTCGGCGTGCTACAAGTGGGGCGGAGGTCCCATGTCCCGTCTCATCCTGCCGCCTGGTGTACGCGAGAGCGTCGAGAGCGTCGATGGGGGCGGCTACGGTGCTGCGGCCCTGGACCAGCGGGAGAGGGTGCCAACGGGGAGCCTGTGCCCCTGCGGAAATCCTCTGCCGTGGGCGCACATCGCCGAGACGCGAGAGGACGCGGGGACCGAGAGAGAACTCCGATGCAACCGCTGTCGGCGTCAGTACGTCGTGATGGCGGGCTTATGCTGGGAGGACTAGACATGGCTCTCATCTTTGCCCTGCTCGCCTTCATCGCTGGCCTTGCTCTCGCTGGCCTGCTGGCCGCTCTCGCCAGCCACCGTCGCTGGGCGCGTCTCGACGCTCTGCTCAAGCGGTCTGAAGCTGCGAACGGTATACCGTTAGCGGAATACGCCGAGATGGCCAGCGACGAGGTGAGGGCTGGCTCTACGCCTCTCGTGGCTCCAGGCTGGCTCTTCGACCCAGAGCGGGAGCGAGAACAGGATCTCCCGCTGTCGGCCCCGCGCCAAGTCGGGGCACTCGCCTTCCTTCGTCCCCGAGGTAGCTAATGAGCGGTCTCCTGTCAGTCTTCAACTCGTCCATCCTCTCGGGCGTCCGCTCCTACCTCCCGTCCTCTCGCACCGGCCAGGAGGGCGAGGACCTCTGGCCCGCGAACCATGAGGAATGGTGCAAGCGGTACGACGGGCTCGACCGCGCCTACCTCGGGCTTGGCTACCGGCTGGAGATGGTGCGAAAGCTCAAGCTGTTCCGAGCGGTGGACCCGACCGGGCAGACAATCGCCATCACCCGCCGCCTGACTCGTGACGTCCAACACGTCGTTGATACCGATGCCAGGTCGATGTCGAATGGGATCAGGATCGGGCCAGAGGGCGAGGACTCGGACGAAGCCACCACAGAGCGGGGCAAGGCGATCTGGAAGCGCTCGAAGCTTTCCTCTGCGGCCTCGCGGTGGGCTCGTCTCTGCGCCGGTCTCGGCGACGTGATGATGGAGGCAGTCAGGCTCGACGGCACCGCGCCCTACGACGTCCGGATCGTCGGCTATGACCCCCGGTATGTCCAGCTTGAGTACGACGTCGAGACAGGCACCGAGATCGTCAAGGCGACCATCGAGATCCCCTACCGATCCTCGCCAGAGGCAGCTGACGACATCACGACCACCGAGGCGGAGGAGCACGTCTACAAGCGCGTGCTGACTAAGACGGCCATCGAGGTCTTCATCGACGGGGCGCGTCAGGAGGAGCTCTCCGGTGAGCACAAGCTCGATGCGGTCCCTCTCGTCCACGTCCCGTTCTCGCCCTGGACCGACCCTGCCCACGGGCTCTGGGCAGCGGAGGGGCTTGAGGACGCGCTCGCCCTGGTTGACAGCCTGCTCACGCAGATGCTCGCAGTCGGCAACCGCTACGCCTCCCCGCTCTGGGTGGCGAAGGGCTTCAAGCTCCGGGCGGGCGCCGATCTGAACTTCGGGCGCGTGCTCTCCATCCCGAGTGATGCGAACTTTACCGCGCAGGAGCCCTCGCTCACCGGCCTCGCCACCCTACTGGCTGCCGCGGAGGCTACCCGTGCTCTCGCTCGGGAGACGCTCCCCGAGTTCCTCTTCACCGATGCGGGGGCCTCATCGTCTGGGACCGCGCTCAACTTCCGCGCCACGGCCTACGTGCAGAAGATGCTGGAGGTCCGGTCGGCTCGGTGGTTCCCCGCGCTAGAGCTCGTCACCGAGTACGCCCTTGCCCTTGAAGACGGAGCCGCCTACGACCCCGAGGTGCGCAACGTCGCTGTCGTCGCCCCGCCCGTGTTGCCCGTCAACGTCGGCGATAAGATAGACACGCTCATAAAGGCCCGCGACGCCGGCGGCCTCAAGATGTCCGACTTCATCGCGCACTTGCAGACCATCGAGATTGTTCCAGACACTGTTGATCCTGTGGCCTACGCTGCGGAGGTCGCCGCCGAGCAGGTGGTGCTAGCGAATATCGAGGCTCAGGCGCTCGCAGACATCGCGGCCCAGGTTGCCATCCCAGAGCCCATCAAGGATACCGGCCCCGAGGTGCCTGTGCCCGGTGACTCGACGACCCTCGCTGGCGGCCAGGGGAGGCGCGACGGAACCGTGGTAGACGACGAGACAGAGTCAGACGCTTGACGTGAGGGGCTCTCGCCTGCTATTCCGTTTGCGGGTGCTGGCCTTGTGGTCAGAGTCGCCAACGGGTCGCCGCCGGTCAACGGGTGAAATGGAGACACGTTGCCCCCTGAAAGCGATGCGAATGACGATGGCGGAACCACCACCGAGAACGAGACGGACACCGGCAAGAAGCCGGAGGGCGACTCGAAGGGCGAAGGCGACGACGGCAAGACCGTCCCGCTCTCTGCTCTCACCGCGATGCGCAAGCGCGCCCAGGACGCCGAGAAGGCGAACAGCGACGCGACTGAAGCCAAGCGAGTAGCCGACGAGGCAGCGGCTACCAAGCGCGGAGAGTTCGAGGAACTCTACGGCGCGGCCAAGCCCAAGGCAGAGCGATTCGACAAGCACGTCGCCCAGGTCGGCGAGCGGAACACTGGCCGCGTGGCAGCACTCCCTGAAGAGTGGCGTGATGCAGTCCCGAGCCAGCTCGACGCTCTCGATCTCTCACTCTGGCTCGACACCATCGAGCCCAAACTACGCAAGGTCTCCGCCAAAGGGGGCGAGATGCCAGCAGGCGCTCGAAGCGGAGCAGGCGGCGGCGCAGATGACGCGCCCCCGATGCCCGCCCAAGCGAAGGTCGACGCGGCCAACGCGGGAATGAGTGAGGAAGCGTGGTGGGCCGTCATGAAGAACGCGCAGCGCTACAAGAAGCCCGCAGCTTAATCCGGCCCTCCGACGAGGGGGCCGCCCTTCCCAGGAGAACCAAATGCCCAGCCCGCCTCTCGGATTTCGTCGGGGCCGTCGAATGACGGTCACGGTCGGGGTCGCAGCCCTCTCGGGAGACCTCGAAGTGAATGACTTCGTAGGTCTCGACGCCAACAAGTTCGCGGTCCGCCGCGACGCAGACGGGGCCATCTACGGCGTCGTGATGGAAGGCGTCCCTTCTCCCCCCGCTGACGGTGAGGCAACCGTCCTCCTCGACATCAGTGAGGAGAGCATCTACGAGTTCGCCGCGAGCCTCGCGCCGACCCAGGCCGTCGTCGGCACCTCGACCGACATCAGCGGACGCCAGGAAGTCCTCACAGGCGTTGCCGCAGCCCCGGCTTCGAACAACGTCGTCATCCACGAAATCAAGGTTGCCGCTGGCACCGTTTACGCGAGCATCGTCCGTGATGCCGTCGTTCCCAAGGCAGGTACCTGATGACTCAGTCCATCACTCAAGCTCCAGAGCTGGTCGAGCGCGTCATGTACCCGCTCATGTTCGACACCTACGACAGCCTCCCGGCTCACTACACGGCCATCGCCGACGTGAAGCCCGTGACTGCCGAGGTGCTCTACGGCGACCGCGGCGACGTGCTCACCAACGTCGGCCGCCCCGTGTTCACGGAGGACGGGAAGGAAGTCGATGCGACCGAGTTCGGCTCCGGCTGGTCCTGGCGCATCAAGGTCGGCGTACTCAAGCGACGCATCGAGATCCCTCGGCGCCTGTTCGAGGCGGCCAACGGCATCGCCCGTGTGACGTCCCTGCTCACCGACACGGCGAAGGCCTGGGGCGAGTACTACCGGAACGCGAAGGACGGCTTCGTCGCCCAGCAGTTCATGGAGGGGATGCTCACCGCGGGCTCCCTCGTCTTCGATGGCAGCTTCCCGAACGAACCTGACCCGTTCCCCAAGTTCATCTACGACGGTGGGCCGTGGTTCGATGACGCTCACCCGCTGTCCGCGAGCGCCGACCTGCTCTCGAACATCGACGCGACCCGCACCCTCGACACCGCTGGCCTTGAGGCTGCCGTCACGCAGTTCCAGACCGGCGCTGCCCTCGATGAGCGCGGCGAGCGCATCAACCTGAAGGCCGACACTCTGCTCGTCGGGTCCGACCTTCAGTTCACCGCGCAGGTGCTCTTGGAGTCTGCCCAGCTTCCTGGCGGCGTGAACAACGACATCAACACCATGCAGGGCCGGCTGAACGTCGTCGTCAATCCCTTCCTCACCGCCACTGGCGCGTGGTGGTTGGGCGCGGCCAAGAAGGGCTACCGGGTCTACGACCAGGGCGCTCCTCTCCTCGAGCAGCAGTACGAGGCCAAGCGTCAGGTGTTCCACATCGTATCCTACTCGGGCTTCGGTGCTGGCGTGACCAACTGGCGCTACTGGCAGAGCAACAACAAGGCCATCGCGTAATGGCCAAGCTCGTCAAGAGCGCCCAGGGCTTCCGAGCAGAATCGAAGGGCGGCGAGAGCACTCGCCCCCATCGCCTGCTCGGAGTCGCCCGCGTTCTGGCGGCGGCCCAGAAGCCAGAGCCGGAGCCCAAGCCCAAGCGCAAGCGCAAGCCTCGAAAGAAGCAAAGCGCGGCCGAGCCGAAAGAGTAGGTCCTCGGGGCGGTCCTCCGGGCCGCCTTTCTCGCAGGAGCATAGTTGTCCTTCACCTACGACATCGAGACGACGCTGGGGATGCTCCGGCTCCGGCTCACCGACACCAACCAGGACTCTGCGGTCTTCTCTGACGATGAGCTTCAGGCCATCCTCGATGAGTGCGGCGGCGACCTGGACTGTGCCACGCTGCGAGCTCTACGCATCCTCAAGGCTGCGGCAGCTCTTCGCGGCGATGCTTCTCGGGCCAGCGCCATCGACAACGTGATCCAGCTTCTGCCCGATACGGCCATAGAGACGTCGATGCCGACCATCACGGGCACGACTTATCCGGCGCCCTTCCCCATGGATGACGCCTATGAGGAAGTAGAGTCTTGAGCGCGCAGCCGACCAGCACCGCGGAGGTCTACTACCTCCCGGCCGTGACGGTTGTGACCCGCATAGGACTCCGGACAGACGGCGCATCCCTCCCGCTGACTGGTGGCACCTTCACCCTACTCGACAGGGGCGGGGCGACTCTGGTGACAGGCCCAGGCGTGGTCGATGGAGACGACATCACCTTCGATGTGCCGGCATCGACGTGGACGCCCATCGACGCCGACACCTACGGCAGAGGGTACCAGGAGGTATGGTCGGAGCTGACTACGGCCTCTGGTACCTACGCCTTCACACGGCCAGCGGCTGTGTCCATGTCGATGCCGAGCAACCCTCTGACCGATCTCGACCTGGAGGCGATGCACTCGGGGATCTTGTCGGAAGCCCCGGACGGCTCCGACGCCAACGTGCCCGCCGATCCAGGCTGGACGGCCAAGCGTGACTTTGGCTTCACGCGGTTATTCGTCAAGCTTCAGCAGGGCATCGTCGATCCTACCGCTGTGCTTTCGTGGTCCTCGTTCCAGACCTACCTCGCCTACGACGTGCTCTGGCTCATCTGCTGGGACCTGGCCACGGAGGAGCGAGGCACCGGCAAGTGGACGCTCAAGGCGCAGGAGTACAGCACCATGCGCGACGAGGAGTGGGATCGCATCCTCTTCGACGTCGACCGAGACCGCACCGGAACCGCCGACACCGACGGGCCGAGCCAGGTCTCTGCGGTCGGGCACGGTGGGCACCCTGGAAACCGGAGGTGGTGAGTGGCGACCTCCGAGGAAATCTATGAGGCCCTGAAGTCGGCGGTCGAGCTCGCGGGCGTCGAGTACGTCCGCCGGATCTTGTACAACGAACAGACGCCGCGGACATCGAGGATGCGTTCGTTCTTCTTGCTCTCGGAGGGGTGGATCATCGCAGAAGGAATGAGGGCGCAGGTCGGCTACAAGTGGGTCACAGAGTCCCACATCGTCCGGCTCTCCCACGGCTTCAGGGGGAAGCGGCAGGACTCATCCCGGGCGCTCGCCTACTCGGACGCCATCGCTGTCCAGGAGATCATTGACACCAACGCCGGGATCCTTGGGATCTCGGGGTCCGTGGAGGTAACGAGCCAGATCGGCCCTGCTCTCTCCGCGTCAGGGGATTTCATCCTGACAGATCTCTCCGTCGCCGTGACCTACATGCGCGCCCTGCCTCCCATCTCATGAGCCACTCACCGACCACGATCAGGAGGTATCCGTGAGCGTCCGCATCGACTACGAGGCCAACCTCAATGGGCCGGCTCTGGCTATCGCGCGTGCTCGCCCCGACCTGGCGGGCCGCATCGAGGCCATCTACTTCCGGGCGCTGACCCGGGCGGTCACTCGGATCCAGGCATGGTGGCCAATCAAGACTGGGCGCTCCCTCCTCGCCTGGGGAGTCCGGAAGGACGGGCCTTTGCGGTTCAGCCTCATCAACGATGCCAGAGGGCCGTCCGGCTTCTACGCTGGGTACGTCCATCCCGCGGGGACCGACGCGGACAAGGTGATCGCGAAAGCCCGGCGCCCTGGTGGAGTCCCGTGGGAGGTCGGGCGTGCCCAGGTCGAGACCAATCGGGAGGTCACCTTGCTCCTCCAGAAGTCCCCTGTGCCGCAGATGGCTAGCGTGACCGGGGTCCGAGCTGGGCTCCTGCGCCAGCTACGGGGAGTCATCCAGCGAGCGGTCGGCACCGCTGCGAAGGATCGAGCGGCCAGGGCTGCAGCTGCCGCAGCTCGCCCCGGTGGGCAGCAGGTGCTGCTATGAGCCGGGGCCTCAACATCTCGACCGCCGTGAGCCTCAAGTCCGAGGGCGAGCAGGACCGATCTGGAGATGAGGACTGGATGGGACGGCTGGAGTTCGCGTTTTCCGAGAACGTGGACCAAGCCAAACTGAACATCCAGTCCAAGTGGCCCATCGACACAGGCCTATCCATCAAGTCGTGGACGGCTCAATCCCTGGACGCGGACCTGGCGTACCAGCTCTTCAACGACGCGCTGGACGAGGTAGGGAGGCCCTATGCGCAGGACGTCTACCGGAGCGGCGACCGGTCCAAGTCTCCCATCGTGGAGGACGATGCCAACCCAGGTGGAGGGCGCTACGAGGTGAACGCCGCGGTTGAGAGAATCAACGCAGTCGTTCGGGGCGATGCCCCGCCAGAGACCGACCCCACCTTCGCCGTCAATCGGCTCCTAGTTGCCCGAATGATGCAGTCCCTAGCGCAGACAGAGACCGCCGCGTCAGGTGGCGACATCTCCGACCATGCTATCCACCCCTAGGAGAGACCTATGCCCGCCTCAGTCACACCGAAGTTTCAACGCTACAACGTGGTATCCATCCTCGATGGAACCGACGTGGCTCCTCTGGAGTACCCACTCACCCAGTGGGAGGGAGTATTCAGCTACACGGAGCCCCAGCCCGCGGCCTCGGTCGCCTACAACCTCCGGGAGTTCTCGGCCGTGGTCAAGGGGCAGGAGCAGGTCGGCCAGCTGTCCTTCACGGTGAACCTCAAAGCGTTCACCCTCGTCGGGGGAGTCGGCCCAACCGTTGCCGAGCTTCTGGACGTGCTGAACTTCCGCCCGGGCACCGCCTGGGAAAACGCCGTATCGACTGGCGCGGCGAGCTTCACGAACTTCAACATGGTGGATGTCAAGTTCGATCTGTCCCTCGGCGTCACTCATGGGGAGGAAGTCAACCCATCCAAGACGTTCCACAAGTGCCGCTACGTCTCCGATGCGGTGTCGCCTGGCGACCCGAATACCCAGGTAATCACCATGGAGGTCTACGGCGGATCTACCGATGAAGGGCAGGACGACACCCCATGAGCAAGGCCCCTATCATCGTCACGCTCAATGGAGATGACCACGAGGTGGTCATTCCGCGGGACTTCGCAGCTCAGCGGGAGTTGGTCGTCGGAGTGGAGGCCAACATCATGCGCGGGTCTTGCTCCATCATCGGAATGATGCTCCCCCGCCTCGGCTTCTCCCACCTCTACGGGGCCTGCAACTGCAACTCCCTGGTCTTCGGTGGGCGTGTCTGGGAAGGGCTTGTCCACAAGGGTATCCCAGAGACCGAGCTCCCCGAGCTCGGCCTCGTCCTCTACAAGATCCTCAAGCCCATCGCCTACCCCGCCGAGTCGGAGGTCACGGGACAGATGGGAAACTCCTTACCCCAGGCGGCTCCCTCCAGCGGGAAAGTCTCGCTATCGAGCGCGCCTGGGGAAGAGAGCCCGGCTGGCTCGCCACCCTAGGCCCTGAGCGGCGCTTGCTCCTCATCGCCGAGTATCGGATCTCCCAGATGCCCCCAGACGCTAGAGGCTCTTTGGCGAGCCAGCTAGCGAACCTCCAAAGGAGCTAGAGATGGCAGAAGAAGTCACCAACGTCATCTCTTGGAAGTTTCAGGGCGACGCCTCCGACCTCGAGGCCGCCATCAGCGCGGCGGAGTCATCCTTCAAGGACCTCGGAGTCGAGGCCGAGAGGACGGAGAAGAAGACGGACGGGGTCACCGGCTCCACCGACAAGGCCGCGAGTTCCTTCGACCGAGCGAAGGCGGCAGGGCGGGCCTATGGCGGGCGGCTCGGCGAGCTTGGCGAGAAGCTCGACAACGTTCAGATCGCCATGGGAGGAGCAGCGAGCAGCGCCACCCTGATGGCGGCTGCGGTGGCGGGGGGAGCAGCGGCGGCGGTTGGGTACGTCGTGGTCGTCAATGGACTGGTCATCGCTGCAGCTGCGGCGGCGGATGAACTCCACGATCTCGGACTCGTGACTGATGAGCAGAAGGAATCTCTTGATGATGCGGCGGAGTCCGCGACAAGGCTGGGCAGGCAGTTCAAGGCGCTCGGGGTGGTGGCTATCTCCTCTCTGGCCCCTCGCATCGAGAAGGTGAACACCGCCATCTTCGGCATCATGGACGCGGTGAGCCAGCTGGGGTCGACTGGGACGATCTCCATCGACCGCATGGCTGAACGGTGGGAGAACCTGAACGGGGTGGTATCGGACACCAACGTCTCGGTCCAAACCATGCTCTCCAACATCCTCGAAATAGAGGAGGGGGGGAGCAAGACCGCCTCCCGCCGAGCCGCCGCCGCCGCCGTCCTGGAGAAGGCTGGAGAGACCCGGGTCGAGCAGCTTCGGACTGATGTGGCGCTCGCGAAGGAACTCGCGGAGATCGCAGACAAGGACGCCGCCCGTCGAGCTCGTCTGGAGTTGGATGGCTTCAAGAGCTTGGAGCTGGTCAAGGAGATGGAGACCATCCGCCTAGAGGGGATCGCCAAGGTGGCCGTCGCCGAGCGGTCGCTGTCGGATGAGATCACCCGGGCAGCGGCGGAGCGCATCAAGATCTTGGAGGGTGAGGCCGATACCCGCGCCAAGATTGGCGAGGACAACCAGGCCGCGATCATGGGGGAGCTCGTCGAACTCAATGAGTTCAGGAACGAACTCGCGGAGGAGGAGAGCGAGAGGACCCGGGCCGCCATCGACCTCGCGAACGATGGGCGCCGGAAGGCCGCCGACGAAGAGAAGGCGCTCGACAAGGCTGTGTTCGACGCGAAGGCAGATCTCGCGATGAACCTCGTGAACCTCGCCGAGCAGCTGGCGGGCGACAACGTCGCGGTGCAGAAGGGGGTCGGCATCGCAGGCGTGCTCATCGAGTCGGCTGTCGCAGTCATGTCGGCGTTCAAGGAACCTGCGCCGGTCATCCCCTTCAAGCTCGCAGCCATCGCAGCAGCCACCGCCGCGAGCATCGCAGCGATCGCGAGTGTCAGCAAAGACGGCGGCGGCGCGACAGCGAGCGCGAGCGCGCCGTCTTTCGGCAGGGCCGGGGGAGAAGGGAAGGGTGGCGGCTTCGCGACATCTCCAGGGGACGGGGGAGGGGGCGGCACGTTCATCATGCTCGGCAACGAGGTCTTTGACGCCCAGACTCGGCGTGCGCTACGACGGGACTCTGAACTCGACCGCGCCATCCGACGCCGGGGCGGTGCGCAGAGTAGGCTCGGCTTCGTAGGAGACTCCTGATGCCCACTGACGCGACCCCTCCAGTCTTCAGAGGACTGCTCGTTCCATCCCCCCGCATCACCGGGCTCTGGGATGAGGAGAGCACAGGCGGGGCTGCCGAAGGAGCGCAGCCAGGACTCGCCATCCCCAACAAGACGACCGACCTCGTGGTGCGCGCCAGCGGCAACGTGGACCCCAACATCGACCCCCTGGACATCTACTGCGTCCGCAACGGGTTCCCGGCTCGTGACCTGGGTGCCCGCGTAGCCATCCGAGAGGCTGACCTCGACCCGGAGCAGGAGTGGCGCGGCAGCTGGGCCAACCACCTCTGGCACACCCGTGGACCCGTAGCCCAAACGACCGTCACCGCCGAGCTTCGCCACGCCAAGCCCGTCATCGTGTCCGCCTCGGATGGCCTCGCTGTCGCACTCGCCGCCTGGGTCGACGAGGATGCTGGCGTGTTCACTGTTCATGCTGAATTGAAGGACGAACAAGGGGACTGGGTAGGGCACGCCCAGGTCGCCAGCGACCTCCCGGCAGACACGGCCCCGGCGCTCGTCATGCTCCCGAACGGGAAGGCGCTCCTGTTCGTCTGGGTCTCCGGCTCCTTCGACATGTACACGTCGGAGCCTGGACTCTCAAGCTGGGCACGGACAGCGAGGGCTGTAACGACCCCGCTGGACACGGCGGACTGGACGCTCCAGCGCGTCTCTGCGGCCTATGGAGGGCCGGGTGAAATCCTGCTGATGGCCCACTTCTATGAGGTCGGCGTAGGCAACAACGCGCTCTTCCAGTTCGCCTCCGCAGACCTGGGCTCCAGCTTCCAACTCATCTCGGCGCAGGACGGCTCGGGCACCCTCAACCCCGACCCAGTGGACGACCCTTCCGACCAAGCCGACTGGCTCCAGAGTGGGGCCACCCCCGTTGTGCTCGGGGACCGCTCGGGCTTCCTGGTCGTCTACTCGGAGCCCAACCTCGGCCCCTGGTTCCCGACAGCCCGCCGTCTCGGCTCTGCCTTCTCGTCCTTCCGTCCCGCCCCTGCCCGCTACATCGAGCAAATCCCCTGCTTCAACGGTGGCACAGACGGGGACCTAGCGGGTGCCGTGGACCGCAACGGGACCCTCTGGGTGTACTGGCGCGACCCTGGAGCGGTAGACCCAGCCCCGACGCTCTACGCGGCGATGTCGAATGACGCGGGTGGACGGTGGAGGTCAGCGCCGAACCGCGACACGGGCAGCGCCTTCATGCCTCGCATCGACATGAACGCGGCGCAGCAGGGCTTCACTCGCCTGACCGCCTGCTGGGACCGGGGGCAGACGCTGCTGCTGCACACCCTGGAAGACGGCAACCCGGAGGCCTGGCGACAGTCCCTCTTCGAAATCACGCTGGGCGGGTGGCACGCTCCCCAGGCCCCGGTCGATGTGACCGCTCGGCTCCCTGGCGAGTTGGCCTCGCAAGCTCCCGCCTCGGACTGGTATTGGCCCTTCCGTGTGCCCAACCAGTTGGGTCTCACGAGGATGAGTAGCGGCGCGTTCACGGAGACCATCGGTAGCAGCGGCGGCTCCCTTGAACTGACGAAGACGACGGGCGCGGGCAACTACATCTACTACCAGGGCGTCAGGGACCTTGGCACCGGCTCCCCGACCGACGATGCCGCCAACCTGTTCTTCTACGGGGCAGCCTCCTCGGAGCACGTCATTGGCGCCAGCATCGGGGTCTTCGCCGACGCCCAGAGCAAGAGCGCATACTTCGCACTCAACGGACCCGACGGCCCATTCGCCGTCTACGACAAGTCGAACGATGCGCTGCTTGGCACCTATGCCGTCCAAGGGAACACGCAGGTCTGCATGGGCATCAGGACGCCTGACCGAATCACCGCCTACTGCTCCGTCTGGGTCCGCCTCATCGGCAGCTCACCGGGCTACGGCGTCTGGACTCTGGTCGTGGACAAGGCGGTGCTGGGAGGGTCCTTCGAGAGCAGGGAGCCGCAGTTCGGCATCCTCGATGAACCGCCCTTCGCGACAAGCGGGCTCCCGGTTGGCTCCGTAGTCTACGGCTGCGGCTGGTGGGATGCCGACGCAGCGGGCGGCGGGCGGAACGGGTCGAACACCTGGGGCGAGGGCAGGCTCGGGACCATCGACGCTCCGGGCGAGCTTCAGGGTAGGGCTCTCACGGTCGTCCCCGTCTACGGGCTTCAGGACCTCTACCTCTCGGGATTCGGCGGCCCCGCGTTCGTGGGCGACAGCTGGACCCACACGCCGTTCTTTGACTTCGGCAAAGAGCAAGCGGTGCCGGTCATCAGTCGCTCGCCCAACCAGGGCTTCAAGGGTCCTCAATCCTCCTTCGCTTTCGACATCGCGGGGGCGGGGCGAGAGACCTGGATGGAGACCTCGGTGCTCGGCGTTCACGTCGAGAACACCAACTGGGCCAACTGGGAGGTCCAGGGCTACGACGAGGGGATAGACTCCTGGGTCACTCTGGCGGTCGTAGACACGCGGCTGGCGTTCGGGGAAATCGACTTCGACGCCAAGGGCGATTCGGTCATCCTGACTGGGCTCCTCTCCAAGCCCACCGATCTTGACGTGGAGAGCTACTACATCGAGGACGGCGAGTTCACGGGCGGTGCGTTCCACATCCTCGACGACTCGGAGGGCAACTGGGTCTACGAGTGGAACATCCTTCGGAACACGGGCGGCATGTTGAGCACAGCCTACGGGCCAGATGAGACCAGAGTGCCGCGCCTATTCCTGGACTCTCCGGTCGCTTCGGAGTTCGTCGGCGTCGCGCTCAACGGCTACCTCGTCCCCAACAGCTTCACGGTCCTCGTCCGCTGGGACACAGCGGCGACGACCTACCGTGGGGTCAGGGTGCGGATGTCCAACGACCCGCTCTCCGACCAGGGCGGCGGTACGAGGGTCTACCCCGCGAAGGCTGGCGTCGTGGTCGTCGGCTCTGCTTGGCTCTTTGGCATGTCCTGGGACCTCACCAAGACCCACACGGTCAGGACGGCGGTGGACGTGGACCAGGACGCCAGCGGTCAGGTCTACACCCGCAAGCGCGGCCCTGCCCGCCGCTCGCTCTCGGTGAACTGGGGCCAGGGCGGCGTCTGGACCCGAGGCATCTACGAGCTTGGGAATGACCCCTTCGCCAAGTTCACGGATGCTGCTGGAGCGTGGCCCGTCACGATGCTCCACGAGGTCCCGAAGGTGCTCGAAAATCTCCAGGCCCAGGTGAGCGGCCCGCACATCCCCATCGTGCTCCTCCAGGACGTGAAGCCAGTCACCGACCCAGCTACCTTCCAGGTCATCGCCAGGAGCCACGCTGGGGGCAACATCTACGGCCACATGACCTCGGAGATGAGCTTCAGCATCGACGCGGGCCAGTATGGTCGGGACGAGAAGTTCAGCATGGGCTTCGGCGTTGAGGAGGAAGTCTGAAGTGCCTGTCCTCCCCTCCGCCTCCTACGCTCCGTCGCTCATGGACACGTCCCGCTCCTCGGCAGAACTGACCCGGCTCCAGTTCGGGAGCCAGTCGTTCACCTGGGTCCTGGAGGTGGGCTGGTTCGTCCCTCTCCGGTGGGCGACAGACCCGCTCGTGGTCATCGACTCGGAGGGCGAGGAGGTCTCGATGCGTGGCGGCCTGGAGGTCGGGCTCAACGAGGCCGTCTCATTCTTCGGGGAGACGGAGCCAGAGCGCGAGGTCACGGTCAGGGGCCTCCGCGCCGCAGCCCACCTGAACATGGCCCTGCTTGTGGAGCAGGGCTACCAGTTCGCAGGGTCAGAGGCCATCCTGTCAATGTGGGCAGAGGGCATCCCCTGGGAGGCCCGCAGGGTCGTCCTCCGAGGCATCGTCAGGGAGCCCACCCTGGGCGGCCCCAGTGAGCCCTTGGCCTTCAGCGTCCGAGCCATCAGGCGGACAGACCTCCCGAAGCAGCCGCTCCCTTCAGAGCGGTGCTCCGTCGTGACGTGGCCCTACGAGGACAACCAAGACCTCGCCACACTCCCCGAGATCAGCGACGGCAACTACTACCCCATCGTCTACGGCAAGCCTGGCTTCCGAGAGAAGCGCCCGCGTCGGGTGTTCTCTCCGAACGTGCCCTTCGACTTCCGCCCCAACACGTTCAACCAGGGTGGCGGCTCTCCCGCCTCCATCGTCCACGCCGACTATGACCTCACGGAAGTGCAGGACGAGACGCCGGGCGAGAACGCCATCATCCTGGCGCTCATTCTCAACGGGTTCGCCTACGAGCAGCTGGGCACCCTCAAGCTGCCTGGGGAGAACAACGCGGTCAGCATCCTGAACGTGACGAAGGACGAGCGGCAGGACGGCGTCCCCATCCGGATCTCGGGGGCCTCCCTCGGCCTGGTCTTCGATGTGAACACGCCGATGGCGGTGGACGGGCTCGGCCAGCAGACGACGCTGGTTGAGCTCACCGCTTTCTACATTCGGAGTAACGACCCCTGGGTGGTCGGAGACGAACTCTGGGTGCTCTGGGACGAGTCCCAGGGGGCTACTCCTTCCGACCGCAGTACGGGCATCCTCCGCACCGCTGGCGAGGTCGTGGAGCACGCTCTCCGCACAGGAGGGTCCGTTGTAGACACGGCAGGCTGGGCCGGGCTGGAGGAGGAGCTAGCGGGCTACCAGATTGACACCTACCGGAACAAGCCCGTTGATGCCTGGGAGTGGGTCAGCAGCGAGATTCTGCCCCTCGTTCCAGTCGGCATCGTGGACAGCCGCGCCGGCCTCGCACCCATCCTCTGGCGCTGGGACGTGGACGAGAACGACGCCCTGGGCCACATCCAGACGGGGATGCTCGGCATCGAGCGCAAAGGGCAGGTCTCGGAGTCTAACGACTGGACCAACGCCATCCGCGTGAACTATCGCCCGAAGACGGCTGGCAAGGACTTCGACCGCATCGCGGCAGTCGTGGGTGAGACGCTGGTGAGCGACAGCCAGCACCCGACGACGCAGAGCTTGGCAAGCACGAGCCGCTATGGTGAGCGCGAGGCCAAGGTAGTCGACGCCGTAGCTGTCCAGGACACGGCGACAGCCCACCTCATCGCGGCCTGGATGGCGGCGGTCTTCGCTTCCCCGTGGAGGGAGGTGGAGCTTCGGGACAAGCAGCGGTCATGGGCTCACATCCCCGTGGGCGGAGTCGTCCTCTTCAGCGACACCGAGCTAGGGTGGAGCCGTCGAATCTGCTGGCTCATCAAGCGCGTCTGGGACGACACGCACCCGACGATGACCCTGCTCTGGATTCCCGACCCAGTGAGGGACTGACATGGGTTACGCGACCATCTTCCGCCGCATCGTCCAACTCTGGGACGCGGTGCTCGACTCCCTGCTCGGCGGCTCCGAGTCTGGGCAGGTCCCCATCTGGGACGC
>Ga0164313_10002881_pt1 | contig 15323 bp, 10 predicted proteins | sample GuaBasSedimGuay4_FD_113735 | JGI IMG/M metagenome (GOLD analysis project Ga0164313, IMG submission 113735) | Subseafloor sediment microbial communities from Guaymas Basin, Gulf of California, Mexico - Guay4, Core 4569-4, 0-3 cm | ecosystem: Environmental > Aquatic > Marine > Hydrothermal vents... | reverse complement strand
AACTCTTTATCACCAGGCTCTGACCATTTTTTTTCAAAGCGCTGTTCCGGACCTGCAAGCTCGGCAATTTCTTTTCGTACAGGATTACCAATCACTGTTAGTTTTTTATGGGCACTAAAAGCACCGGGAAATGCAGCTAAAACTTTTTTTGCAAACATAAATAAAATTTTATTGGTCATTCCCGCTATTGCATTTTGTTCATGCAGCACCAGTGGCCGTCCTGTGAGCCAGCCAACAATACCTCCGGGACCTGTAACAAAACCACCCATACCTAAAACCACGTCCGGTTTTATTTTATGGTAAATTTTAAGGGTCTGAAACATAGCTCTAATTAATCGAAAAGGTAATAATAATATTGTTTTAAGCCCCTTTCCCCGCAAACCACTTATGTCAATATAATTGATGGGATAATGATGTGCCGGAACCAATCTGGATTCCATTCCTCTTTGTGTACCAAGCCATTCAATATGAACACCTTTTTGCATTAATACATCCGCTGTTGCCAGAGCTGGAAATATATGTCCTCCAGTGCCTCCCGCCATTATTAATACTTTTTTAAAATTTGCCTGAGTCATCTTAAAATGGCTTCCCTGCTTTTTTTTCATGACTGCTCAAACTAAGCCAGTTCTTACCCCATAGGCTGTTACCCAGAGGGTATTTAAAACGAGTCTCATGTTCTGCCCGCAAAATCAAGGCAATAACAATACACATAATCATCATACTGCTACCACCATAGCTCATTAATGGCAGGGTTAATCCTTTAGTGGGCAATGCGCCCATGTTGACAGCAATATTGACAAAAGCCTGTAATCCAACCCAGATAGCCAGACCAAACATCATATAAGCGGAAAATGTTTGCTTTGCCAAATCTGCTTTTTTAGCTAATAAAAAAACTCGACTGACCAATGCGCCGAATAATAGCACCACTGAAATTGCACCCACACTACCCAATTCTTCAGCCAGTACCGCAAATAAAAAATCAGTATGTCCTTCAGGTAAATAGAATAGCTTTTGTATGCTATTACCAAGACCTACCCCCATTAATTCTCCCCGTCCAAAAGCAATTAATGATTGTGTTAACTGAAATCCTGTATTAAAGGGATCAGCCCAGGGATCCATAAATGACTGCAAGCGTTCCAATCGGTAAGGTTCTAAAACAATTAGATAATAAACAGCAATGGCCATAATGAATATCAGCACTAAAAATTGCCATAACCTTACCCCGCCTAAAAACAGCATTCCCATTGCAGTGGCTGAAATAACAACCGTTGCACCAAGGTCTGGCTCCATAAGTAATAAAATAGCAACACCAGCCAATACAAACATTGGCACAAGAAAGCCTTTAATTGTATTTCTAACGTTTTCATTATGCCTTACCAAATAACCTGCCAGATAAATCACCATTGCAAGTTTGACTAACTCTGATACTTGCAGATTAAATACGCCCATGGGTATCCATCGTGAACTACCATTAATCTCTTTTCCAACACCGGGGATAAGAACCGCTATTAATAATAAAATACTGATTAACAAAATTAGCGGGCCCATCTTTTGCCAGAATTTCATGGGTGTAAATAAAACAATTGAACCCAGTCCCAGGCCAAGTCCTGTTGCCACAAGTTGCCGGTATAAATAGTAAAAAGGCTCACCATTATTACGTTCTGCAATTGATATTGATGCTGAACCTACCATGGTAATACCTAAGGTGATAATACTGATGCTAATGATCAATACCCAGGGATCAAATAACCATTTCTGCTTATCATCTGTTATGGTCTGACTAGCTGAGCCTGGCTTTCTTTTTTTGCTACTTCTTTTACTACTGAGAGTTTTATTTTTTACATTAGCATTAGCACCACGTTTTTTTGCACTGTGCTCAAACATTTTTGTCAAAGACTCATCATCACTTCGGTCCCGCTGACCCGTTTTTGCAAACCGATTGTTAATATTGATTTCAGCTGGCATTTTTTAACTCACCCTTCAATGCCAATACTTTTTCTTTAAAATCATCACCTCGTTTAATGTAATTTGCATACATATCAAAGCTGGCACAGGCAGGAGAAAATAAAACTAAATCACCTGCTTCTGCTATGTCAGCCGCTGTAGAAACAGCCTCGGCCATAGATTTAACAGAATAGAATGAATCATTCCTTGCTCCGGCATTTAAAGCACAGATTTTAATGAGCTCTGAGTCAATTCCCATTAAAACAGTAGACTTGATTTTTTTCTCTATGATTTCACCTAATTCACTAAAGTCAGCATCTTTGCCAACACCACCAGCAATTAAAATGACGCTTCTTTCATATGCCTTTTTATCAACAGCACTTTCAAAACCATCTATTGCTGCAATCGTTGCACCGGTGTTTGTTCCCTTTGAATCATTATAAAACTCTACGCCACTGATCTTATCGACCCATTCACAACGATGCGGCAGTCCTTTATATTCTTTAATTGCTTTAAGCTGTTGTTGCTGATCCAATTGTAATGGTTCAAGTAATGCTAATGCTGCCAGCACATTTAAATAGTTATAACTCCCTTTTAACTTAATATCTCTGGTCTGAATTAATTCATAATCACCCTTCACCAATGACTTATTATTGATGATGCTATAGATGCTTTTTTTCATGTCTGAATTTATCAATACATCTTGATTGATAGCTTTAGCAAACAAGATGACATTATATTTTTCATCACCGTTATCAATCGCATTTAATACATGTTCAAAAGTAATTTTTTCATCCATATTAACAATGGCATTATAGGTATTGTTATAAATACTTTCTTTTACACTTCGATAATCATCCAGATCATCATATCGATCCATGTGATCTTCGCTGACATTTAAAACGGTTGCTGATAATGTCTGTAAACTATAGGTTGTTTCCAATTGGAAACTTGATAATTCCAATATATACAGCTCACTCTGAGTTACTAACAAATCAAGTGCGGGTATACCAAGATTTCCCCCCGCAACAGCTTTGACACCACAATCCTGAGCTATTTTTTCAATCAGTGTTGTCACTGTACTTTTTCCATTTGACCCGGTAATAGCAATAACTGGTTTATTCACAACCTGAGCAAAGAGCTCAATATCACCAATAATTAAACAACCTTGCTGTTGTAATGCCGTAAATAGCTGACTGCGAACTGAAATACCCGGACTGACAATTATCTGTTTATAAGCTTTAAATTTTTCAATATTAAAATCACCCGTCATAATAACAAGTGGCGAAAAGTCCTTCCTCACGTCTTTGAGTGACGATGGCTCCTGACGGCTATCGGCAAAAGCAAAAGGGCAATTTCTTTGTTTAAGATACCGGGCACAAGACAAACCAGTGCTTCCCATACCGACAATCAATGTCGGTATGCTAAAGTCAAATGATTTATTTTGTGTGCTTTTCTTCATGTTTTTCTAAAGTTTTTAATCTTTTTTTATAAAGAGTTAACAATAGCCTTTAGCGTATCTTTAATGATGCCAATCCAATTAAAACTAAAATAACCGTAATAATCCAAAAACGTACAATCACTCTGGGTTCAGGCCAGCCCTTTAATTCAAAGTGATGATGTATGGGGGCCATTCTAAAAATTCTGCGCCCGGTTAATTTATACGATGCAACCTGCAAAATGACGGAGACCGTTTCCATTACAAATACACCACCCATAACAAATAAAATGATTTCCTGTCGAACAACAACGGCGATAACGCCAAGACCGGCACCTAGTGCCAAAGCACCTACATCACCCATAAAAACTTGTGCTGGATATGTGTTAAACCATAAAAACCCCAAACCCGCACCCACAAAGGCGGCACAGATAACCACTATTTCACCAACACCCTGTATATAGGGAATGCCAAGATACCCGGAGAAATTATAATGACCGGTGAGATAGGCAAATATTCCTAATGCCCCGGCTACCATAACCGTTGGCATTATCGCCAGACCGTCCAGACCATCCGTTAAATTAACCGCATTGCTGCTGCCGACAATCACCAGATAAGTCAGTAAAATATAAAAAGGTCCCAAATCAATAAAAACATCCTTCATAAAAGGGATTAGCAGTAGGGTTTCTTCCGGTGTTTGCGCATTCATATAAAGATAGACCGAAGCAACCAGACCAATAATACTTTGCCAAAAGTATTTATATCGCGCAATTAAGCCTTTGGTGTCTTTATGAACAACTTTTTTATAATCATCAATCCAGCCAACTATTCCAAACAATAAAGTAACCAGCAGAACGACCCAGACATAATGATTGCTTAAATCACCCCAGAGCAAAGTACTTACAGCAATAGCGACCAGAATCAGTGCGCCGCCCATTGTTGGTGTACCTGCTTTGCTGAAATGACTTTCCGGACCATCATCTCTGACAACCTGTCCAATTTGTCTGACACTCAGTTTTTTAATCATAAAAGGACCTACCAGCAGAGCAATAGTCAGAGCTGTCAGGATCCCTAAAATTGCACGTAATGTTAAATATGAAAAAACATTAAATGCGCTATAATATTGAGATAAATATTCAGTCAGAGCCAGTAACATTATTGGCCACCTTCTGTTTTTGCTTCATTGATTAATGGTTCCATCAATGCATCCACAACTGTTTCCATTGCCATAGTTCTGGAACCTTTAATTAATACCACACTCTGTTTATGCAATTTATTTTTTACCACCTGGTTTAACTCATTCTTATCTGCAAAATGCACCGCATTTAATTCTTTACCCTCAGTTTTCGCTAAAATTGAATTATAACCATTACTCGTTTCCTGACTCAGACTGCCGACAGTAAATAATTGGCTAATCCCCATTTCAGCAATATCAACACCTAATTGATAATGGAGCTGAGCAGATTCTTTACCTAATTCACCCATATCACCCAGAATTAAAATGGCTTCGCCATCAAGTTCACTTTCAATCTGTTTTATTGCCTCAACACCTGCTCTGACCGAGCCAGGATTTGCATTGTATGTATCATCAAAAATGATTGCCTTATTTAAGCCCTGCTTTTGTTCTAAACGTCCTGAGACATTAGTAAAACTTTCCAGGCCTGCCTTTACGTCTATAAGTGAGCATCCAGATGAAAGCGTTACTGCAGTCGCAGCAAGTGCATTGTAAATATTATGCTGACCAAATTGCTTCAGATGAATTGTTTGCTCTGCACCGGATGTTTTTAGCGTTAATTCAAAACCATCATGTACTGATTTATAGTCAGCACTGATATCAGCTGCCTTATTGGATTTAGAAGCGTTTAAACCAAACGATAGTTGCTTTAATGTTCCATTCTGCTCATGCAGCGCCTGACAGAAGGTTTGCCAGTAATCAGAAAAATCATCATCGGCATTGATCACTGCAGTACCATTGCTGCCAAGCCCTGCATAAATTTCTGCTTTAGCTCTGGCAATACCTTCTATTGAACCAAAACCTTCAATATGTGCGTGAGCCACATTGGTTATTACCGCAACATCCGGCTGTACCATATCAACCAGATATTTAATTTCACCCTCATGATTAGCACCTAATTCGATAACCGCTGCTTTATGCTCTTTTTTTAATCTCAGGAGTGTCAGTGGTACGCCGATATCATTATTGAGATTATCCTTTGTTGCCAGCACCGCACTATCAGAATAACTATCAGAATAAGTCTGTTGAAAAATAGCTGCCGTCATTTCTTTTACTGTTGTCTTTCCACAACTACCGGTAATAGCCACAATGGGTAAAGAAAATGCTGAACGCCATAATGCAGCAATATGACCTAATGCCATTCGGGTATTTTCCACCACTATCTGGGGCAATACTGAATTGCATATTTTTTCTACTACTAATCCACAGGCACCTTTTTTTTCCGCCTGTTCGATATACTCATGAGCATCAAAATTATCACCCTTAATTGCAACAAATAAATCTCCAGCGACCATAGTGCGGGTGTTAATGCTGACTTGAGAGAAACTTCGATCTCCGCCAACTAAATCAACGCATAATGAAGCAGCTACCTGGGCAAGGGTCAGATTCATTTGCAATTATCCTCCTGCCGTTTAGCCTTATTCATATAAAAAGATATCACACTGTCTTTATCACTGAAAGGAATGCGCTGGCCATTAATTTCCTGGTAGTCCTCATGGCCTTTACCGGCAATCAATACAACATCATCAGAATTCATTGATTTCAAGGTTTCATGAATGGCTTTTTCTCTGTCAATTGCTATGACAAGCTTTTTTGTAAAATCAGGTTTTTTAAAATCAGCTCTTGAATGATCAGAATCCAGACGACTAAATCCGCAAATAATATCTTCAATAATTTGTGTTGCAGATTCTGTCCTTGGATTATCTGAAGTCACAACAATCTGATCTGCCTGTTGCTGTGCTATTTTTGCCATTAAAGGACGCTTGCCCTTATCACGGTCACCACCACAGCCAAAAAGACAAATCAGTTTTCCTTTGGTGTGTGCTTTTAGTGCACTCAGTCCTTTTTCTAAAGCATCCGGCGTATGGGCATAATCCACAACAATCAAAGGTCGTTCAGATGTTACTGCATTTTTTTTAAAAACAATTTTTTCCATTCGCCCTGGTACAACCGTGAGCCTCTTTACAGCAGAAACAATTTTGCTCAGTGCATATCCCTGAACGTGCAATGCAGCAATAGCGGCCAATAGATTTTCAATATTAAAATCACCAACCAGATGAGTTTTAATGGGATAAGCTTTCTTTTTCTGAACTTTCTTTTTCTGAACTTTCTTTTTTTGAACTTTCTTTTTTTGAAAAAGGTCTTCTGTGACATGCAGAGTAAAAGAAATACCATCTCTGCTCAGATGAATATTATCTGCATAATAATCAGCACTACTGTCTTTTCTTGAATAACAAACAACTGACGTTTCTGAAATGTCTGTGTTTATTGAAGCCATAATTTTTTCTGCAAATAAATCATCCTTATTTAAAATAATTTGCTGCAGCGATGAGAAATGAAACAGTTTCAATTTTTCATCTGCATAAGCTTGCATATCACCATGATAATCCAGATGATCACGCGTTAAGTTAGTCAATATTGCACAGTCAAACTCAACACCATTCACTCGCCCCTGCGATAAGGCATGTGATGAAACTTCCATAACCAGTGTATCAGCCTGCTCATCACGATACTTTGCCATGAGTTCCTGCAGCGTCACTGCATCCGGTGTGGTATGCGAACTTTGCTCAAGCTGTCCATACAGACCATTTCCCAATGTACCTATGACTGCACATTCTTTTACAGCACCGGCTGCATCTTCCATCGCATGAATTAACTGAGCAATAAAGTGTGCTGTGGATGTCTTACCATTGGTTCCTGTTATACCCATCACATTCAATGAGCGACTGGGGTGCTGATAAAAACGCGCTGCTATCTCACCAATATTCTCATGCAGCGCCTCAACCTGAATGAGCGGCACATCGACAGTTTCATGGTCTCTTAGTACAGGGCAACTGGCCGGCATACTATTAACTTCATCCGTAGGTTCCCAGGCAACACATGTTGCCCCAAAATTAATAGCTTCACCCGCATAAGCAATACCATGTTGTGGGATATTTCCTACGCCACCACAGGCCAAAAACAAAAACTCTTCATGTACTTTCTTACTATTAATCGATAAGCCTTTGAAAGTAAGTGCGCAATTTTCGACCCCACTAAAATCAACAAAACCATCTAACAGTGACTGTAGATGGTTATGTGGGTAGTGAATTTCACTTTTTTTAGCTATGGGCTTTAACGGCCTGGCCAGGGGGTATTGATTCGTCATCCCTGCCTCCCAATATGCTGCTCTATCTGGCTAACCACATCGGGCTGACTGATGTCATCCGGATCAATATTATACAGTCTTAATGCACCTGACATGACTGTAGAAAAGAGAGGAGCAGCCACCAGGCCACCATAGTAATCACCATTATCAGGTTCATCAATCATAACAACAATTGCCATTTTGGGAGCACTTGCAGGCGCATAACCGGCAAAAACAGCACTGTATTTCTTTTTCGTATAGCCGCCATATCTGGACGCTTTTTTCACCGTACCCGTTTTACCGGCAACTTTATATCCTGCCACTGATGCCTTTGGTGCTGTACCACCTGTTTCGACAACCAACTGCATCATTTCATTCACTTGTTTCAGAGAACGTGATGACAACGACACTCGTTGCGTGGCAGTAGCAAGATCAGTCTGTTTGTAGCTCTTATCTGAATCATTGTTCAATAAAAATGTCACTGGTATTTTATTACCCTGTCTGGCAATCATGGCATAGGCATTTGCCAGCTGAAGATTAGTCACTGACAGACCATAACCAAAAGAAAGAGTTGCCTGTTCGATTTTTGAAACACGTCCTGGACGAACTAAACGCCCTGAAGATTCACCAGGAAAACCACTGCCGGTATCACTACCAAAACCAAAACTATAATAGGTATCCCACAGCAGAGGTTTGGGCAGACTCAGGGCAATTTTTGACGTACCGACATTACTTGATTTCTGTATTACGGTAGAGACATCAATGGTCCCATAAGCATGAGTGTCTTTAATGGTTTTACCATTAATCATAAACCATCCGTCACCCGTTTTGATCTGTGTTCCCGGGCTATAACGGCCAGTATTTAGAGCCGCTGCAATTGAAATAGGTTTCATGGTTGAACCAGGTTCAAACAGATCCGTTATCGCTCTATTGCGATATAATCTTGACTTGCGATCCTGTAATCGGTTGGGATTAAACCCGGGCTGACTTGCCATGGCAATCACTTCACCTGTTTCAATATCTAATACCACAATAGACCCTGATTTTGCCTTATGTTTTTGTACGGTTTTTTTTAACTCTTTATAAGCCAGATACTGAATGCGACGATCCAGACTCAGACTCAGATCACTACCCGGCTGAGGTGCTTTAATTTGCTCCTCGATGGCAATAATACGACCCAGACGATCTTTAACAACACGTTTACTGCCTGACTGCCCGCTTAACCATTCGTTATAGGCCAGTTCCATTCCTTCCTGACCATTATCATCAACATCCGTAAAGCCAAGCACATGACCAAAAATTTCACCATCAGGATAATAGCGTCGATATTCTCTTTGCACATGAATGCCTTTTATATTCATGTTTAAAATCCGTTGTGCTAAATCAGGATTAATGCGTCTTTTAATATAGACAAATTCTTTATTGGCGCGTTTTTTTACTTTGTTTTTAATGTATTGACTATTCAGTTTTAATAATTTTGCAACCTGATAAATTCTTTTATTATCTGCTGCAAATTCTTTTGGGTTAATCCAGATGGATGCCACCGGTGTACTAATTGCCAGAGGATAGCCATTTCTATCCGTTATCATACCTCTGTGAGCGGTAACCTCCAGCTGCCTTAAAACCCTGGCATTTCCCTGGCCTTTTAAAAACTCATTGTTAATAAGTTGTAAATCAAGCACTCGCCAAATCAGGGCACAGCAAACCACTATGAGGATCAAATAAATAAAATTGATCCGGTATGGCTGTATTTGACTGTCCATTACCTTTGGCATATATTTTTCAAACCAGCCCAAGTTAAAGTTTTAAAATTACTGCCTTATATAGATAATATCACTGCTGTCCGGCGTTATCATCTGCAGTTTTTCTCTTGCTATACGCTCAATTCTCGAATGGGTTGCCCAGGTATTTTGCTCTAACTGCAACTGTCCCCATTCAACTTCCATATTATCTCTTTGTTTTTCCAGCTGCTGCAGCTCAACAAAAAGTTTACGATTATAGTGCTTTACATAAACAACACTGATGGCCGAGACAAAAGTCACAATCAGCAAAATCATTATGGATAATACCTTGCCACTCATTTCCTAATCTCCACCTCTGCTATAACTTACTGGCCACTCTCAGTACAGCACTTCTGGCTCGCGGATTATCAGATAATTCCTGTTTACCCGCTTTTATTCGTTTACCAAACAGCTTCATCTTGCGATTAACGGCCTCATCCATGACAGGCAAATCCGGGGGTAATTTATCACCCTCAGACATTTGCTTAAAAAAACGTTTTACTTTTCTATCTTCCAGTGAATGAAAACTAATAACCACTAAATGTCCGTTTTCAGCCAGACATCGATAACTTTGCTGTAAACATTCATCCAGATCACCCAGCTCATTATTAATAAAAATCCGTATTCCCTGAAAGCTGCGTGTTGCCGGGTGTTTTTTCCTCTCCCAACGAGGGTGGGCCTGTTTAACTATTTCAGCTAATTGCCTGGTATCATTAAGAATTTCATTCTCTCTGGCTAAAACAATGGCTTTGGCAATGCGTCTTGAATAGCGTTCTTCGCCATATTCATACAATACATTCGCTATTTCTTCTTCTTTTGCTTTATTGATCCATTGCGCTGCACTTTCACCTTTTTGGTCATTCATGCGCATATCCAGAGGACCTGACTGCTGGAAACTAAAGCCTCTTTGCGGATCATCCAGCTGCGGTGAAGAAACCCCTAAATCCAGTAAAATACCATTTATCCTGCCACATAAGCCCTGTGTAACAAGATGTTCTTCCAGTTCTGCAAATGAGCCATGATGGATACTAAATCTGGCATCAGTGGAAAATTTTTCTTCTGCGCTTGCAATTGCCTGAGGATCTTTATCAAAAGCAATTAATCTTCCCGCATCACTCAATTGATCCAGAATGAGTTGTGAATGCCCGCCCCGACCAAAGGTGCCATCAACGTAAATACCTGCTGAATCAATGACCAGAGCCTCAATTGATTCTTTCAGTAGTACCGGCTTATGTTCAAACTTCATTGTCGTTAAGGGCATAGTTTAATTAATATCAGAGTATGTCATAATGAGTCATAGCGCCTTTATCTAGAGAGACAGTAATTCCAACTCTTCAGATAACTCCAGTTCTTCGTCATCTTCCCACTCACGATTCCAGCTGTCTTCATCCCAGACTTCAAATTTATTGCCTATACCCACTAAAACAATTTGTTTATCCAGGCCGGTTTTCTCTCTCAGATAAGGCGGTAGATTAATTCTGCCATTTTTATCCATATCGCAATCTGTGGCATGTCCAAGATACAAACGTTTTATTCTGACAGCGGCTTTATTCACACTGGAAAGTTTAACCAGTTTGGCTTCAACTTCTTGCCAGTCATTATAAGGATAAATCACCATACGTTTTTCAGTATCTAAGGTGATAACAAGGTGACCGGCACAATCATCCATCAGACGTTCTCTATAACGACTGGGAATCGCTAAACGTCCTTTTACATCAAGATTGAGTTTCGTTACACCATTCAGCACAGTAAAATTCCGGAAATTAACTGTTAATTTGTAAATATTAATAGTTTAGAAAGTAGATATTCATAATGATAAAAAAGGGCTTATTTATCTAATAGATACCACTTAAACCCACTTTTACCCATTCTGATCCACTTTGCCCCACATTTGCAACTATAGAAACTGTTGAGGAGAAGGTCAAGTAAAATCGTATAAACTTTCAAATTCTTTCTTTTATGACAAGGACTTAGCGAAGATAGCATTAAATGCAACAAGGTTAATTCACTATTAAATCAGTAAGTTATTGAGCTTTATTAATGGGATAGCTATGATTTGGGGAATATTGGGGAAATTACTGTCTGTGATATCAGGAAAAACCAGAAATTATGCTTATATAGTAGTTAGGACAATTTTTTGAGTAAAAGCTCGATTAAAAACACTTTGAGAATCCAAATCAAGCAAAAACACAATATCTAGATAAGAAAATAGACATGAAATACAACATGATGTGGTTTGTTTTTTGTACATAAAAACAAACATAATAAATAGAGCTAACCATTAAGCCGGGTTCTGTCGTGGACAGTCATTCATCTGGGACAGATGTCGCCATCTGCCTCAAGCAACCTACCCGGGAACGGTGTGGGCCACACCTGTGCTTTTAACACTGTTCCCCTATTTGGTCTTGCTCCAGGTGGGGTTTACCATGCCATCGATGTTACCATCAACGCGGTGCGCTCTTACCGCACCCTTTCACCCTTACCTAATCACCCGGTAACACTGAGAGTGATCAGGCGGTTTGCTTTCTGTTGCACTGGCCGTGGGATCTCTCCCCCCAGGCGTTACCTGGCACCTTGCCCTATGGAGCCCGGACTTTCCTCCCTCTTAATACACTTTTGTTTAAAACATAAATGCATCAAAACAGCGACTGCCTCGGTTAACTCTGGGCGCATTATCCTTGAAAACATAGGGAAAAGCCAGGGTTAAGGGTTAAGGGTTAACGCTTAACACTTTCTTTACTCTTTTATCTCTAAAGCGAAGCTGTAAATTTTTTTCTTTTTCTCGCCGGTAATGTCAACGGTCAGCTTTACTGCCTGTTTTAATGATAATTCCTGCAGCAAAACTCTGAGGGTGTGTTCAGTTTCTTTTGATAAGGTCTCACCTTCTGGTGCTTTATAGCCTTGCACCACCAGTACAATTTCACCTTTTTGCTGATTTTTATCTTCTATTACCCATTCCAGCAATGATTTGGCATTATCATTTCGTATCGTTTCAAATGTTTTGGTCAGCTCTCTTGCCAGAACAACTGTGCGCTGTTCACCTAATTCAGCACACAAGTCTTGCAATGATCTGACAATCCGGTGAGGGGTTTCGTAAAAAACCATTGTTCTGGGCTCTTTTTGTCGCTGCGCATAAAAAGCCTTCCTGGGACCTCCTTTTGAGGGTACAAAGCCTTCAAAACAGAATCGGTCAGTGGCAACCCCGGCAGCAGAAAGTGCCGCGATTAAAGCGCTGGGGCCAGGAATAGGTGTAACCGGAATTTTCTCCTGATGCGCTAATTTAACCAGAAAATAGCCTGGATCACTCACCAATGGTGTACCTGCATCTGAGATAAGGGCAATATTACTTCCCTGCTTAATTTGCCGGACTATTTTTTCAGCAAATTGCCTTTCATTATGTTCATGCAATGCAATACAATGCGTGTTAATATCAAGCTGCTTCAACAGATGGCCGCTGTGACGTGTATCTTCAGCTGCAATGCGGTCAACCTGCTTTAAAACCGTAACAGCTCTTGGTGAAATATCCTGCAGGTTTCCAATAGGTGTTGCAACAATATATAATTGGCCCGTACGTGGACTTAAGCTATTATCTGTTTTACCAGAGTGATTTGTAACCATTAAATTTGCCCTATTAACATAATGTCAAAGTAACTAATGTCAAAATTATACCAATTTACTTCAATTTTTATCGTCATTGTTTTTTTTACCGGTTGCGGTGGTTCAACAACTATAACAAAAGATACCGACAGCAGCGATAATACACGCACTGTTGACAGCTCAGCAATAGCCACAATGAGCACTGCTGAAAAAATAGACCACGCAGAAAAATTATTTGCATCCGCTCTGTCCTTATCAAGCAGAAACCACTCTGAAAAAAATACCCTGTTGACTAATGGTCTGCTGCTTTGTACTCAAATACTGACTGATTACCATCAACTCAAGCTTTCCCGTGATCTAACCGCTGTTGATATTTCTCCTGAACAGCTTGATTATTCCCTGCAGCTTACTAATAAGATAATGGCTCAACTTAATTCAGCCCAATTGACGCAGGAACAAAAAAATCAGTATCTATTGGCTTCAGCAGCAATCAGCCTGACAAACTACCTGGCAGAAAAAACCCTGACTCAACTTAATATAACCTTCGTTTCTACTCAGAATGAACTATGGTCTTTATATTATCAGTTGCGTGCAATGGCTGATTATCAATTAGGCCAGCCATCAATAGCCGTCAAAGAGTTAATTATCCGACATGACTACCTGTTATCAGACAAAGAAAAACAATCTAATCTGAATTTGATCTGGAGATATCTGGCAAGAATTAATGTCAATGAGCAAACTCAAAAAAACCTGTTGAGTTCAAGTACCGATAACAGAACTATTAGCAATAGTGATAATATCTATTTTGGCTGGCTAGAACTTGCTAAAATCATACGCGCTTCAAAAAATCCACAAATAATGAATAATGCCGTTAATTTCTGGCTCCAGAGTCATCCTTCTCATCAGGCTGATCGTGCTTTTATCAATCATATTATTCAAATTCGTCAGGCATCAATTATCACTGTCAGACACATTGCGGTTTTATTACCGGCACAGGGAAAACTGGAAAAGCCGGCAAAAGCAATTCGTGATGGTATTATGGCTTCGCATTATAAATCATCTCTGTCAGCTGATATCCAACTACGCTTTTATGATACCGGTAATGGCGATCATATCGGGCTCACTTATCAAAAAGCCATTGATAATGGTGCTGATTTTATTATCGGCCCTCTGGCGAAGAGTAATGTTGAAGTACTCTCAGATTCAGCCCAGATCAGTGTACCAACACTGGCATTAAACAGCCTTGAGCCTGTCAGTATTGAAGCGGTCAACAACCTTGAAGCGGAGAGCAGCACTGAGCCAAATAGCAGCCTTGAGCTAAATAACAGCCCTGAGCTAAATAACAGCCTTGAGCTAAATAACAGCGCCGAGCTTGCCAACAGTTCTGAACAGCAAAGTACGCCTGAAGCCGATAATATATCTGCATCCGGGCAGCTCCCGACAGGCAAGTCTGAGTATTTATTCCAGTTTGGTCTTTCACCTGAGTCCTCGGCACGAATGGTTGCTGAAAAAGCGCGCCTGGATGGTCACTACTATGCTGCAGTAATGACACCAGACAGTTCCTGGGGAAAACGTATGAAGAATGCATTTTCTGCACACTGGGAAAAATTGGGCGGTGTTGTTGCTGACACCGTTGCTTACAAATCCAAGGAACATGATTTCTCAGAATCAATTAAATCGATGCTTAATATCAATCTCAGTGAATCTCGCAAAAAAGAGGTCAGCCGCACTATTGGACGAAAAGTAGAATTCACCCCGAGAAGACGACAGGATATTGATATGCTGTTTATGGCAGCTTTCCCAAGACAGGCTAAGCAAATTCCGCTGCAGGTTATCTATCATCACGGTGAGACTATTCCAATTTATTCTACCGCCCATATCGTCGCTAACTATCACAATGCGCGTCAAAATATTGATATGGATGGTGTTAATTTTTCCGATATGTCTTTTTTACTCGGCGATGCTCAAGATACTGCCAGTCAGCAAAACACTTATCAAAGCACCCTGTATCAGCGCCTGTTTGCCATGGGTGTCGACAGTTATCAACTGGCACCTTATGTTAACTATCTCTATCAGAATCCTTCTGAATCATTCTCCGGTGATACCGGTCAGCTCACTATCAATCATGATGGCCATATTATCCGCTCACTGCCGTGGGCCACATTTAATCAGGGCAATATCAAATTGCTCAATCCTTCTGTT
>Ga0164313_10002880_pt1 | contig 15325 bp, 13 predicted proteins | sample GuaBasSedimGuay4_FD_113735 | JGI IMG/M metagenome (GOLD analysis project Ga0164313, IMG submission 113735) | Subseafloor sediment microbial communities from Guaymas Basin, Gulf of California, Mexico - Guay4, Core 4569-4, 0-3 cm | ecosystem: Environmental > Aquatic > Marine > Hydrothermal vents... | reverse complement strand
CGAGTTGTCGGATCTGGCAATTCAGCTTCTATAGTGATAACACCCCCCCCGACCCTCCAGATATGACGAATTCCATTTCCCGGCACCTTTTCTTGACATTTTACCAAAAGATAAGCTAAAGAAGAGGACCCTTTCGCCGAATTATAGGGATGTCATGCATATATTCCGAATGCGTCCCGCGGCTCCAGGGGTTTGCATATATTTTTCAAAAGGACATATAACGATATTGCTGATACAAGGAGAAAACCATGGAAGCAAAAGTTTTGCTTGTGGATGATGAAAAAGATTTTCTGGAATCAATGTCCGAAAGAATGCGCTTGCGGGGCATGGATGTCACGACAGCCTCTTCCGCAAAAGAGGCGTTGGCGTTCATCGAAAGCGATTTTTTTGATGCCGTTATTTTAGACTTTCAACTACCGGAAATGGACGGCCTGGCTGTCTTGAAAAAGATAAAAGCCAGGCACCCCGAGGCACAGATCATTCTGCTGACCGGACATGCATCCCTGGAAAGGGGTGTCGAGGCGATGAAGTTCGGTGCATCTGATTTTCTTGAAAAACCGGCCGACATCGAAGCGCTTTCCAAAAAGATAAAAGAAGCCAAAGCGGAAAAGATGTTGATTGTGCAGAAACAGCAGCTGGACAACGTATTGGATGCCTTCAAAAAATATGGCATATAGACCTGCCTGTCGGAACATTTTGCGTAACTATAACTAAGCTGGGCGATTGTCGAGGTTGCCGTAGCTACAAGGAAGATGCTGTTCCGCTCTTGTTGGGGCGTAGCTCGAAGAGCGAAGACCAAATAGTGAACTATGCGGCATGGCATCTGACGCCGTAGATGCGGTAAGATCGGTAATCGCAACAATGGTGAATGCTTGAGGAGGTAATATGAAAGAATTTAAAGTCGTGGACTTGATGGTGCCACTTTCAGAATATGCAACGGTGTCTGAAGACGCTACACTTTATGAGGCGGTTGTGGAGCTGGAAAAGGCCCAGGAGGAATTTGATCATACCCGTTATCGGCACAGGGCCATCCTTGTAATGGATCAAGACGGCAAGGTCGTCGGCAAGCTGACTCAGTTGGATGCCCTTAAAGCCCTTGAGCCCAAATATGATGAAATGCTGGATCGCCGACGATCTCATCATTTGGGATTCACCAAAGAATTTATGAAATCCATGTTGGTAGATCAGCATCTGTTCGCCAGCCCACTGGAAGACATCTGCCGCAAAGCCGGTGAACAAAATGTTAAAAAACATATGCGCAGACCGTCTGACGGAGAATTCATTGAAGAAAATGCAAGCCTGGATGTGGCCATTCATCAGCTTGTCCTGGGAAACCATCAGTCTTTGTTGGTGCTCCGCCAAGGGACTATTTCCGGAATATTGAGACTGACGGATGTGTTTGCTGCGGTGTATCATACGATGCGGGAATGTTTTTAGAACCTATTTTAAACGGAGATTGAGTTCAGACTAGGCTATAATATTTTAAGGAGGAAGGGCTTGATGAGCGATTCAACGGCCGATCATATGCAACAAAAAAATGTTGACTGGAAAAAAATGATATTTCTTTTTTTGGGTTTGGGGTTTTTTTGTCTGGTGTATTACTCGCCCGCCTGGCCGGATGCTGTAGATCCCATAGAAAAGCATTTTGAATTGACCCGGGAGGGCAAAGGCGCCATCGCCGTATTTTTACTGGCTGCGACCTGGTGGGTTTTCGAGGTCGTTCCCATCGGCGTCACCAGTCTGGCCATCGGGGTGCTGCAGGCGATGTTCCTGATCCGTCCGGCCAGGGATGCCTTTACGGATTTCATGGTGCCTTCGGTTATGTTTATTTTTGCCTCAATCATGATTGGACTGGTGTTTACCAAGACGGGGTTGACCCGACGCCTGGCGTATAAAATGCTGGTGATTGTGGGTGAAAGGACCAGTATGATTTACCTGGGGTGTTTCGTGGTTACGGCTGCCCTGTCACACATCATGGCGCACACGGCGGTGGCAGCAACCATTTACCCCCTGCTGGTCTCGATTTATGCGCTCTATGGGGAAGGCGACAAACAAACCAGATTCGGAAAGGGCCTTTTCATCGGTATGGCCTATGTGGCCGGTGCAGGGAGTATCGTCACTCTGTTGGGCGCTGCCCGTGGTGCAGTGGCCCTGGGGTTTTACAAGGATATCATGAACGTGGATATCTCCTTTTTTCAGTTGACCTGGTACATGTTCCCCATCGGCTGGCTCATGACCTTTTTATTGTGGGGATTTTTCATGGTCTTTTTTAAGCCGGAAAAAGCCACCATTCCTGGTCTGAGGGAAAAGGCCAGGAAACTCAACAAGGAACTGGGCCCCTTGACACGCAATGAAATCACAGCGGCAGTGATCGTGGGGGCCTGTATTCTGGTTATGGCGGCTAAGCAGTTTCTGCCCGCTTTAGCGCCTATTGACAAAACCGCCATTATTCTGGTTTCCACGATCCTGTTTTTTATTACCGGTATTATGGACCTGGACGACCTGGAATCGATTCCCTGGAATATTATTCTGCTCTTTGCCGGCGCCATGAGCATCGGCAACTGCCTCTGGCAAACCGGTGCTGCCAACTGGATGGCGGTTAACTGGCTAGCCATGTTTCAGGAAGCCAACTGGTTCGTATTTGTCATGAGCATCGCTTTTTTTGTCATGATCATGACAAACGTCATCATGAATGTCGCGGCCATAGCGATCTCCCTTCCGGTGGCGCTGGTTATCGCACCTTACCTGGGTGTGGCCGGCGAAGTCATTCTGTTTGCTGCTCTGGTCACGGCGGGAATGCCATTTCTGTTGTTGGTGGGTGCCGCACCCAATGCCATTGCGTATGACTCCAAGCAGTTTACAACTGGAGAATTTTTTCTTTACGGCATACCGGCCAGTATCATCTTGATGATTGTCACCGGATTTGCAGTATTTGTTCTCTGGCCGCTGATGGGAATGTCGGTGACCTTGCCGCCTGCAGGCTAACCCGAACATTTCATGAAGCTTGACGAGTAGTTTGTTGTTTATTACTCCGGCAGTTAAATACCTCAAGGTTGTCATTCCTGCGTAGGCAGGAATCCAGAAAAACACTGGATGCCCCCGGCTAACTACTTGCCGGGGCAGGCTTATCAAGTCCGGCATGACGGGGGTTGGCTATTTAGTCGCTAGGTTAATGCAAGGGCTTTTGGCCTTTCTTTTTCATAAGGTTTTCGTAGAGCTTTGTCAGTTTGACAAAGGTTTTATGACTGCCGCCCTGATCCGGATGAAATTTGAGGGCCTGCTTACGATATAGCCGGGTAAACGCGTCGCTGTCCATTTGACGCAGATTTTTCCATGTTGTTTCAAATAGCCGACTGGCTTCCGCTATGTTCAATCGGACTTTTTTGGGGGGCCGGTAGGTGCGATGACGATTCATAAATTCATGCAGGTATCGCGGCAAAGGGGAGACTCGCTGTACGGCATGATCGAAATAGAGAATGACGTATCGGCGGAGATATGCCTGCAATCCATCGGTTCCAGGCATACCGGCCCAGAATGTATCGTCCTTGTTCAAGGTACAGACAGACTCGATAAACAGGGTGTCCACCCTCTCCTGTTGAGGGCTGCCGTCGATCTGATCCGGCCGGGAATATAAAAGGTACCGCTGAAAACCGAAGATGACTGAGAGGTAGCGGGTCAATTCACTCGGGCGGATGATGCGTTCTTCCCGCATGAAATACTGCTCGATTTCATCGCGGGATTTGGCGCTGAGCGCCCGGAAAAATTTGTCCGGCATCTGGTGAATATGCTGCTGATCCATAGATCCGAATCTTAGAAAATGGATTCGCCGCTTGTCAAACAGGTGAAAATCCTGAGCATCCTCATCCGACCCGGACACCCGTTTTTCGGTTTTTCGTTTAAATCCCTGGATGACCCGTTGGATTTCTGGATCCAGAAAGTTCCAGAATATTTCGTCGAGTTCATCCTGTGTTGGAGTCAACCCCTGTTCTCTGAGGGTTTCTTCCACAACTTCATCGAAGTAGTAACCTTTTCCTCCCGGATAGATGATGTACTGTGCGGGGTCGGTTCCCAGGTCGAATAAAACACGGCTCTTCAATTGCGAGCCCTCCTGGAAGGTTTCGCGAATGTAATAGTGTGTCTGCTGCTTAATCCGTTCTTGCGCAAGGTACATGGCGTTCTCAATCCGTTTTTTCACGGACACATGCACTGAATGAGTCTTTAACCCCTACCTTTTATGAAATCTGGCGAGTCGTGTTTTATGGGGGGATGTCCATTTGTTTTCATGTATACCGCTTTTCGATTAAAGCGGCAAGAACGAGTATTTTTCTCCCATACCTCTCGGCTGCGGGACTTAATCGGAACAGGGTGATCCAGGGGACATGGGGGGGCACCGACTTGTATTTCACTCCCGCCGGTATTAACTTACGCGGTAACTGTCGCTTTTTTATAAAGCCCCTCAGGAGATTTAGACATTATGAACATTCTGGAAGCCAGGCATCTGAACAAAACCTATGCGCTGGACAACCGCCGCATCACCGTGTTGAAAGATATTTCGCTGTCCATCGCTACGGGAGAGTTTGTGGTTATAACGGGAAGCAGTGGGAGCGGAAAAACCACGCTCTTGACGCTTCTCTCCGGACTGGACCAGCCATCTTCCGGTCAAGTCACCATCCAAGGGCAAGAGATCACGGGTGCAACCGAAGATGAACTGGCGCCCATTCGCAACCGCATGATCGGGTTTGTTTTTCAATCATTTCATCTGGTGCCTTCTATGACAGCCAAGGAAAATATCATGTTTCCGGCGGAAATCATGGGCAAAAAAGATGCGGAACAGACCGCCCGGAGGCTGCTGAAGCGGGTGGGACTGGCAGACAGGGCAGACAACATGCCGAGTCAGCTTTCAGGTGGAGAAAAACAGCGCGTATCGCTATGCAGGGCCATGGTCAATCATCCCAAACTGTTGTTTGCCGATGAGCCCACAGGAAATCTTGATTCGGAAAACGGCAGTGTTGTCCTCTCCCAGCTGATCGACCTGAAAATGGAACAGGGCGCAACCCTGGTTTTGGTCACCCATAATCCCGATATCGCCAAGGCTGCCGATCGTGTTCTGACCCTGGAGGATGGCAGGCTTTCCCAAAACATTTCCAGAATTCCAGGACAGGGACAATGATGATCCACCCGGGTTTCATCAGACGTGAGATCATACGGTCTTCGAAGCAGGCCATGGTTTTCATCCTTTGCGTGGGACTTTCCCTGGTCACCCTGACGGCATTTAGCGGTTTTTCGAAAAGTATCTATCAGTCTTTATTACACGATGCCAGAAAGCTGCATGCCGCCGATATCATTATCCAGAGCTACGAGACCCTATCGAACCCACTATCCCAGGCGATTTCAGAAAAAGTACAGGAGGGTAGTGCCGAGCTTGCCCGATATCATGAATTCTACAGTGTCATTCGAACGAACGATGATAGTACCTCTGTTCTCTCACTGCTGAAGGTCGTGGAAAAGGGATATCCCTTCTATGGCAATGTCGTACTGAAGTCCGGCAGGCCACTTCACGAGGTGCTGACATCCGGCCAAACCGTCGTGGCGCCGACGCTTCTGGATCGCCTGGGGCTGAAGATAGGCGATGCCATTCAGGTGGGCTATACCTCTTTGACTATCCAGGACGTGGTCTTGACTGAGCCGGACCGACCTGTCAGTATTTTTTCTTTTGGGCCGCGCGTCTTTATCGCTGCTGAAGATCTCGATACACTGGGTTTAGTCCAAACGGGCAGTCGTATACGGCAAGTCCATCTGCTGAAGGTCAACGATAGCGAACAGATCGATGCCTTGGCTTATGGACTCAGGCAGGTTGCCGATTTGGAAAGGGAGCAGGTCGATACCTTTCAAACGACCCGGTCGCGGATCAAGCGCTTTCACGAAAGATTTATTTTTTTCCTGAACCTGGTGGGCATTTTCATTTTGGTTGTTTCCGGGGTTGGTATCCAGAGCACCCTGACCGCCCTGTTGAATGAAAAACAGTATGCTATCGCCATTATGAAGGCTCTGGGTGCTACCAACCGCTATATTCTGGTTCATTATATGATGATCGTTATGCTCCTGGGAAGCATTGGCATGGGCGCGGGCATCCTGACCGGCGTTTTCATTCAATTTGGCCTGGTCAACCTCCTTTCTGCATTGCTACCACCGAACACACCCTTCTTGATTGCATGGTCAGGTTTGGCGGAAAGTGTGGTTCTGGGCATACTGGTGGTACTGATCTTTTCCTTCTTGCCTCTCTACCGGTTGAGGGGCATGCGTCCGGTCATGATTTTACGAAAAGATATCCCGGTGTTGACCCGGCACTGGCCTGTATTGGCATCCTACGGAGTTTTTGCCCTTTTTTTCTTCGGGCTGGTTTTTCGGCACATGCAGGATATCCGTTTCGGGCTTTATTTTGTGGCCGGTGTGTGTGGACTCATTTTGATAACAATGGCCATTACCTATGGGATGCTCAGAGCATTGAAGGGACTGCATATCCGGAACCTGGCCATCCGCCAGGCGGTCAAAGGTTTGTTTCGAAAGGGCGGCGCAACGCAAACGATCATGGTATCGCTGACAACATCGTTGTGTGTGATCTTTTCCATATATCTGGTGGAGCAGAATCTCGATGCCACGTTCGTAAAATCTTTTCCGCAGGATAGTCCGAATCTCTTCTTTCTCGATATTCAGCCTGCTCAGACGGCAGCTTTTTCTAAAGCCATGAACCAGGATGTTCCGTTTTACCCGATTGTTCGGGCCAGGGTTACCCATGTCAACAACGACGCCATCGATCGGCAGTCGGAGCGCAACAAAAAACGTGATAATCTTGCCCGTGTTTTTAACTTGACCTACCGGCACCATCTCCTGGATGATGAAGTTATCATCAATGGTGCCGGGCTTTTCCGTAGTGACTGGCAGGAGATCCAGGTGTCGGTCCTGGACACCGTTATAGACATGCACCCCATGGATATCGGGGATACAATTCAATTCAACATTCAGGGTGTTCCGCTGACGGCACGCATATCGAGTATCCGATCCCGCACAAAAGGTTCGTTGCGTCCATTTTTTTACTTTGTTTTCGAAAAAGACACCCTCAAATCGGCGCCGCAAACTATGTTCGCAGCGTTTCGTGTGTCCCAGGAGGACATCGGGCCGTTACAAACCCGTGTGGTGAATCAATTTCCCAACATCAATGTGATCGACCTGACGGAAACAATTCGCGTGTTTGCAGGCATCATAAAAAAGTTGTCGGAAATTATTCGGGGCTTCAGTGTTCTCAGTATTTTTGCCGGAGTCCTGATACTCATCAGTGCGGTTTTTGCCACAAGGGCGGAACGGATAACCGAATCCGTCTATTACAAGATTCTTGGCGCACGGAAGGCATTTGTGGTAAAGGTATTCTCACTCGAAAATCTGTTGATTGGACTTGCCAGCAGCGTACTGGCCGTTATCCTTTCCCAGGCGGGAACCTATGTGATATGCCGGTTCGTATTGGAAATCGACTTTCGGATGTTTTTAACATCCTGCGCTCTGATGGTCGCTGCCGCGGTTATTCTTGTCAATGGGGTCGGGATCTTCTCGGCAAGATCGATTCTCGAAAAAAAACCGATTACCTATTTAAGGGAGCAGCCCGATGCATAGTTCAGGCTTTCTTTTTGCAAGGAAGGATTCGGCAGGCAGGTGTCTGCAGGAAAGAAGTTACCTGATACGGATCATGGTGTTTCTGTTCGTTCTCCTGAGTATTTTTGCCTGCAGCAATGAATCTCCCTCTGCAAAGAGCCGGCCTGAATTGCAGGGGAACGGTGATATGGGCTTCGGCACCATCGTGGCCGTTGGGGACAGCCTGACCGCCGGTTATGGTGTGGATGAGACCGAGGCATATCCGGCTTTGCTCGAAAAACGCCTCCTTTTAGATGGTTTCTTTTTCAAGGTCATCAATGCGGGAATCAGTGGTGAAACCAGCAGCGGAACCCTGTCTCGTATCGAATGGGTTATCCGTTCACTCAACCCGGACATCATTATCTTGGAAACCGGTGCCAATGACGGCCTGCGGGGGGTTGACCCTAAGGTGCTCGAAAAAAACCTGGATGGGATTATCACCACCATCCAGGCCAATGGTATCGGCATTCTCCTGGCCGGAATGAAAATGCCACCCAACCTCGGACCTGTCCACACCGCCCGTTTTTCAAAGATATATCCAAGAATGGCCAATAAGCACAATATTCCCTTGATTCCGTTTTTTCTGGAAAGTGTGGCCGGCGATGCACGTTACAACCTCTCGGACCGAATGCACCCGAATCCCGAGGGGTATCGCCGTATCCTGGATACCATCTATCCGTATGTGTTGGAGGTTATTAAGCGGAGACCATAAGTTAGAATAGGCTGTAGACTGTAGGCTATTCGTCATAAACGGCCATCGGCTAAGAACATAGAGGGATAACGAACTCGAACCTTTGCGCTTTAGTTTTGATCATTCGAATTTAGGTTATTGGGTATTGTTTCGGATTTGGGATTTGGTACTTTGGATTTAAACGATATCTGCTTAGCTTTCTATCAAATAGCGCCTGAAGTGCCTAAATGAAAATGGTTTGATACTATAGTTGAATAGGAGTGCCCATGGGATTGTTAAGGTTTTTTTCTCCAAAATCATTTGATGTTTTCGAAGAAAAGGGTGATCGGCTGGTCAGGTCCAACGACCTGGGGTTGGCGAAGCTGCAATACGAAACAGCTTTGTCACGCCTTGAAGGCTCTTCTTTGCCGGGTGTAATAGAACACCGGGACAGAATAGAGGTAAAAATCAAGGATGCCCGTGAGTCACTGGCCCTGCAGCATAAAATTTCTGCGGAAGAGCTATTGGCGGCAGGATGTTTTGAAGAGGCCGGGGAACTTCTGGAACTGGCGCGGGAATTAACCCGCGACCCGCAGCTAATCCGAGAGATGGATGCATTGGTGACCGATGTTGCTGCAGGTTTCCACACGGAATTGGAGGTTGAGGTATCGGAAGGAGCCGATGAGGAGGTCTTTGATCCGGGTGACGAGGATTCCTATTTTTTGATACTCTGCAGCACCTTGCCGGATGACGTCCAGGTCGCCTACATGGCCTTGGGTGAAAATTTTCAATCCGGATACATTGCGCTGAACAAGGGGGCATTCGAACCTGCGGCAGACCTGCTGAACAAAGCCCTGGCTGACCAGGGAGAACGCATCACGTATGTTCACCTGGAGCTTGCCACTGTCTATCTGAATCTGGGAGATGTCCAGACGGCCAGGGCCCTTCTGGAAGTTTTCATCGAAGTATACCCTGAATCTCATCGGGCATATGAAGCGCTATGCGAGATCTATTGGGAATTCGAAGATTATGAGCTTGCGGACAACCTTCTGCAATCCTGTCCGGACACACTCAAGACATCGGAGCCCCTCCTGCTATTGATGGGTGAAACGCTTTTGCGCTCCGGGAAACAGGGGGAGGCTATTTCTTTCTATCTTAAAAGCATCGAATATCTTGGATGGAGCGAAACCATTGCTATCGCCCTGGCAGGGACCTATGAGGCCATGGACAGGAAGGAAGATGCGTTGGGGACCTACCAGGAAGTTATGGCCGGCTGCAAAAGTTGCCACAGACGGGTAAATCCCTTTGCCAGACAGCGATATGCGGAGCTAACTTATGAAGCAGGCGATATTTCAAGCGGGCTTCTGGAAACCTATTTTTCTCTTTGCCGGGAGGAACCTGATAATCAGGGTCAATATTTTTCCAGGATCAGCGATATTTACAAGCGCCAGGGTTATCCTGCAGAAGCTCAGCGATATCTGGAGATGGCCGGAAAAGGGGAATCAGGAATGAATACACCAGAATCTGAGGATTAAAACCCTAAATCCAAATATCGAAATCCGAAACAAATTAAAATATTGAATGCTCAAATGACCCAAAATAGTCCTTATGCTTGATCGTCTGTGTTCTTGTTTGGAGCATTTTAATTTATATCATTGAGTATTGTTTCGGATTTCGATATTCGTGCTTCGAATTTAATAAAAGGCCTCCACTGTAGCGTTTCACGATATTACCCCAACACCGAAAAGGTGCTTCCCTGGATGATCTCACGGTTTCGTGAAAAGATGCCCGTATTCAGGGTGATGTCAACATGACACAACCGCACTTGCAGCGGGTCTGCATCATGGTCATGGTCGTTTTCAGACGCGTCGATCAGTTCCGCCATCAGGCGGCCGATGGCCGGGCCGTTTTTGTACTGATTGCCGCTGGTACCGATAGCAAGGTAAAACCCCTTAAGATCGGATTTATCGTAAATAGGAATCCAGTCGTCAGTGACATCATAGAGATCGGCGATCCCCCTGGGGTTGTTTGGAATCTGAAGCTCCGGTATACGCTTGGCCAGGCGATAGGTCTGGGCCTGGTACTGCGCCAGGGTGACCTCCCTGTTGAAGCGATCCGGATTATCGACCCAGTCTTTTTCGTCGCAGGCAGGATCCTCGCTGCCCACCAGAACCAGGTTCCCTGTTTCAGGTCGATGATAGCCACCCAGATCGCCATCACCCACCACCATACCGTCGGTTTCATAACTGAACGTTTCCGGAGAGGGGACAAAATGAACTTCGTGACGCAGGGGTCGGGTCTTGATATTCATTTTGTCGGCAATACCGGCCATCTGGTTGATCACAGCGGAGTGGGGTCCGGCAGCATTCACCAGGACAGGGGCATCGATCTTGGTGCCGTCTTTCAGGCTCACACCGATGACGCCTTTCTCGTCGTAACGGATCGCCGCAACGTTTTTATTGAAGAGAAAGGTGGCTCCTTTCGCCTCCGCAGCCCGCTGGATGTTGTGAACCGACAATACAGGATCGTTGATATAACCGTCATTGGGATAATAGATGATGGTATCATCGATTTTGTTTTTGGGCAGGTCATGGAATCGTGGGTCCTCGGGGCGTTGCGGAGGGAAAAATGAATCATCCACAAAATGGGGCATCCGCCTGAGCAGTTTTTCCCGGTTCCATACTTCATACGGTATCCCCAGCTCATCGTGAAGTTTCATGTGGTTATCGGGAACGTGACTCTGGTGGTAGATGTTTATCAGACCGGTCTGGTAGAATTTGGCATAGCCTTTTTCATCCGAAACGCCGATATACTCGTGCCAGTTTTCCCAGTCAAACCAGCTGTCATAGGCGATAGCGGTTCCTTCCAGGGTGGAATAATGGGTCCGGATAATAGCGCAGGTATTGCTGGTGGAACCGTGCCCGGCTTCAGGGAGCCGGTCCACGTTCAGGGTCTGGTATCCTTTTTTGGACAGCTCGTAGGCGATGGCCGCCCCGGATATCCCGGCACCGATGATGATGCAGTCATAACTTGGGGTCATTGTGCGCTTCCTTTTCAGGTTAATTAGGCTGAAGACTGTTAGGCATTTAGCATGAACCGTAGTAACGCGTCCAGGGCCTTCTCAGTTGCCACCATTTTCAAGTTGCATAGAGTACGTTTTGCTCACCTAAATATTTCAAAACCGGTGGTTTTCGCCTGGCCACATCGTTCGCTCCTAATAGTCTACAGCCTAACAACCTATCTACCTGGATCGTTTCCATTCATTTTTTAGAAACGATCCATTACCCAGCGCTCGTGACATATCCGGACGCTTTGATCCACAAGTTCCCGGGGGACCAGGAGCGAAATTCGAAAAGAAGTGGTGGTGACGGCATGTGTGGTGATGCTATTTTCCGCCAAAAGTTCCAGGGTGTTCAACAATGTCTGATTGTTTCGATTCAGCCCCTCTCCGATCAGGGATACCGCTGCCAGATCCGTATCAAAAGACAGGTGGGCACCGAATTTTTTTTCCAGGCCGGACTTGATGCCCTTCCAACCGTATATCTGACCGGCAGGTACCACAAAGCTTGCCTGGGAGAGACCGCCGTTTTCGGCAACATGGGTTACGCTGACTTCTTTGACCGGTACCTGTTCGGTTTCCAGGTAGGAGATTGCCTGCTGGAAGTGCCGGCGCACATCCTTTCCGGACATACGGACACGCTCGATCTGCTTTTCCCTTACAACCGCCTGAACCCCGAGTAGCTTTCCGGGAGACAATTTTCGTATAATGGTTTCACGGCCGGGATGAAACGTACTCCGGGCGTAAAGAGCGATATTCTTTTCCTTGGCGAACTGTACAGCGTGAGCATTAAGTACCTTGGCGCCGGCAGTGCTTATTTCCTGCATCTCCGGATAGGAAATTTCCGGCAGGTGCCGGGCATCGGCCACCACCGCCGGATCGGCTGAATAGACACCATCGACATCCGAATAGATCTCACAGCGATCTGCATCCAGTGCAGCGGCGAGCGCCACGGCCGAGGTGTCCGAACCGCCGCGACCGAGGGTGGTGATGTCCCGTTTGTAGCTGACGCCTTGAAAGCCACCGATGATCACCACTTTTCCCTTGGCCAGTTCATCCTGTACACGAAAGGGACGGACCTCGATGACCTGGGCATCATTGTGCCGGTCGTTGGTGATGATGCCGGCTTGTGAACCGGTGAGCGAGACGGCATCGATATCCATTTCGTTCAAGGCCATACAGAGCAGGGCCATGGTGATGCGTTCACCCGTGGAAAGCAGCATGTCCATTTCCCGCCTGGGAGGCTTGGGAGAAAATTTCCGGGCCATGGACAGAAGATTGTCGGTGGTTTTTCCCATGGCGGAAACCACCACGGCAATCTGGATCCGCTGTTGTCTAACGTTGGCAATCAGGCGGGCAATTTGTCTTAGCTTGTCAATGTCGGCGACACTGCTGCCGCCGTATTTCTGGACGATACAGGTCATTTTCAGAAAGCTCCTCAAAAGGCTATGATGCTTGGAAGCTGGGAAGCCAGGATGCCGCCATCAGCTCACATTGATAGAGCAGTAAGCTCTAAGCGGCTTACAGCTTATGGTCAATATATAGCCTAAAGATTTTCCCGTGACAAGTACTGTTCCTGAGCTGCCAAAATCATACACGGTTCAGCGGACTCGGCCATCACCATGGACCAGTTCGCAGCGTTGACAAATGAGCTGGAATCGGCCGGTGTCCCCCATGAGATGATCACCTACAGTGGGGCGCAGCACGCCTTTACTGTTTTTGGTGGGTCCCGCTATCAGGAGGCGGCGGATAAAAAGTTCTGGAAGCGGTTCAATGAATTTCTTGCAAAGACATTGACGCAGTGATGTCCGGATCACACTTGACAACACCCCCTTTCCATGAAAGAGCTTGGTTTTTCAACAAATCCTGACAACATCTGGAGGATGTTTCATGTTGACCCAACAACAGATAATTGACCGGGCTCATGAACTCATGTTCGAAGACATCGGTGTCACCAGCGCGGAACCATTTGAATCGCAGCAGCGGATCCTGTCGGAACGCCATGAGTCATATGCCTGGGCCATGGATGCTGGGCTGGATCTGGTGTCCGGAACGGACCCGCAAAACATTCTATCCGGGGCGAAATCAATTTTTGTTCTCATGGAGGTCTATTTTCGTGAATCCTATCCCCACACCATGGAACCCTTTTTCGGTCGATGTTACCTGGACGACGATCGGATAACGAAGGATGGCCTGGCCAAGCGCATCAAGGCCTTTCGATCCTATTTGCGAGACAACGGCATTCAGTCCAAGGTTCCCTTCCATCTTCCCCATCGACTGGCCGCGGGCCGCGCCGGAATGGGCACTTTCGGGAAAAACTGTCTTTTCTATTCCAACCGTGTGGCCCGCAAGAGTTCCTGGGTGCTGCCCATTGCCGTGGTGGTGGATGCGACATTTGAACCCGGAGAGCCGACCCTGGTGACCGGTTGCCCCAAGTGGTGCAGGAACACATGTATGGTGGCCTGCCCCACAGACGCTTTCAAGGGGCCCCGGCATATCGATCCCAGGCGCTGTATTTCTTTCCTGACCTATTTTGGGGAGGGACTTACACCCAGAGATCTCAGGGAGCCCATGGGCCTGTACATCTATGGATGCGACCGCTGCCAGAATGTCTGTCCCCGGAATCAGGCCTGGCTTGCGGCCGATCTGCCCGTTAACCAAAGAGCCGCCCAAAAGGCTGCTGACTTCGACCTGGCCAAACTGCTGCATATGGATCGCCCCTATTTTGAGCAGCGGATATGGCCCCACATGTTCTATATGTCTCCTGATCAGATCTGGCGCTGGAAGATGAACACGGCCCGGGCCATGGGAAACACACTGGATTCATGTCATATCCCTGACCTTGTGCAAGAATTTGAAGCGACTGAAGATGAACGGGTGAAAAGCATGTGTGCCTGGGCCTTGGGCCGTATCGGGGGAAATCGGGCGCGGTCTGCTTTGGACCGTTTCCTACCGGGAACGGACGGGCTTGTGGCCGACGAGATCGCCTATGCGCTGGAGCTGTGTGGATGATAACCAAAGAAATGCTGGATCTGAACGCGGATATTCTCTGCGAGGGCCATTACGGTATATTTCGCGGCAAAGGCAAGGTCAGGGATTTTATAGGTTCTTTTATGGAATAACCGTTTACTCGGAAAAGGTTGTCACCTCGGCTTGACTGACAGACAGGAGTTCTCCCGATGTCAGGCGCATCATGGCATCAATATCTCCGCCGCCGCCGTAGATAATGTCCAATTGTGCTACAGCCGTGTCCACGAGAGTACGTAGTTTCTGCTTGTGGCCGAAGGGTGGCATACTCCCCACGACAAAGCCGGTCAGGGCGAACGCTTTGTCCGGGCTGGCAAATTTGACTTTTTTTCTGCCCACTCCCAAATAAGCGGCCAGTTTCCGGCGATCCACCCGCGCCAGACCGTTATTAATCACCAGCAGGGGGTTGCCATCGATATGGAAGATAAGGGATTTGATGATCTGGTCGGTGTCGACCGCAAGGGCCTTGGCAGCGTCCCCCACCGTGAGCGTATGCTCGCTCAAAGGCAGTATCGTGGCTTGGATATGATGGTCGTCGATAAACATCTGAAGGTCGGTCTTATCCATGAATCAAATCCTTTGAAATTCCATATTCTTAAAATTTGAAACGCTCATCTTAGATATTCCCTATCGTAACCGCGGCGACATGGTCTGAACGCACCCCCACCTATCCAGCCGAGAGGAGAGCGGGTGATGGTACGTTAAGTTTTCAGATTTGTGAACTTTCCGGGCTAAATTGCTGAGAAGCCGGGGTTATCCCATGTCCATGGCATACTGGCGCGAACTTTCAGTGATGTACTGGTCGGGACCGCCCTTTCGTCTACGAATTACACGGATTTTTTCGCGGTGAACGGGCACCGGTTTCGGTGCCTCTTGTTCGTCTTGCT
>Ga0164313_10002879_pt1 | contig 15327 bp, 12 predicted proteins | sample GuaBasSedimGuay4_FD_113735 | JGI IMG/M metagenome (GOLD analysis project Ga0164313, IMG submission 113735) | Subseafloor sediment microbial communities from Guaymas Basin, Gulf of California, Mexico - Guay4, Core 4569-4, 0-3 cm | ecosystem: Environmental > Aquatic > Marine > Hydrothermal vents... | reverse complement strand
GAAGTCGATGGCGTCGAGGAAGCCGCCGCGTCGGCCGTAGGTCTTGTCTGGCGCGCTCGCGTCAGCGTCGAAGTAGTCCTCTGGCTTCCAGTGACTCTCCGGAGTTTCGCTGATGCAGTCGCGGCCGTCCTGGATGTTCTGCCAATACGTCCTCAGGTCTCGGGCCTTCGGGAACATGCAGCCGATGCCGATGATCGCGATGGGGGCCGCCGCTTGCGCGGGCTCGGGCTCGGGCTCGACGGACTGCGAGTCCGGCGAGGAGTCGGGGTTCAAGTCATTCACGATAAAAACTCTTCGAGCTCAGCGGGCTGTCGGGGAGTCAGGTCGAGGCAATTGGAATCTACGGAGACGCCCTGGTGACGCAGCGCCGATGCGCGGGTCAGCACGGCTGCTCCGCGAAGGATGTTGTGGGCGATCGACACGACGCGGCGGTCCTCCCAGCTTTCGAGCCAGGTGCCGCGCACCCACTCGTTGAACGCGCCCATCGCCGGGCCGCACCACACCTGGTAGTCGACCTTGCGGCTCGAGACGCCGGCGTTTGCCCAGCGCGACGACTGCCCGAGGTACCACCGAAAGACGAGGGCCATCTGGTGCTTGGGGTCCTTCTCGGCGCGGGTGACCTGGTTGCTGTCTCGGTGGGCCCAGAACTCCCGGGTCTCCAACCAAATCTGGTCCAAGGGAGCGCGGAAGATAGTCTTCTCGAGGGAGGCCCGCTGGGCCGCCGGGATCGCGTCGAGGCTCGCACAGCTGGTGTAAACGTCGTGCAGCTTCTGGGCCCGCATCGCGAACATGCTGCCCCGGGTCAAGACCTGGAGCTTGACGCCCATCTCGAACATGTCGGCCGCCGGCGCCATGCGCATGTCGGCTTGCTCGACCTGGGCCAACATCTCGCGGACCGTGTCCGACGTACCCGCTTCGCGGCATGCCTGGTTGACCGAGCCGGTCAGCACGTAGGCCGCGCCCATCGCAAAGGCCGCTGCTGCCGAGTGAGGCGTCGAGATGCCTCCGGCGGCCCCGACCCGGAGGGGGCGGTCGTAGCCGTGCTCGCGCTGCATGCGGTCACGCAGGGCGGCGATGGTCGGGAAGAGCGCGAGGGCGGGGCGGTTGTCGGTGTGGCCCCCGGAGTCGGCCTCGGCCGTGATGTCCTGGGCGACCGGAATGGTGCGGGCCATCTCGGCCTGGTCTGCCGTGATGTCGCCGCGGCGGACGAGCTCTTCGAGCATCTCCGTGGGCGGCGGCGCGAAGAACTTCCGCGCCACTTCGATGCGCGAGACCTTGGCTACCACCTGGTTCGGCGTGACCACCCGGCCGCTGGCGTCCTGGTGAATCCCGGAAACGCGGTAGCGCACGACCGGCAGGGTCAGGTCGAGGTACGCCGACGCCGACACCGTGTGCACACCGCGTCGCAGGTAGAGGTCGACGATTGCATCCTCGAGCTCCGGCTCGTAGGGGCTGTGGATCAAGTTGAAGCCGTAGGGCTTGTCGCCGAGCTTCGCCGAGATGCGGTCGATGGCGTCTTCGACGACCTCGGGCATCAGGCCGGCGGCGCCGAAAAAGCCGAGCATGCCGGCCTGCCCCATGGCTTCGACCATCTCGCAAGATGCGATGCCGTTGGCCATCGCGCCGGCCACGTAGGGCAGGGTGAGGCCGTGGTCGCGGAGAAATGTATCGTCGCCGAGGTGGGCCGGGTGAACCGGGGGCACCACCGCGCGCACGGCCAGGCCATCGGCTGCCTCGGTGCCGCCGGAGAGGTGCCCGCCCTTGCCGACCAGCGTGGCGCCGGACCGCTCCACGACGAAGAGAGGTTCGCGGAGCGAGCCGAGGAGAGCGCTCATGTCGGCCGGGTTACCGGTCGACGAAAGCTGGCCCCCTTCCCACCGCCCCAGGATGTTTTGTGAGGTAACGATGGCAGTTTCTAACCGCCCCAAACCATGAGGACAAGTGGGCATCTCGGGGGGCCCGGGGTCCTCCCCGACGGTCCGAACGCCGAGGCCCCGGGAAGGCCCGGATCCCCTCGAAATGCCTCCAGATCGGGGCCAAAATGTGCGGCGCCGCGCCCGGCGGCGGACGCCGCCGATGGGACCCCCTCCATCGCCCCGGTGAACCGTCTGGGAAACGGACGCCGAGCGGATGCCCCGGTACCCTCTCCGGACCCGAATGTCCCGCCCCCTCCCGCCCTGGCTCTACTCGGCCTTGCGAACGCTCTTCGGTGTCGTGCTGCTCGGGATTTGGGCAGTCGTCGGCGTCGGCCGGGACCCCGACGAACTCGTGATCGTGAGGCAGGCGCTCCTCTGTTTCGCGACGTTCCAGCTCTTCGAGGGAGTCGCCCGCTACGAGCCCGGCCCGACCTTCCCGTCACTCTCTCCAGTCGTCCGGGAAGGGGGTGCTGTGGCGGTCTCCATCGTGCTCGCGGTGATTGACGTGCAGAGCACCAGTGAGGCCGAGTTCGATTACGATACGACCATGCCCGTCGGTGGGACGGCCGCGATGATGGTCCTGGTCGCCGCCGTCATTCACTTCTTCGTGTCGCGGCTCAACGTGTCGCTCAGCGCCCGCTACAAGCGATGGCGCTTCGGGGTCGTGCTGGCGGTCGCGTGTTTCGTCGTTGGGTTGTCTCTCGCGGGTGCCTGGCCTGCGTCGAGGCTCGGACTGAGCGCCTTCGAAGCGCTCACGCTCCCCGCCTTGGCTCTGATCGCGACCTTGATGACCATGCCCTGGTCATGGCGCGCGTGGCGAGATTACGCACGGCCCGGCGACGATCCTTTCAGCGACATCCGCGCTCGCGTCGAAGCGGTGACGAGCGGCGATGCAGGCAACGATGAGCATCTCCTGCAGCTTCGTGAAGCGGGCAGCTCGATGCACACCTTCGTCGAGGCGACCGACGCCGGTGAACGTGAGCTCAGCGTGCCCGTCTCGGTGGTGCCCCTCATCGAACCTGGCCAATGGCTCCTCGTGACGGGGCTCCGCGTCGTGAACTCGACTCGCGGCGGGAGCGGTTACCGCGGCGCCTCCGAATACGAACGCCTCGAGGGCCGCGACGAAGCAATCCCGGTGGGGGAGCTGCCCTTGCCGCCCCCGGCCAAGCGCCGATTGCACCCCCGCTACGTCGAGACGGCCCTCGCCGTCGCGATGGTGCTCCTCTGCGTCGTCGCGGTGCTCCTGGGCCGGGCCGTCTATCCCTGACGCCGCCGAGCTTCAGCAGCCCAGGGTGTACCCGTCCCAGGCGAGCTGCTCGATGTAGGGAGCCGCGAAGGAGCTTACCGGAACGTCGGTGAAGAGCCCGACCGCGGGGGGCGGTGTGTAGGTCGCTCCGTGAACCATGCGCACCAGGAACACCGCGAGGTTTCGGCGCAGGAACTCGTCGCCGGGGCAGTAGAGCCCGGTGCCGCAACCCTCGGTGACCCCATCGCGGTAGATCTGTTCGATCGACGGTGCGTGGGGGCTGCCGAGAGATACGTCGGAGAAGACGCCCGTCGGCGCCGGCGGCACGTATCCCGGGCCGTAGTTTGCCCGGACCAGGAAGGTCGCTGCCTGCTCTCTGCGGACCGGGTCGTCGGGGCAGAAGAGGCCTCCACCGCAGCCGAGGGTGATGGCGTCGCGGGCAAGCTGTTCGATGTATTCGGCGTAGAGCGAGCCTACCGGAACATCACTGAACCTACCGACCGCCGGTGGCGGGACGAAATCGACACCGTGCTCGTAGCGCACGAGGAAGAGCGACATCTGCCGGCGGGTCAGCGCGACGTCGGGGCAGAACATGCCGGTGGTCATCGGACGGGTGTCGGGAACCCCCGAGTCGATGGGCGCAGAGTCGGGCCGGGTGCCCGAATCCCGGGGCCCGCCCGAGTCGACTGGTGCGGCGATACACGAACCGTCCATGCCGCAGACCTCACCGGCGCCGCACCGCGCATCGTCGGGTACCGATAGACACGTCCGGTCGCTGCAGATCCCCGACCGGCACCCCACCGACGACGACGCGCAATCGGCGTCGGCGATGCACTGGGACTCGCCGCAATAGGTCGGGTCATCGGGAGTGCATCGCGGATCGACGCAGGACCCACCGAGGCATGCCGTGTGGGTCGCGGGGTCGCCGGCAGCTGGACAGAGAACCCCAGTGCAGCTGCCAGATAGAACGACGGTCAGTGCGGTGTCCTCCCTGAGATCGATGACCGTGTCTCGACTCAGCACGGTCTCGCCGCCGGCGCCGATCAAGCGCACGCGCACGTAGGTTGGACCGCCCTTGGTGTCGAGGAACTCGGCGATCCGGTGGCCGGCGATGAAGTCGGCCCCCGACAGGTCCGTGAGGCTCACCGCGCGCGTATCGAGCGACGTGCCAATCGGCTCGTCCGCGAGCCGGGTATCGACCGTCACGAAGTCCGCGCCGGGGACGAGGTCGGTCCGCGCATCGACGATGACGTTGAAGGTGTCGTCCCCGGAGCATCCCGTGAGTGCGGATGCTGCGACGAGGGAGAGCAGACCGACGCCCACGCTGAGTCTCGAAGATAAACGCATCGAACGCATCATAGCGCGCTACCGCGGCGAGCGCCGACGCCAGACCAGCGCCACGAGGACCAATCCGAAAAGAGCGCCGGCACCCCGGGGCGCCGGAAGTCCCGAAACTCGGCATCCGCACCCCGAGCTTCCGGGGCTACCGTCATCGCTACCGCTGTCGGTACCGCCGCTGCTGTCCGGAAGCGTGCCGCTGTCCCGAGGCGTCCCGCTGTCAGTAGCCACGCCGCCATCGGTCGGCGCTGGGGGTGCGGCGCAGGTGCGGAAGTCGGTGGCGCCGCGGTCGGGGTCGGGGAGCTCGATGAACGAGGCGCGGCTCGTCGAGTGGCCGATTTGCACGTTGGCGACGACCGGCGTGGCGTCGCCTCCGTAGTTCGTTCCATCGTTCGAGCTCGGGAGAAACCTCGGTGCATTGGCGCTCGTGATGGAGACGCGCACCCGGTGACCTGCTGCGAAGATGAGGGAGGTGCTCCAAAGGTCGACGTCGATTTCGACGGTATCGCCGGCTGCGATGAGGTCCAAGCGATCGTTGCCGTTGCGCGCCGCGACCCGCGCGGCGCCATCGAGGACCAACATCGACCGACCATCGGGGTAGACGTCGGTGAGCCGGACCATCAGGTCGGTGTCGACCACATCGGCGGTGACGAAGAGGTGCGCCCGGACACGTCCGGTCACTTCGACGGCGCCCCCGAGGGGCGGTGTCTCGAAGACGACGACGTCGCTTCGGGCCTCGATCGACGACTGGTCCATCGGGCCCGCGGGCAGGATGAGATTGGCGCCGCCGCGGGTCGGGCTCGGGTCGGCCGGGTCGTAGCGGTATGCCGAGACCCCGCCGTCGTCACCGGGGCAGCTCTCGGCGAGGCCGCCGAGGGGTTGGAGGTGAAAACGAACCGGCGCCGCGGGGATGGGCCAGTCGTCGGCGCTGCGCCATTCGTTCCCGGGGGCTGTCGGGTCGTCGACGTCGCCCATGGTGAAGTACTGCACGGTTGGGATAGCGTCGAGGGCGGTCCGGTCTGGCGTGAGGCCGAGATAATAGAGCAGCCAGGTGATCAGGATGCTTGGCAAGCCGGTGGGGGCGGCGGCGTGGTCGGGGTAGAGCAACTCACCCTGCAGGCCAGCCTGGGACAGCCCAGAGTGGGTCCAAGGCCCCATGACCAGCTTCTGCTGACCCCGGGCGCCATCGCCCCCGCGGTGCTGGTAGCCGACGAAAGCGTCGAGGGTTCCCTGGCTGAAGATGTCGTACCAGCCCCCCGTGTGCACCACCGGAACGCGCACATCGCCGAAACGGTTTTCGGTCTGCACCGACTCCCAGAAGGCGTCGTAGGTGGGGTGGGCGCGCACGTCGTCGAGGAAGAAAGCGCTGCCTTGTGCTTCGAGCCATCCCTCCATCATGGCTTGCCGGAGGACCCCCCCTTGGAAGAACGCGTGGTCGTACATCGAGGGCGTGGCCACCTGGACGAACATCGCCGTGAGGCCCGGCGGGTTGGTGGGTGCCTGCATGTACTGGACGATGCCCAGGGCCGAGCCTCCGTCGGTGACGACCGTCCCGTTCGACCACGACTGGGCGTCGATCCAGGTGAGCGTATCTTCGCCGTCTCCCAGTCCGTCGCCGAGCTCACACCGAAAGATGCAGTCGACCCCCGCGGACGCGAAACGCCCGCGGGTATCCTGGACGACCACCGCGACGTCTGCCGCCGCTGTGACCGCATTCGCCTGATCGCGCATGCCGGCCTTGTCGTAGGGGGTGCGATAGACCAGGACCGGAAAGGGGGGCGTCGCCGCCGGCAGGTACACGTCTGTCGCGAGGCCCGTCCCGTCTCGCATGGCCACCGTCTCGGTGACGGTCTGCGCTCTTGCCGGTAGGGCGCCGGATAGCGCGAGGCCCAAGGCGAGTGCGGCGAAGGGTGCGGCCAAAACTGCGGAGAGGCTGCGGGCGCGATGGTGGGTACGCGGGGTCGGGGCCGTGGGCATCACGCGCAGTTTAGCCCCCCCGTTCACCGGGGGCCACGTACGACTGGGCCCGTGGTGGTCGTCAGGTGGTAACCAGGACCAAGCCCAACGCTGCGGCGGCGCCCCACGCCCCGCCCATCACCAAAGTGGTCGCGAGATAGCCCAGGGCCCCGACCTTTGCGTCGGGGAAGAGGCGGCGCTGGACCAGCCAACCGAGGCCCCAGGCGATGAGCACCGCACCAGAGCCTGCGCAGGTGACGATGAGCCCTTCGAGCCCCGGTGCGCTGAGATCGCCTCGGGGCGCCATGAGGTTGCCGGCGATATCGCCGATGGGGACCGCGTAGCCCCAGACGAAGAGCGACGACGCGACGGGCCAGTGAAAGCGGTTGGGCAGCCACGCGACCAGGAGCACGATGCCCGCCGAGAGGGCCCACATCAGATAGGGAGCGACGCTCACCAGTACGAAGTCGAGGTCGTCGGCGGTGGGGGGCGGCACCCAGCGCATGTGGCCGAGGTTGGTCTTGGTGGGCAGCCAGGAGAACTCGGTCACCTCACCGCCGACGGCGAGGGCCGCGGCGGCGTGGGCGAGCTCGTGCATGAACGTGATGCCAAAGGTGAGGACGGGAGCCGCAATCACCTGAGGGACGAGGAAGGCCCAGAACCGGAACACCGCCGGCAACGGCTGCGGTCTGCACCAGGATGAATCGACGCATGAATCGACGGATGTCATGGCGGCCGAGGTCGGGGCTGGGGTCATGGTTTTGGTCTACGGCATCGCGGGCGTCGGGATTGGGAAACGGACTCGAGCGGTCGGAACAGCTTCCTCGATGGTCGCCTCTGCGTTCCGCTCATCCTCCGCCGTGACCCACTTGCTGTACGCTCCGCCGCACCATGGCTCTCTGTGCACGGTTGTCCGGCCTCTCTGTCTACGTTTCTGTTTTCGTGTCGAGCTTCGCCCTCGTGGGCCTTCTCGCGGCATGCGGCGAACGGTCGAATCAGAGCGCTCCGCCCACGCCCACCCGGTCCCCCACTCCGGTCGCCGAGCTCGGGGTCCCCGATGACTACCTCGGTCCCATCGACCCCGAGTGGCCCCCGTCCCACGCCGCCGACATCGAGGTCGAGCTGCGCGCCGGGGCGCTCGTCCGCGAGCGCATCGCGGGCGGCGAAGACGTCGACCTCGTCGAAGGCGAAGCGCTGATCCCCGGCGACACACCCGGCATCTTCGCCCACGCGGGGCGCATCGGAGGCTTCGATTACATCGAGGCGATCCTCGGCCACGTCGACGACCCCGACGCGGAACTGCCCCTCGTCGTGTTGCTCCACGGCCGCGGCGATCGCCCACGCATTCCCGGTCACGGCCTCGCCCAGGACCTACCGGTCCGGGTCTTCATCCCCCGGGCCCCGGACCGCCTCGGCGAACACGGTTACACCTGGCTCGCGACCTGGTCCAAGTCCGGCAATACCGAGCTGCTCACGCGCTCCCTCGCGGGGCGAGCCGATGAGCTCGCGCCGGCGATCGAGGCATTCCGTGAGCTACGACCGACCCGCGGGAAGCCCGTCCTCGTCGGATTTTCCCAAGGCGCGATCATGAGTTACGGGCTCATCGCGCGGCACCCCCAGAGGTTCGCAGCGGCGTTTGTCATCGCCGGTTGGTTGCCTCCCGCCCTCGTCCCCGAGAGTCTGGAAGAGGGCGTCGAGTATCCGTACCTGCACGCCGTGCACGGCACCGCGGACGAGACCGTTCCCATCGAAGGAGACCGCGAGTCCGTCCGCGCTCTCCGGGCCCTCGGCCTGCGCGTTGGATTCACCGAGGTCCCGGGCCTCGGCCACGAGGTCAACCGGGACATCGGCGAGATGGTGCGCAGCTGGCTGCGTGGCGCGCTCTTCCCGGAGCAGTTCCCCGAGGACGAGCGGGCTGAGCACGCGGACGATGGGGAAGCGGCGGCACCCCAAGAGGCCACCATTTGTGGGCCGGAGTCCGGGGCGACGTCGACGGCTCGCGTTCGCAGTCTCAGGAGCCGTGACCTGCGGGCGGTGCAGCGGGCGGTCCGAGCGCCATTCATGGCGGCGAAGCGGTCGGCGGCGGGGCTGCATCGGCAGCGCCCCTACCGCGGCCGCTACGGCACCACCTATCGCCGGGTTACCTATCGCCTCGGCGGCGGCGCCTGCGCGGGCGAACTCGAGAACATGGTCACGGATCTGCTCGGCCCGAGCCCGATGGATCCGGTCTTTTACAAACACGCCGTCCGGATGACGCTCGTCGATGCTGCCCACGTCGACGCCGCGTTCAATGCGTCCGATAACTACGGTGCATCCGAGGCGGCGGCCAAGGCCGACCTGGCACGCGCCATCGCGGCCGAGGTCGCCGCCCATCCCGAGCTCCTGGTGTTTGTGGTCGACGGCGGCTGGGGCGATGCGGTCGGAAGCCGTGAAGCCGGCGTGGCCATCGTCGACCCACGCACCCGCGAAGCGCTGTGGGTCTTCAGCGAAGACATCTGGGCGGAGGGCTGAAGGGCCCGGTGGGCCCCACCCGAGGCGTACCTCGCTGACTCCCGATCAGTACGTGCAGTAGCAGGTCGAACTTTGCCCCGTCATACCGCACCCGAGCTCGGTGCCCCCGGACCGGGTGGTCGCCCCTCGACAAGTACCGCGGCACCATCCGCAGAGCGTGGAGCAACTGACAGAACCACTGTTCCCGGTGTCGCAAGCGGTCGCGCAGACGCCGCCGTAGCAACGTGAGTCAGTCCCGCAGCCGGTGCCGTCGGCGTAGTTGCTGCAGCCGCTCGTCGTGGCGCGTTTGCAGGTGCCGCAGGAATCGACCCGGCTCTCGGAGACCACCGTGCACGTCTCGTTCGTGTTTGGCTCTAGGCAGACGCCGAGGGACCCGCATCGCTCGACCGTGATGTCCTCGTAGTCGCGGAAGCGTCGGTGGTTGGTACCCGTTGGTGACGCGGAGCCTTCGACGGAGTACGAATCGAGGTCGTCGCAGTCGATGGTGCCGCAAGCCTCGTCGTCTACGGGAGCCTGGGGGCCCGTCGCGCCGCAGATCTGACAGAGCCCGGGAGTGCATGCGGGGCCCGTGTCCACCGGGACCATCGAATCGGGTGCTGCATCCGGCATGGAGGAGTCTACTAGGATCGCCGAATCGGGCCTCGCGCCCGAATCGACACCGGTTCCGCTGTCGGTGTCTCCGCCGCCGCAGATCCCCGCGTTGCAGCGACCCGGTAGGCAACCCGCGCTTCCGGTCGCAGTCCCTTGGAGTTGCACGACGACCTGAGCGCCATCTTCGAGGGGCAAGCTGACCTGAATGCAGCCCTCGGCGATGGGCACGCATTCGGTGTCGACGAGCCGTGCTCGGAAGGCGTGCACGCCGGGGCTCAGCTGGGGCGGTGCTGGCGGCGTTTCGTCGAGGCGCGTCACCGACCGGTGAAGCACCACGGCGCTGTTGCAATCGCCGGCGAGGATCTCGGCTTCGAGGGCGACGGCCCGCGACTCGACCTCGCCGTCAGCCACCGAGAGCTCCCACTCGAGACCTCGCGGCGCGGCCGTGCAACCGAGGCACAGCACGAAGAGCAGAGGGGACCATCGAAGCAAGGCCATGGAGTACGTCGATCATAGCGCGTTTTCGGGTGGGGCGCAGAGGCCTGGCGCTCCCCTTCTTTCGGGCGCGCGCGCCGCGCTGCCCTGGGGGCCGCTTCGAAAAGCTCATCTCCATGCGCTATGATTGTGAGGTGTCGGTCGATCGCGTGGTTGCAAGGTTCATGATCGGGGCCCTCTGGCTCCTTCTGACCCCGGCCTGTTCCCTCGACCAATCAGCTATCCTGCCGGCGTCGTCGGACTCGGGATCGACGCCAGACTCGGCTGTGTCGACGGACTCCGGTGTGCCGCCTGACGCGATACCGTCGACCGATTCCGCGGTCCCTCGGGACACGGCGGTCCCCGCTGACACGTCACCGGCGGTCGACACGGCGCCCCCGGACACGGGCCCCACCTGCGTCGCGACAGCGGAGCTCTGTGACGGCGTCGACAACGATTGCGACGGCGTCATCGACAATGACGCGGCTTGTCCCTGCCCTCGGCGCGCTTGGGGCGGGCACAGCTATCTCTTCTGCTCGCCCGAGGTCACATGGGCTCAAGCGCGTGACCTCTGCGCGGATCCAACACGAGGCTACGGGCTGGTGACCATCGACGACGAGGCCGAGAACCGCTGGCTCGACACCGAGGCAGAAATGATCGGCGGCCGTTACTGGTGGTTCGGAGCGACGGACAATGACCCCCGCACCACTGCAGGCGACTTCATTTGGATCGCGAGCGGCGCACACCTCGCATCAGGTTACGAGAACTGGGGTCGCGGCCAGCCCGATGATTGGGAGGGTCTGGGCACCTACTGCGGAGCATTTGACATCTACCAGGAGGGCGAGACCGGCATCCCCAGTCCCTGGCATGACGCGCCCTGCCGCGGGTCCTTCCCGTTCGTTTGCGAAGCTGGGCCCTGACGGGCAGCTGCTTCATGGTGCGGGGTTGGCTCCAAACGCCCACCCGATGCCGAGGATGCCAGCGACGGGGGAGGCGTTCGTGTACTCGAAGCCGACCGGGAAGTGCAGCTGGGCGTAGCCGTAGACGCCGACGTCCGCCGTCACTCGCACACCCGTGTAGGGGACGACCCCGTGCCGGTCGAGGCTGAGGCCGCCGTCGAAGTCGGCGATCGCGTAGTTCTGGAGCGCCACGCCCACTTCCCAAGTCAACTCCTGCAGCGGAGACCAATGGAAAGCGAACCCCAGACGGTAGAAGCCCATCAGGCTCCAGACGTCGCCCACCGATCCGTCTGCCTCCTCGAAGAACCTCGAGCCCATCGATGCGGTGAGCGAGCCAAAGACTCCCCAACTGAAGTCGCTCTCGCCAAAGGGGCGTGCGATACCCACGTCGGGTCCGCCGGTGAAAACCACGTGTGCGCCCGGGTCTGGCCGAGTGGTCGTCGCGTAGGTCGGGCCGGTGTTCGCGGTGAAGGCGAGGTTGACGTGACCGCCCACGTAGAAGCCGGAGACGAACCCGGCGCGGCCGTTCACGCCGAACTCCAACTCCGGGATCAGCAACGCCGCGTCGTCCTCCGTCGGAATTGCGTTCGAAGTCTGCACGTCGTGGAGGGTCACGGAGGCCTCGACCTCGCCGCGACTCGCCATCTGTGTGCTGCGGATAGGAGACGTGATGCTGCGGGTGAGGTGGGAGTAGTTGCCTCCGTCGATGACGCAGCCGGTGGCCATCGAGCACAGCACGGCGAGGGAGGCGAGGCAGGCGATGACCGCCAGGTCGTTGGTGCGTGGCACGTCTGTGCGTCAGTGCACCGAGCGTGCCACGCACGTCAGTCGTCCTTCGATGGACGGTCCCGCGTGTCACACCGTGCCAAAGCGGCTCTCGCCGACCATGGCTGTCGTGCTAGGCGCCGGCCTAGGCCCCGGCGGGTTCGCAGCTGCACAGCGAGTCTTCGCCCATGAGCTCACTGCCTAGTCCCGTGCCCGTGCCCCGGTGCCCCGGCTGGCGTATGCTGCGCCCAGGGTGGGAGACTCAGCGCAGGCAGATGCCTTCGTCGGCACGGTGATCGACGGGCGATACGAGGTGGGCTCGTTGCTCGGCAGCGGAGCCATGGGCCACGTATACCGCGGGCGGCAGCTCGCCCTCGACCGTGAGATCGCAGTCAAGGTCCTGCACGCGCGTCACGCCGAAGACCCGGAGTTGATCGCTCGTTTCAAGCGCGAGGCGAAAGCGGCGTCGGCGATTGGGCACCCTGGCATCATCCAAGTCTTCGACTTCGGGCAGCTCCCGGACGGACGCGCCTACCTGGTCATGGAGTTCGTGGCCGGAGAGTCCATTGGCGAGGCGCTTGGTCGGGAGGGTGCCTTCGAGCCCCGCCGGGCCGTCGCCATCGCGGCGCAGATATGCAGCGTGCTCGAAGTGGCCCACGACCGCGGCATCGTCCACCGGGACCTCAAGCCGGACAACGTGCTCTTGATGGCTGACGACCGCATCAAGCTCATCGACTTCGGCATCGCGAAGCTGCTCAACGTCTCCCTCGTGCTGACGAGGCAAAATACGACGATCGGCACGCCGCTCTACATGGCGCCGGAGCAGTGGCAGGCGTCCGAGGTCGATGGGCGCACTGACCTCTACGCCCTCGGCGGGATGATCTTCGAGATGATCGCAGGCCGTCCGCCCTTCGCCGCGGGCGAGTTGACCGCGATCATCACCAAGCATTTGACCGAGACGCCGCCCAGCCTCGAATCGTTGGTGACGGGCGTACCCGCTGCGCTGAGTGAGCTCGTCGCTCGTTGCCTGGCCAAAGCGCGCGAGGACCGCCCGGAGTCGGCGGCGGTGCTCGGCGCCGGCTTAGTGAGCGCCATCGATTCCCAAGCGGGATGCGATCCCATTTCGACCGGGACTGCGGCTTCACCGCCCGTAGAATCGACAGCGCCTACCGTCGCACAACCCGCTTCCGTGCCCCTAGTCGCTGAGACTCAGCCTGAGTCCACCGAGCACGCCGACTCGGTCCGCCCGGTGCGCATCGCTGGCATGCGGTCCACGTTTCCTTTGATCGCGGCCGGCGGAGGTGCGCTATTGATCCTCTCGGGGGCCGCGGTTTACGGCGGTCTCCAGTTCTGGGCGGATGGCGACACCGGCCCCGAGGTCGCGCCGGAGTCGCCGACGTCGTCCCTCGGAGCATCCGCTTCTCCGCCGGCGGACCCCGAGTCCCCGGTCGCGCCTGACGCGCCGTCTCCCGGGCCGGAGCCCTCGGCGCCTCCGCTCAACGCGCCCGACACGCCGTCCCAAGAGCGTACGAAGCGCGCCCGAGTGGCCGGACGCAGTGTGCCTCCGCGTACCGAGTCGCCACCGGCCCGCCCCGCAGCGCCAGGCCGCCAATTCTACGTGCGGAGCATTCCGAGTGAAGCCCTGGTTTCGAGCGACGGCGTAGTCCTCGGCCGGACTCCCTTGAGAATCGATGGTTCTCAGTACCCGATCGTGAGGATCTCGTACGATGGCTTCAGGTCCCGGCGGGTTCAGTACCAGCCCGGCGGTTCGACGGATCCCATTCGTCTGGAACCAATCGCGCCCATCATGGTCAGCCCAACGCGAACTCCGTCGTCGGCGCCTGAGGAGCCGACTCCGGCCCACAGTCCTCGTCTTGGAACTTGGGATGATGGGGACTGATGGTTGTCGTCTCGTCGAGGGCTTGCTAAGCACTGGGCATGGGAATCCGGGGCCTCTTGCTGGTGGTGTTTGCGATTGCCGTCGGTGGCCCCACCGGCGTCCAGGCGCAGGAACCGGACGGGCCGTCGGACGCCGATGTCACCGCTGCCCGGGCCCACTTCGAAGAGGGCTCCTCGCTCTACGATCAGGGCCGTTTCCTCGATGCCGCGCAACGATTCGAGGCCGCCTACGGCCTCGCGCCGCGACCGGTCATCCTCTACAACCTCGGCCTCGCCTATGAGGGCGCCCTCGAGCTCGGTCGCGCTGCAGACGCCTACGAGCGATATCTCGAGACGCCGGGTCGGTCCAATGAAGCCGAGGTGAGATCGAGGATCGCGCGGCTTCGGGAGCTGGCCGGAGGCCCGAGTATGTCCGGGCCGGCGTCGCCGCCGCCGGAGGAGGAGCCGAGCACGTCCGACGAGTCGTCGACCGACGATGCCCTCGGCATCTGGGCCGCGGTCACCGGGGGTGGTGCCCTGGTGCTGACCGGCCTCGCCATCGGCTCCGGTGTCGCCGCCCTCGGCGAGAAGAACACCCTCGACGCCAACTGTGGGTCCGGGATGTGCCCGACGCTCATCGGCGGCGAGCCTTCCCAAGACACCATCGACAGCGCCGACTCCCTCTCGGTCGTCTCGACCGCCCTCGGCTTCGCCGGCTTGGCCGTGGGTGCCGTGGCCGTCGTCCTCACCGTCCTCGCAATCGCTGGCAGGTCTGACGACGAGTCCCCGGTGGTTGCTCTGGCGCCCTTCGTGGGTCCCGGGACCGGCGGCGTCGTCGTCGGGGGGGCGCTGTGATTCGAAGGGGCGCTTTGGCCTCTATCCTCTGCCTCGCGGTGGCCTGCACTGCGATCGTGGATGCGGGGAGCTACTCGGCGGGCATAGCGACGGGCATGCCCTGCAGCGGTTCGAATCAATGCGTTTTCGGGACGACGTGTTTCCTCTATGGCGATCCCGACTTGGGCATCTGCACGAAGAGCTGCCGTGAACACTCCAACTGCACAGACCAGCCTCGCTCCGAAGGCTGCTTCAAGGTCTCCGGTGCAGAGGAAGGGTGGTGCACTCAAGGGTGCCATCCCTCGACGCAGGTCGCCGACTGTCGCGAGGGGGTCGCGTGCTACTCGGTGGCCGCCAGCGGAACGTGCGACATCACCGGTCCCCGCGCCAAGGGAGAGCCCTGCGACACCAGCGAAATCATGACGGGACACCTCGCTCTGCCCGCCGAGTCGTGTGCGGTGGGGCTTGTCTGTCTCGGGTCGCCGGCCGGAGGCCACCAATGTTATGCGCAGTGCTCGGTCTCCGGCGCCGCCTGCGGGCCCGATGAGGTGTGCACCTACGATCCGGTCGAAGCACCTCGCCCGGTCACCGGGGACGAGTGGGGTGTTTGTGTGAACCCGGCCGCCTGACGCCGGGCCCTGGGCCCTCAGCGACCGGCCGGTCAGCAATCCGGCTCCGGTCGACTGGCGCCGCCCTTACGCCTTCTTGCTGACCGGCTCGTAGCTACACAGCGAGTCTTCGCCCATCAGCTCGCCGCTCACGGCGTAGGCTCGGGCGCGGCTGCCGCCGCAGGCCCAGCGGTACTCGCAGCGGCCGCATCGGCCTTGGAGTTGGTCGGCGTCGCGGAGCAGGGCGAGGG
>Ga0164313_10002878_pt1 | contig 15328 bp, 14 predicted proteins | sample GuaBasSedimGuay4_FD_113735 | JGI IMG/M metagenome (GOLD analysis project Ga0164313, IMG submission 113735) | Subseafloor sediment microbial communities from Guaymas Basin, Gulf of California, Mexico - Guay4, Core 4569-4, 0-3 cm | ecosystem: Environmental > Aquatic > Marine > Hydrothermal vents... | reverse complement strand
TCTCGCTCTTGGTCAGTCGACAGGTTCACCGACGAACGTCGCAACGCTGCCAAAGTACAAGGAGGACACGATGGTGTTCCTCCCTGTGTCCTGGTACTCCGGGTGGGCGATTCCTGACTTCGACGGTGGCCTTGCCATGGAGCAGTACACCAACTACTGCATCGAAGCTATGAACGTCCTCGGGTTCGCCCAGGAGATGGGTGCCACGAAGATCGCACTCGCGACTTTCCCCGGTGACTACGGCCAGGACGGTGCTGCAGGCGTCAAGAAGGCGATCGAGTTCTACGACACGCTCGAACTGGTCTATGACGGCGAAGCTGCTGTCATACCTGGCCAGGATCAGACAGCGGTCGTCACAGGCATTGTGGAGTCCGGCGCGGATTGGACGTATCTGACGACGAACCCGTCGACAGCTGCAGAGATCATGGGTGGTGCTGCACAGGCTGGCTACGTCGGCGCATGGACAGGGTCGGTCCCGAGCTATGACTTCCGTCTGCTTGACTCTCCCGTCGCACCGATTATCGATGCATCCTTCTTTCAGTCCGGATACAACGTGCCGTGGGGCACCGACGTGCCAGGTGCTGCCGATATGACAGCGGTCCTCACCGCTGCGTACCCTGACCGTCGCCCATCTGATGCGTTCGTCATCGGTTGGTCGTACTCGCTGTCGCTCAAGCAGGCGCTCGAAGCAGCGATCGCCTCAGGAGACCTCACCCGTGCCGGCTTCGCCGCTGCGGTGAACAGCCTGACCGGTGTCGATTTCGGTGGGCTTGCTCCAGAGCAGAGCTACGGGGGAACACCCAATGAGTACGTGCAGCGTGCAAGCGCGATCTACAAGCCGAGTCTTGAGGAGTACACGGCTGCTGGTGGTGCGGGCCAGACCCTGTCCCAGGAAGGCGGAGGAACCACCGGTTCCACCGAATCACCTTCAGACGGGTTCTTCGTGTCAGATGCAGCAGCGGCGTACGACTTCACTGCGGCCTGCTACGAACTGTAAGTAACCAATGGTGGGGTGCGGCATGGTGCCGCACCCCACCCCAATACCTGTCGGGAGAAACGAACCCTGATGCTAAAAGTGGCGAACCTGGAGGTCGTGTACAACGATGTCGTGCTCGTGCTTCGTGGACTCTCCATTGAGGTGCGTGACGGGCAGATCGTTGCGCTTCTTGGCGCCAACGGTGCAGGCAAGACCACATGTCTGCGGGCGATCACAGGGCTTCTCGACATACATGAAGGTGATGTGACCAAGGGGTCCGTTACCTGGAACGGTGAACGGGTTGATGGCAAGGATGCCTCGTCCATCGTCAAAGCTGGGATCTCGCAGGTCATGGAGGGACGACGAGTATTCGCTGAGATGTCGATCGATGACAACCTGCGGACCGGAGCTGTCACGAACAAGAGTTCCTCCAGCGTGAAGGAAGCTTACGACCGGGTCATGGACATGTTCCCATCGCTTGCGAAGCGCCGAAAGGACTCCGCTGGATATCTGTCGGGCGGCGAGCAGCAGATGCTCGCCATCGGCCGAGCTTTGATGGCGAACCCCAAACTCATGATCCTGGACGAACCGTCGCTTGGCCTTGCGCCGATGCTTGTGCAGCAGATCCGTGACATCATCGTCGAGATCAAGGAGCAGGGAACGAGCGTGCTGCTGATCGAGCAGAACGCCCGTATGGCGCTGTCGATCGCGAACTACGGGTACATCATGGAGACCGGCAAGGTGGTCATGGATGGAGACCCGTCCAAGTTGCTCGGTGATGAGGACGTCCAGGAGTTCTACCTTGGCCTCCACGGCGAGGGCGGCCGGAAGTCCTTCAAGGACGTGAAACACTACAAGCGTCGCAAAAGGTGGCTGTCGTGAGCGAGCACCTACTCGAGTTCTCGGACGTCAGCCTCTCCTTCAAGGGAGTCAAAGCACTCGTCGATATCAGTTTCACCGTCGATGCGCACGAACTGTTCGCCATTATCGGCCCCAACGGAGCCGGCAAGACTTCAACATTCAACTGTCTCAACGGCGTGTACAAGCCCCAGGAAGGCGATATCTGGTGGAAGGGCGAGTCGATCATCGGCTGGCGGCCTGACAAGGTCGCTGACCTCGGAGTCGCGCGCACGTTCCAGAACATCGAACTGTTCGCTCACATGACCGTGATCGAGAACATCGAGCTTGGGCGTCACATTCGCACGGACGTCAGCTGGCTCGCAGGTGCAGCGTGGTGGGGCAAGGCCAAGAAGGAAGAAGTGGCGAACCGTGCAATGGTCGAGGACATCATCGACTTCCTTGAGATCGAGTCATGGCGGCATCATCCCGTCGGCATGCTTCCCTACGGAATCCAGAAACGTGTCGAACTCGGACGCGCATTGGCCATGGAGCCAGAGCTTCTGTTGCTCGACGAACCCGTAGCCGGCATGAACCTCGAAGAGACAGAGGACATGGCCCGGTTCATCCTTGATATCCGCGAAGAACTCGGGATCGCGATGATCCTCGTCGAACACGACATGGGTCTCGTCATGGATATCGCAGACCGCGTACTCGTCCTTGACTTCGGCGAAGTGATCGCGATGGGCACACCCGACGTCGTACAGAAGGACCCAAACGTGATCAAGGCCTACCTGGGCGAAGAACTGGATGTGTAGGAAGAGCTTTCCGCCTTCCGCCTTCCGCTTGAACGCGTAACAGGCATCGGGGATTTCTGGCGGATGGCGGTTATCGGTCGGCTGCCTTCTGAATAAAGACTGTTCCTGTGAATAGCGCCACTGTTCTGCCGTCACTGCGCACCACATCCACCCTGTAGGTTGCCAGGGATCTGCCTCGCGTCATCTCGTGGGCGGTGGCGGTGAGGGTTTCGCCAACGTCGGAACCGGCGGTGATCGCGAGATGGGTATCGATGGCAACAGCGGGCTCTCCGTGGGCGTTCGATGCAAGCGAGAATGCACAGTCCGCAAGCGAGAACAGCACACCGCCGTGGGTGCCTCCGTGGAAGTTGACCTGGTCCGGCGCAACGGTCAGTGACACAACGATCGTGTCATCGTTCACATCAACAAGTTCGAACCCCTGTGCGTTCGCATACGGGTCGCTGGAGAACGAAGCACGGACGGTGTCCGCTCGTGAGGACATCGATCAGTCTCTGAGTCTGTCGACGATCTTCCATGCAGCAGGCAGCAGCAGTGCCGCAGCCAGGATCTTCACGGCGTCGCCGATCACGAACGGAAAGAAGCCGATCGTGAGTGCCTGGCTCAACGTGGATATCGATGCCACAGATACAAGGAGCCAGGTGACGCCGAAGACGTAGATGATCGTGCTACCTGCCAGGAACGCTGGGAGCGCTGAATCTATGGTCCGGTCCTTGCCGCGCTCGGCGAGATAACCGACCACCCATGCAGCCACGATGAACCCGACGAGGTAGCCGGCTGTTGCGCCGGTGGCTGCCTCCCATCCTCCGGTTGCATTGTTGTAGAACGGCAGACCAGCAGCCCCCATCGCCCAGTAGATCAACTGGGAGCCCGCCCCGGCGTTGGCCCCGAGAGCAGCTCCTGCCAGTAACACGGCGAAGGTCTGTCCGGTTATGGGTACCGGGCTCCCGGGGATGGGAATGACGATCTGAGCCGCGAGTGCTGTGAACAGGGCGAAGCCGACCATCAGTATGGCCGTCGTTATGGCTGATTTCGGGACAACAACGCGCGCGATAGTGGGTGCGCGGTAAACAGGTTGCATCAAAGACCCCCTGTGGTCTGGCGATATACTAGCCGAAATGAAACGCCGATGCATGGTCAAAGCCGAAGGTGCGGGATGAGGCAATGGGGAACACTCGTTGGCCTCCTCGTTCTCGTCGGAATGCTGGTGGCCCTGCCCGGTCCGGCGATGGCGACGGAACAGCCGAACGAGGCGTCTCCGAACCCTGCTCGCCAGCCCTCATTCCACCGTACGCAGTCATCCGCGTTCGAGCTCGGCTCGATAGAGATCCCCACCATCGGTGTCGACGAGACGATCCGTAGTGGGGTGTCGTTGAGTGTCATCGATCGTGGTGTTGCCCAATGGGCTGGCACGGTCGGGCCGGGGGAGGACGGCAATCTCGTGCTCGCGGGTCATCGTACGACACACTCTCGCCCCTTCGCCGACCTCGATCGTCTTGGAATCGATGATCTCATCTACATCACGGATGGGAACGGCTTCCGGGTCATGTACAAGGTTGCCGATACGACAGTTGTGGATCCTTCGGACCTCTGGATCACGTATGACAGGGACAGGCCGATGCTGACGCTGTTCGCGTGTCATCCGAAGGGATCAGCACGATACCGGATCGTTGTTACGGCGAATCTTGTCGCCGGCAGATTGATTTCCTGATCGTTACAGCATCCTTCGGTGCTCGGTAACCTCGTCCCATGGACAGTGACGTTGCAACCGAGGAAGTAGCCGATGGGTTCTCTGATGTCCCGCCTGGCGTGCGTCCAACGGGCCGTTCTCCGAAGTGGCCCTGGATCCTTGCCGGGTTGCTCATCGTCATCGGCATCGGTATCGCGATCGCCTGGTCTGTCACCGTTCCGTATTACACGCTGAGCCCCGGACCTGTCTACGACACCGCTGATTTCGTCACCGTTGAGGACGGCACAGCCAGTGATGACGGTGAGCTGTTCTTCTTGACCGTCTCGCTCAAGGAGGCGAACGTGTTCGAGTGGGCGGCAGGGTACGTCGACCCTCGAGTTGACGTGCGCGAGCGTGAGCGTGTCCGACCGATCGGTGTATCGCCCGACCAGTTGCGTCGCGAGAGCCTGGCTGCAATGGAACAGTCGAAACAGACGGCGACGTTCGTTGCCCTCACACAACTCGGTTACGAGGTGACGCTTGTCGGAACGGGTGCTCTCGTGATAGAGACGGTGCCGGACTCTGCCGCGGATGGTGTGCTGTTACCCAACGACGTGATCATCGAAATGGATGGGAAGCAGGTCGCGTTCCGGGATGACATCATCAACGATCTGTCAGACGCGGAGATAGGCGACCTCGTTGAGATGTTGGTCGATCGGCCGATCGAGGAGTCAGTGGACGAATTCGATGAAATCGAGGTGGAACTCGTTCTCGGCCCACATGTTGACGATCCGACACGACCCATGATCGGCGTGTTGCTTGACAACAACGAACCGATCGTTGAGTTCCCCGTCGACGTGGTCATCGACTCGAGAAATATTGGGGGACCGTCCGCCGGGATGATGTTCACCCTTCAGATCATGGACCAACTCACTGATGGCGAGATAACCCACGGCGAGCGTATTGCTGGAACAGGAACGATCGCTCGCGACGGCACAGTCGGATCGATCGGCGGAATCAAGCAGAAGGTACACGGAGCCATCGATGCCGGAGCGCGGGCTGTTCTTGTGCCCGCAGGAAACTACGACGATGCGCTCGCTGCAGCAGGCGATGCGATCGAGATCGTTCGCATTGAGACCATCGACGACGCGGTCGCGTTCCTCAGGACTCTCTGAACAATCCGCGGTCTCGGACTCCCGCGGCTGTACGCTCGCGGATATGGTTGACGAAGCGACTTCAGACGAGATCAGAACCCACCAATTCGACGTCGTGCGCAAGGGATATGACCGCACCCAGGTCGACACTTTTCTTGCGAAGGTGGCGACGCAGTTCGACGCTCTCGAGAGCCTTGTCACAGATATCTCGAACAGAGACGTTTCTCTAGGCATCGATGATGATGAAGCGATGGCGCGCGAGATGGCAGCTATCGGAGACGAGATCAACACGATTCTCGAGGCTGCGCGATCCGCGGCTGAAGGCATGAGAACCCGCGCAACGACACATGCAGAGTCTGCAACATCCGAAGCAGAAAGCCAGGCTTACACAGCGAGGGAGGGCGCCTGGGTTGAAGGGTCCGCGATGCTCGACGCCGCCACTGATGATGCCCAGACGATGGTGACGGAAGCCGAAACCGATGCATTGCGCATCAGAGCCGAAGCTGAACGCGAGGCGATCAGGTACACAACCGACGCAAAGCGGATGAGCGAAGAGGCCGTTGGTGCTGCGGAGAGCGAGGCCGACGGCATCCTCACCACTGCGCGGGCCGAGAGCGAGCGTCTCGTGAGGAGCGCGAACCAGTCTGCAGAGATCGCCCAGGAACGGGCGAGGGCACTTGAGGACCGCCGAGCCGAATTGCTCGTTGATCTTGAGAGTACCCGTTCGTCGATAGGCGAACTTGAGACCGAATTCGAAGCGAAGAGACAGGTTCTCGATGAGCCGGAACCAGTCATCGCTTCAGAGTATGGCGACCGTTCGCACCATGACTCCGATACAGGATCGGTGCGAATCGTCTCGGCGAGTTCGGTGGTGCCGCTCCGGCCCGTCGACGCCGACTCGTTCGTGGCTGAAGTAGCCGAATTGCATAGGGCCAGGCCTGTGGAGGAGAGCCGTCAGCCGTCAGCAGAGGTAGAACAGCCGTCAGCCGTCAGCCGTCAGCCGTCAGCAGAGGAAGAACAGCCGTCAGCCATCAGCCATCAGCCATCAGCAGAAGAGGAGCCGGTTTCGGACTCTTCTCTCCCTCAGCTTGCTGGGGGAGATGTCGAGGGACGAGACAGAGGGGGAATCCAGAAGACAGACGGTTCACAGTTGACAGTTGACCGTTCACAGTCGGAGGAGAGCCGTCAGCCATCAGCCGTCAGCCATCAGGAACAAGAAATCGAAGAAGACTCGGTTGTCGTTGATGCGCCTGTGGATTCGATTGGGTCATTGTTCGCCCAGCTGAGGGAGGGAAGTCAACTCTCGGAAGAGGAAAGTTCACAGTCGGAAGAGGCCAGTTCACCGTTGACCGTTGACAGTTCACAGTCCGAAAGCGGAGCGCTGCCAGCCGATGGCGCCTCTGATACACAAGACGCAGAACCCGGAACGGACAGCGCCTCCCTCATTCCTGTGCAGAACGCGGCGCTGCGGTCGATCAAGCGGCAACTCGTTGATCTTCAGAATGACGCACTCGAGCACCTCCGTGTCGACACCGCATGGGAACCGGACGAGGCCTTCACGGATTGCTTCTCCGAGCCGTTCGTTGAACTCGCATCATCGATCGCCGACAGTGACGACGACGGTGGTGCGGCTGCCGTGTTCGCAACCGACCTCTATGACGCGGTGTCGAACGCCGTCGTCACCACTCGAGAGGCGGGATCTGGTGATAGAGCGATCGCTGCAGCAACATCGAAGGTTTTCAGGACGTGGCGTTCGGACGAGGCGGAGCGGAGAGTCGTTGCTGTTGCTTCGGAACTTTCCGAGCGTACCTGACGCGGCGTGATGGACGGCGCAACATATCTGACCTTGTCATAGAATCCCGAACGTGATCAACAGAGAACCAGTCAACGTACGCCAGACTTCCAAGATCCGAAAGATCGCCACCGTTGTTGTGGTCGGAGGTTTCTTCCTCCTGCTGACCGCTCGCTGGCTTGCGACTCTGTGGACGGACTACCTGTGGTATTCGCAGCTCGATAGCGCCTCAGTGTGGTCCACCCTCACCTTCACGAAGGTATGGCTTGTTCTTGGAGCCGCCGTTGTGGCGTTGCTCGTCATCTGGACGAATCTGTGGCTCGTCGACCGAATCTCACCGCGCAGTCTCCTCTCACTTGAAGGAACCCCAGATCAGGAACTACTTGAGAGATATCAGATCTGGATCTCGCCGCGGGCGTGGCAGGTTCGCACGGTGTTCTCCGTCTTCTTCGGGCTTCTGCTGGGCCTCGGTGCCGCAGCGTGGTGGCAGGATTGGCTCCGTTGGCGAAACGGTGTGCCGTTCGGCGTCACAGATCCGATCTTCAACAACGATGTATCACTGTATGTCTTTGGTCTGCCCCTCTATCGCGACATCTACGGTTGGCTGTTCCAGTTGCTCCTTATCACGACGCTTGTCGTTGTGGCGGCGCACTATCTCAATGGTGGGATCAGGATCGCATCGCCAGGGGAGAAGACGTCGGGGGCCGTGAAGGCACACATCTCTGTACTGCTTGCCGCAATCGCTCTCCTCAAGGCAGCCGGGTACATCTTCAACAAGTGGGAGTTGCTGTACTCCGGGCGTGGCCAGGTGTTCGGTGCCTCCTACACGGATGTCAACGCTCAGATTCCCGCACTTAACCTGCTGATATTCATCTCTGTCGCCGCTGCGATCATCTTGCTCGTCAACGTCTGGTTCAGGGGTTGGACCCTGCCAGCGGTCGCGTTCGGAATCTGGCTCATCACGTCCATCGGTGTCGGGGGTATCTATCCGGCTGTCGTGCAACGTTTCTCAGTGGAGCCGAACGAGCTGACGAGAGAGTTGCCCTATGTGCAACACAACCTGGACTTCACGCGCCTTGCGTATGGTCTCGACGGCGTTGAGGTGAAACAGTTCGATGCCTCACCCGAGCTCGCTGCTGAGGTCGTGGAGGCCAACCGGCCAACGATCGACAATATTCGCTTGTGGGATCCAGGTGTGCTTGCGGAGACCTATCCAGAGCTTCAGAACATCAAGACGTACTACGACTTTGCGGATGTCGACGTCGACAGGTACATCATCGATGGTGAACTCACCCAGGTCATGACCGCATCCCGCGATCTCGATGAGAGCAATATCCCGGGTTCGGGTTGGGTGAACGAGCGGCTGATCTACACACATGGGCTGGGAACGGTGCTTAGTCCCGCCAACGATGTGACGGCTGACGGTCTCCCTGACTTCCTCGTATCTGACATCCCTCCTGTCAACGTCTCAGAGAGTGACAATCTCGATATCGACCAGCCCCGGATCTACTTCTCTGACAGCTCGGACCGCGACTTCTTGATCGCAGCTTCCCTGGAGGGTGAGGTCGATATCCCCCAGGACAACTCGGAAACGACCGAAACGAACCATTACGCCGGTACCGGCGGTGTCCCGCTCGGGAATACGTTCCAACGCCTTGGATGGGCGCTGCGCTTCGGTGACCTCAATACGCTGATATCGAGCCAGCTCGATGCGGACAGCAGGGTCATGATCGCCCGCAATATCAAGGACCGTATCGCGAGAATCGCGCCGTTCCTCTATGCGGACAACGACCCCTACATGGTCATCTCTGACGGCAAGCTCGTATGGATGATGGACCTCTACACGGTTACGGACAGGTTCCCGTATTCGGAGATGGCGAACACGGCGAGGCTGAATGCCACCGCAGACCTGCCACGAAACTTCAACTACATCCGCAACTCTGTCAAAGCGGTGATCGACGCGTACAACGGCACGATCGACATGTACGTGATCGACCCCGATGACGCTCTGATCAAGACGAACATGCAGATCTTCCCCGACCTGTTCAAGCCGATCGGCGAGTTCCCCGAGGACCTCGTCGACCATGTCCGTTATCCCGAGGATCTGTTCCGTATCCAGACCGATGTCTACACGCTGTATCACATGACGAATCCGTCCGACCTCTTCCAGGTGAACGACCCGTGGCAGATAGCCCGTGATCCATCGAATAGTCCAAAGGCTCCGCTCCGAGGCACGTTCGGCACCAGCCCGATGCTTCCGTACTACCTCCTTATGGAACTGCCTGAGGAGGAGTTGCTCTCGTTCCTGTTGATGCAGCCGTTCACACCGGCAACACGGCCGAACATGTCGGCGTTCGTCGTGGCAAAATCCAGCCCGCTTGAGGAGTATGGGACGTTGATTTCCTACACGATGCCCGAGGATCGCCAGGTCGATGGCCCTGGCCAGGTCGGTGACTTCATCGAACAGGATCCGAAGGTTTCAGCAGAGTTCACACTGCTTGGCCAGGTAGGTTCCGATGTCATCAAGGGCAACATGCTCGTGGTTCCGATCGAGGACTCTCTGCTTTATGTGCAGCCGATCTACCTTGCCGCCGACACCGGCGGTGGCCGCGGCGGCATCCCGCAGTTCAAGCGGGTCGTGGCAGCTTTCGATAGCCGCATCGAGATAGCGGACTCGCTCGACCAGGTCCTGATCCAACTCTTTGGGGATTCCGAAGCGGTTGTCGGAGATGGGAGCGGCGCAGACAGTGGCGACGGTGATGTTGCACCACCACCGCCCGAGGGTACGGTCGAGGAACAGGTCACACAGTTGCTTGCCCAGGCTGAGGTGGCCTTCCAACAGGCCGAAGTTGCACTTCGCGCTGGCGACCTTGCTCTGTATCAGCAGAAGGTCGATGAGGCTCGTGCTCTTGTGGAACAGGCGAACCAGATCATCGCCGATGCAGCGGCCGCTGCCGCATCCGGAAGCAACGCGTAGAGCTACCAGAAGCCGGATACCAGATACCAGAACCGGTCTGATTCTTATTCTCCCTCACGGAGTGGGGGAGATGGGCCGAGGAACGAGGTCCAGAGGGGGCTTCCATGGGGGAGATGTCGAGGTACGAGACAGAGGGGGTGCCTGGATGTCGTCATTGTCGTCCGTCGTTTCGTCTAGCGTACGGGGCACGCAAGGGGAGGACGGCAGATGAAACCGATAGAGGTATCCCGGAGCGTGAAGGCGCCCGCCGCGGTCGTGTGGAGCATCATCACGGATCTTGAAGGGTCCGTTGATACGATCTCCGGGATCGAAAAGGTCGAGATCCTGTCCGGTGGCGACAGCTTCGGTATTGGAACCAAGTGGCGAGAGACCCGCACGATGTTCGGGAAGAAATCGACAGAGGAGATGACGGTCACCGAAATCACGGAGGGGAAGTCCTACGTCGTTGTTGCCAGGCCTGAGGGTGCAAACTACCGGACCGTGATGTCGATACTGCCGACGGGCGAGACGGCGTGTGTCGTTTCGATGGAATTCGGGGCGAACCCGAAAGGAAAGATGACCAGGTTCATGGGCGCAACGATGGGGAAGATGTTCGAAGGTGCCACGAAGAAGGCTCTCGCTGTGGACCTCGATGACATCGCTTCAGCAGCCGAGGAAGCGGTCCCTGACTGATGGCTCTCTTGCCGCTTCATCCAATCTTCACACAGCTGATACCCGCTTCTTGATATCCGATTGTTTGTCTTTGGGTAGGCAAATGAAAGGATCCAGAGAATGTGGAAGAAGATCACCGTCGTATTCGGAGGTATGGCCCTTGCTGTGGCTCTTCCGTTCGTGGCCCTGGCAGTGACGACCGACGAGTTCCCCGATGTCATCATGCCAGCCGATGCCGCAACGGAAACCGTTCAGATTGCGATGCAGACCCAGGCGACTGCCGAGGTTGTACCGGCCGAACCAACAGGTCCATGGGTGTCCCCGAACGCGGTAGATCCGATCGCGATCCAACAGGCCGACCAGACTATGGTGCGCCAGCAACTCCGTGTCCACGCCGAAACTGGCCAGCCTGAGGGTTTCGAGCCGGTGATGCAGCGTCTCCATGCCGATGACCCGCTCGGAATGGGTCCGGGCAATGAGAACGCAGGCCATGCCCGGAACATGGAGAGTCACCAGAACCAGGAAATGGTGAAGGGGAATCCGGATGCTCCCAGGGTCGAGGCAGGAACCGGTGAGTGTCCCAATGACGGCACCGAATGCCCGAATGTAGATGATCCGGACCAGACTCAGACTCAGACCCAGACCCAGACCCAGACCCAGGCCCAGGCCCAGACCCAGACCCAGACCGAAGAGATGGTCAAGGGCAACCCGGATGCCCCGATGGCTGGTGCAGGTACGGGCGACCCGGAGGACTGCCCCCATGATGAAGAGCTACAGGGTGCAGGCAATGGAGGACGAGGAGGTCGCAACGGCTAGGAGTTCGTCTCCTGCTGGCCGCTTAGGAAGGGCGCACCACCTCTCCCGGTGCGTCCTTCCTACACTTTCCCCATGAAGTCCACGAAGATCCTTGTAGTCGATGATGAGCCGAAGATCCGGCGCATCATCACGTCATACCTCCAGGAGGCAGGGTTCGAGACCGCGGAGGCTTCGGATGGGGAGACCGCCCTCGAACTGATTGCAGGAAACCCCGATCTCGTGATCCTGGATGTTGGGCTTCCTGGTATCGACGGGATCGAGGTCCTTCGCCAACTCCGAACCCGTTCAGATACGCCTGTGATGCTCGTTACGGCTCGCGCTGAGGAGACGGACAGGCTTATCGGGCTGTCCGTTGGGGCGGACGATTACGTAACCAAGCCGTTCAGCCCGCGTGAGCTTGTCCTACGGGTCAAGGCGATCCTCCGTCGCTCGTCGTCGGTGTCAACGGCCGCCGAAGATGTGATGCGATTCGATGCACTCACCGTTGACCTTGCAGCACATGCAGTCACGGTGGATGGCGGGGAGCCAGATCTCACTGCACTCGAGTTCGACCTCCTCGTTGCACTCGGGTCCGAACCGGGGAGGGTTCTCACGCGTCGACAGCTGATCGATGATGTATGGGGTTGGGACTTCTTCGGTGACGAACGCGTGGTGGACGTCCACATTCGCAACTTGCGCTCGAAGCTAGGTGACGACCCAACCGATCCCCGGTTCATCGCCACCGTGCGTGGTGTTGGCTACAAGTTCGTGGGATCTGCCGCGTGAAGTGGCCTCGCAAGCTCTCGTCGAGATTGTTGATGGCGAACCTCGCGGTCCTTGCCGCGGGCGGACTCTCCTTCGCTGTGACCTTCCGCCTCCTTGCCCCGGAGATCTTCGGGCGCAGGCTCGGTGCAGGTGGCCCTCCCGAAGGTCGCGGTCAGGGTGCTGGGTCGGGAGGCTCAGGTCTGATCGAGACCTTCAACGACTCTGTCGATATCGCCCTGCTGGTGTCTCTTGGTGTTGGCATCATCGTTGCTGCCGTTATCGCCTGGCTCGTCGCGCAGTGGATCGCTGACCCTATCGACGAGATCCGGACCACGACGAGAGCGATCGCCGACGGGAACTATGACGAGCGCGCGATTGGCGGAGGCGTCGAGGAACTCGACGCCCTTGCCCACGATGTCAACCAGTTGGCTGACAAGCTTGATCACACCGAACAGCGCAGGGCCCGACTCCTGTCGGATGTCACCCACGAGATGCGGACACCGCTTGCCTCGATCGACGGTTTCGTCGAGGGTGCGGTCGACGGGGTGTTCACGACCACGGAGATGTACGAAGCGGTGACCGATGAGACGGCTCGTATGGTGCGCCTCGTGGAGGATCTCTCTGTGCTGTCGAAGGCCTCCGAAGGCGCTCTGGCACTTGAGTTCATTCCCGTCCGTCTCGGCGATATTGCTGTGACGGTAGCCGATCGTCTTCGGCCCCGATTCAACGAACGTGACGCGACACTGACGGCGGTCATCGACTCTGACCCGGTCGTGGTGGGGGATGAGGGAAGGCTCGACCAGGTGCTGACGAACCTCCTCACGAATGCCCTCGGCCATATCGCCGATGGTGGTTCTGTCATAGTGACCGTTGACCAGGGCACCGATGCTGCGTCGATGACTGTCAAAGACGATGGCAGCGGTATCGCGCCAGACGACATCGAACACGTCTTCGATCGTTTCTTCCGTGGGGCTGGTTCCCAAGGCCGCTCAGGTACGGGCCTCGGTCTCTCCGTAGCCCGTGGCATAGCAAGGGCCCACGGTGGCACGCTCGAAGTGTCCTCCGACGGGGCAGGCCATGGAGCATCGTTTCGTCTCGAGATTCCTCTGGGAGCACGTGGTTCGAGTGGAACCTGAGGTCTCGCGAGCTTGGAGCGCCTGACGAGACCGCGCAATACCACGGGTATTCGGTCTGAGATCTCTAGGGTCTGGTGATAGGCGGCTCTCCCAGAGGAAGAAGATCGACATGGAACGTCCCGGTGTTGTCACATTCGTTGGTGTCCTCGTCCTCATCAAATCAGGGATCGCCCTTGTGACGGGGACTGCCCTGCTCCTCGCCCGTGGAAGTGATCAGGCAGCGAGTTCGGGTATTTCCGATGACAGCCTGATGACGAGCGCCATCGCGGAGATGTTGGCGGCGTTGATCCTGTACTTCGTTGCGTGGTACCTGTTGAAGGGGCGCAAGGGTGCACGTCTTCTCGTTGCGATCGCGGTGGGAATCCAGCTGGCAGCTACCGTTTTCGTGATGCTCGATCACGGTACGGGCGGGTACCTCTACACGGGGTTGATCTCGGCAGCGTTCTCGTTGTTGATCCTCTGGGCGCTGTACGGAGACGAGCGTTCCAATGAGTACTTCAACGCTCCGATTCGCTCGGCGTAGAAGCCTCTGTGTCACAGAGCGCTACTCGCACACCGCCCGTATACTTCCCCATTCCACAACGACGCGGGGTGGAGCAGTCTGGTAGCTCGTCGGGCTCATAACCCGAAGGTCGCAGGTTCAAATCCTGCCCCCGCTACGAAGAAAGCCCTTGGGATACCTACATTCTCAAGGGTTTTCTCGCGTCAGGGATCGGTGTCAGTTGCTTCGCGTGGTTCGCCCGGCAAAGTACGCGTCGACGACGAGTTCGATAAGTTCGTCTGTGATCTCTTCGCGAGCCAGGAATCGTTGGTACATGAGTGGCCCGACGAGGAGCGCGTGTGCTGCTGCGAACTCTTCCTGTGGGTGTCCGAGCAGATCCGCTATCAGCACGCGACGGTTCTCTGAGACTGTGCGGAGCACGTCTGCCGTATCTGGGTCGTGCTCGGCTCGGTCGATACGCGTCGCCAGGAGACCGGTGTGGAATGCCTTCAACCCCTCTCTCAGAGCCTCCAGGTAACGGGTGAGGTCTTGACGGGGGTCGCCGCTAGCGGTGAAGGGGGGAGTGTCGGTGTCGTCTGCGATCGCCTCGAAGATGATGTCGTCGGGTTCGGGCCAGCGCCGGTAGATGGTTGAGCGCGAGACGCCGGTGATCTCGGCGAGTCGGGTTGGTGTGACAGCCTCCTGGCCTTCATCGATGAGGAGTCGTCGCGCTGCATCGAGCACCCGACGTCGGGTCAAGGTGATGCGGGGATCGGTGCCCTCTTTTTGGCCTTGAACTTCAGTATTCATCGACCCTGACTGTAGCGGCTCTCGCGTATGCGGTACGAAGTGTCCCATAAAGAGGGCGATGCTGATACCCTTGCACTATCCCCCCCCGAGGCATGAGGAGCATTATGAGTGACGACACGACCCGGAGACCGCAATCCTCCCCCGAGGACATCCAGAACGCTCTGTACGGCGGCATTCCGATGGGCCGTTGGAAAGAGGGACTCCTCTTCGACGGGATCGAACCTACGCCCGGTTTGAAGTCGGCCGCCAACTGGTTCCCGAAAACCGAGAAACTCGGTCCTGACGAGATCAGAATCATCTTCATGGGGACGTCGCCGAGCATCCGTCCCGGACAGATGAACACGTCGGTCTTCGTCCAACTCGGTAACGGTGAGAACTTCGTGTTCGACATTGGGGAGGGCGCAATCGCGAATTACGTTGCCAGCGGTTTCGCCCTCAACGAACTCGACAAGATCTTCATCACGCACCTC
>Ga0164313_10002877_pt1 | contig 15330 bp, 13 predicted proteins | sample GuaBasSedimGuay4_FD_113735 | JGI IMG/M metagenome (GOLD analysis project Ga0164313, IMG submission 113735) | Subseafloor sediment microbial communities from Guaymas Basin, Gulf of California, Mexico - Guay4, Core 4569-4, 0-3 cm | ecosystem: Environmental > Aquatic > Marine > Hydrothermal vents... | reverse complement strand
GATTGAAAAGAATATGGATAAAATCCACATGGAGGAACATGTAGGTAACCAGCGTCCACGGACGCCTTGCCAGCACCTGAAGGTTTGCCGGAACTGCCAGGAAATGAATGAAACTGTCATACTGGTCGTATGAATTTGACAGAAAGAGTACAATCCTGACAAGTTGTACTGTCAGAAAGAGTCCAAGGTTCAGATATATTAGCTTGTGCAGGATGGTCCCTTTTCGAAAGGACTCTTTTATTTCGCTGGTAATACTCATTTAGTCAGATTGTTAATAGAAATTTCGGGTGAACTTATTCCAGTATTTAATAAGAATAAACCCAAAAATCATACCACCCAGGTGAGCGAAATGGGCTACATTACCACCTTTCCCTGAAATTCCCAGCACAAGAGATACTACACCTGCTCCAATAATGAGCCATTTTGCTTTGATGGGTACAGGAATGGGTATAATCATTAAAGGGGTATTGGGGAAGAGCATTCCAAAGGCGAGCAACAATCCATACACAGCGCCGGAGGCACCTACAGTAGGAACAGTTAATTCCCGCCCAAGTGCATAGTAAGGATTCCCGGGTTGAAGAATTTCGTTAAGGAGTGTGAGGTTGATCAGATCTACAGAATAGGCGTTTTTAAGTGCCATAATATCCGGAGCCAGGTGGATGTAGTTCACCAGTGTATGTATAAGGGCCGCTCCAAGTCCGGTAATGAGATAATAGATCAGGAACCTTTTTCCTCCCCAGATACCCTCAAGCACCTTTCCAAACATCCAGAGTGCCCACATATTAAAAAACAGGTGGAAAATTCTTGCATTGCTGTGCATGAACATATGTGTAATAATCTGCCATGGCTTGAACAGGGGCGACTGGATATAGAAGAGTCCCAGAAGGAAGTTTAGATTTGTCTGGAAGAATTGAAGAAATAGGATGTTGGCCAACCACATCACCACATTGATAATGATCAGGTTTTTCACCACCGGGGGAGTATTGCTTAGTATTCCGCTTGCGAAACGATTCATAATTTAATCTTTAAAATGGTTATCCAATTCCTCCAGTTCAATGATTTTCACAATCAGTTTGCCCGATGGAGAATAATTGGGATTACTACAGGCAAATAGTTGATCGACAAGCTCCTGCATTTCTATATCAGAGAGCTGTTTTCCATACCCGATGGCAGATGTACGAGCCGCTGCCCTGGCTACCCGCTCGGGAATTCCAGTCTGCACTTCACCCTGAAGTGTCTTATATTGCTCAATCATCATTTCCAATTTGTTTCCGGCACTTACAGGTTCCATGGCTGCCGGGAGTCCATGAATAACAATGCTGTTGTTTCCAAAATCTCTCACATCAAATCCAAGTTCATCCAGGTCCTGCAACATCTCCAAACAAACCTGGTAGTCGGCAGCATTTAGCCTGATGGTCTCAGGAAAAAGTGATTGCTGTGAAAGGGGCTGTTGTTTTTCCTGTGCTTCCATCATCCTTTCAAAAATGATTCGTTCATGCGCCCGCCTCTGGTTAACCACCATCAGTCCTGATTTAACAGGAGAAAGGATGTATTTGTTCTTAACCTGTAGGTTTTTGTGAAGGTTGACCTGAGCCTGAACTGCGGGTTCAAACAGTTGTTCCCAACCTTCAAGCCGGTCATTATTGTAAGGCGAATTTCGTTTGGCCTTTTCGTAAGATTGTTCTCCCTCAAAAGGATTGAAGGCCGGATTGGTATCGATGGCAGGTTGATGAACTTCAGTATCTTTTGTTAAAATTGGAATATCGATAATTCCTTCTTTACTAAAGTCGAGGGAAGGTGACAGGTTATTTCTACCGATAGACTCCTTTACAGACGCCAGAAGAATCTGCCAGATGGACCTTTCGTCTTCAAATTTGACTTCCGTTTTCGAAGGATGAATATTGACATCAATCTTTGAAGGGTCAATTTCAAAAAATACAAAATAGGATGGTATGTAGTCTGCAGCAAGAATCTGGTCATAACCATTCAAAACCGCTTTGTGAAAATAGGGATGTCTGATGAACCTGTTATTTACAAAAAAGAACTGTTCGCCATATGTTCGTCTTGCATGTTCAGGTTTCCCAATAAATCCGCCGATTTTTATAAGTGTTGTTTCAGTCTCTAATGGAATCAGGTAAGAATTTACCGACTTGCCAAATACTCCAATAATGCGCTGTCGAAGGTTGGTTGGAGATAATTGAAATATTTCAGATTGGTTGTGGATCAGAGAACATTCTATCTCCGGATGGGTAAGCGCGATGTGATTAAATTCATTAATGATATGCCTTAATTCGGTCTGGTCACTTTTTAAAAACTTTCTTCTTGCAGGGATATTAAAGAAGAGATTCTTAACCTGGAAGTTAGTTCCAGCGGGTGTTTGAACCGGTTCCTGGGATTCAAATTTCGATCCGGCAATGCGAATTGAAGTGCCCAGCTCCGCATCAGCTTGACGGGTCTTTAATGTGACCTCTGCCACTGCGGCCATGGAGGCAAGGGCCTCACCCCTGAATCCCCTGGTTTGAATGGCAAAAAGATCTTCAGCGCTGGTGATTTTTGAAGTGGCGTGTCTTTCGAAGCACAAATGCGCATCATTTTCTGACATACCCGTACCATTGTCGACCACCTGTACCATTGTTTTCCCGGCATCCTTAACAACCACCCTGATGGTGGTGGCTCCAGAGTCCACAGCATTTTCCATCAATTCCTTGACTACAGACCCCGGACGCTGGATAACCTCGCCGGCTGCAATCTGATTAGCTACCGCATCACTTAATACATGGATGATATCTGACATCTACCTGAAGAATAAAAAATATGCCAGTAATAATAGGATAGTAAGGATAATGACAAGCCTGATGTTGGAACTCCGGGAGGCCTTCACCTTTGCCTTTTGTCTGACCTGCCGAAATGAACCCCGTTTGATAGTGGATCGATTGGGGTCCGAAGGTATATCATAACCCAATTCATGTTTGATCCTCCTGATTCTTGCTTCCCGCTCCTCTTTTTCCGGATCCCAGTATCGTGGAGAATAAGTAAATTGTTTGTTGCCCTGGAGCTTTATAAACCTGGGTAATGCCATGATAAAATTCTTTAGTGGGTAAAGTTAGCGAATATTGTATATAAAGTCATAAACTCTCTAATGTCGTAAAGTCAAAAGTGTTTTTTACTTTTGAGCATATGAAGAGAATCATTGAAGAAAATCTGAATGAAGCAAAGGTTGTTCTGGAAGAGTTTATTGATCGGCCTGAAAATATTGCAGCCATTGAAGAATCTGCCACCATCCTGATTGAAGCCCTGAAAGGTGGGAGAAAGGTTATTTCGTGTGGCAATGGTGGTTCCATGACTGATGCCATGCATTTTTCAGAAGAGCTTTCAGGCCTCTTTCGGGAGGAGCGACCTGCGCTTCCGGCGGTCAGTATTTCAGATCCATCTCACATCACATGTATCGGAAACGATTTAAGCTTTGATTATATCTTTTCCCGGTACATTGAGGGTGTGGGGCAGCAAGGTGACGTTTTGCTGGCCATAAGTACAAGCGGAAATTCAATGAATATTATAAAAGCTGTGGAAGCAGCTCAGGCAAAGGGTATGAAGGTAATTGGTCTCACCGGGAAAGCAGGGGGATTGCTGGCCGGTATGGTGGATCAGGAGATCAGGGTAAAGGGAAAAAAATATTCAGACCGCATCCAGGAGGTACATATTAAAATCCTCCATATCCTGGTCCTTCTGATAGAAGAAGGACTCAGGTAGAGAAATCGATTGGCTATTGATATTTTAACGCATCCACAGGTTTTAGGATGGATGCTTTCCATGTTTGGGCGCTTACGGTGATCAGGGTAATGACCAGTATGATGGAGGCACCCAGTACAAATATCCACCATTCAAAGGGCACCCTGTTTGCAAAACTCTCAAACCATTTTCGCATAACAAACCATGAAATGAAACTACCTGTGAGCATTCCTGGTAAAAATAGTTTGAAAAAGCTCATGTTTAACCTGATCAAAATGTCATAGGTTTCTGCTCCGTATACCTTTCTAACTGCTATTTCTTTGATCTTTAATTTGGTGCTATAGGTCACCAGTCCCACCAATCCAAGGCTTGAAAGAAAGATGCTGATCAACGTAAAGATGAGAATAGCAGATAAAACGCGATCCTCATTTTTATACAACTGTTCATATTCCTTATCAATATAGTTATAGCTTAATGGCTGCTCAGAGAATTCTGCGAAAAGACTCTTCAACTGTTTCAAAACCATTTCACTATTCTGATCTGTCTTTATATAGGCTTTCCTGTTTGAATCGTCATAAAGGAATAACAATGGATGGATGGGATTTGAAAGATGTTGAAAGTTGAAATCACGAACAATTCCAATGATTTCAAACTCCTTGTCTTCGTGCCGGAGTATCCTCCCGATCGGATTGTCAAATCCAATCAGATCTGCAAGTTTTTCATTAATGACAACACACTGGCGATCTGCTTCCCGTCCTGAGAAAAAATTGCCGGAAACAAGAGGTATCTCAAATACCTCTGAGTAATTATGGTCCACTGTAAGGCGATAAACCGATGTATGGGCACCTTCCTGGAGTCCTTCCCATTTCCAACCTTCGGCGGTAAATAGCGGTGGGAGATTTACCGGCGATTTCCCTGCAATAGCGACACTCTCAATATGTGAATTAGCAGTCAAACTGTTGTAAATAGCCTGAATGTCCTTTCCGTTTTTTGAGGGCAGATCAATTTGAATTATTTCATCTTTTTCATAACCAACGTCAAATTTTTTCATGAAGTTCACCTGCCTCGCTAAAATCAGGCTGCATATAATTAATGAAATTGAGAGTGTAAACTGACTCAATACGAACGCATTTCTCAGCTTTCGCTGAACATTTTGATCCTTCCATCCATTGCCTTCCGGGTTAACCAGAACGCCCCTGCTCACATTGATAGCCGGATATACACCAGAAGCCATCCCTACAAGCAGGATCGAAACAACCAGCCCGAAACCCATGCTGATGTAGATATAGTATGGTGAGATATTCACATCCATTAATCTTTCAAATGCCTGCAGGCCCAATAACGAAAGCAGAATGGCCAGCAGCCAGGCCAACAGAGACATAATGATCGATTCGGTCAAAAGGTATCCCGAGATGTTCCCTGAACTTGCACCATTCACCTTGCGAATCCAGATCTCTTTTTCCCTCTTTAGCGCATAGGCAGATATAAGGTTCATATAGTTTAAGCAGGCCAGTGTAAGAATCAATACTGCGATACCAATGAACATGTAGAGTTTCCTTGAATTGCCGTGCTCAGCATTGAAGAATTCAAACTTAGCTTCAAACCTGAGACTGGTAATTGGTAAAAGCCCAATATCGAACTGGTCATCTTTAACTGCTTCCCGCCAAACGTTTCTCATGGATTGATGCAGCTCTTCCCTCTCTGCAAGCCTGGATGCTTTAATAAATGTGGCATCTGCAAGTGCCCACCAGTGATTGGTGCCCTCAGATACAATTTGATAGGGAATGATATACTCAAACTGGATACTTGAATTGATGGGCACATCTTTGAATATGCCCTTAACAACAAGTAAGTTGTTTTCCAGGAATAATAGATTTTTTTCCATCGGGTCTTCCCGGGGAAATAGCTTTTCCGCAAGTGATTCTGATAGAAATATGGCATCAGGCTCATCCAGTTGATCAGCTGAGCCAATTTTCAAATGAAAATTGAATACCTCAATAAACTTTGAATCAGCTGCTATACCAACTTCCTTATATGTTGTTTCACCAATTGTGATGGGCCTTCCTCCATACAAATAGACAAAATGGGAACCCGCCTCAATTTGCGGAATCTGACTTTCCAATTCGTGAGCCAGGGGGGGAGGGGTCTCAGGATATATGTTATAATCACCATTGTTGTCTTTAATATTGGTAGTGACCATATAGATCTGATCTGCTTCATCGTGATACCTGTCATACTGTAGTTCCTGCATGGCCCAGGCTCCTATTAAAAACAGGCATGCAAGCCCGATGATCAGGCCGGTTAAACTATATAATGTATGGCTCTTTAAAAGAAGCAGGAACTTGAATGCCTTCTTGATATTGTATATCCACATAACACATTTATTGTGAGTTAGGAATTGAATCAGATATCGACTTTTGAAAATAGAGGGACTACCTGCATTTGGAGGCAGTCCCTCTTCTGAATCGGCTTATTTATCCAGGATTAAACTTTTTCCGCGCTGAATTTTACAGGAATAACCACATAGACATTCACTGATTTTCCCCTCTGTGATCCCGGGGTCCAGTCGGGCATTCCTTTAAATACATTAAGTGCAGCTTCTTCAAACTCTTTATGGGTGCTGCTGACCACTTCGATGTGATCAAGCTTCCCTGAAGCGGTAACCAAAAACTTTACAGCCACCTCTCCACTGATCCCCTTTTCCTTTTCCGTAGCAGGATATTTGAGGTTTGAATAGATGTAGGTTTTTAATTCGGCTTTCCCTCCCGGGAACATGGGCATATCTTCTACAATGAAAAAAGCTTCCTCACCATCATCTTCTGATTTATGCGGATCACTCAAGTCCTTGGCATCTTTCAAAGTAATCAAAATCACTCCATCGGTGGCATTATATTTTTTTGCGACCTCCGAATCAGCGTCCTTGACCACATTGATGCTCTCTATATTATTGGGATCGAGGTGTTCAATTTCTTTCACCACTTTCCCATCCACTACAAATACCGGTTGTTTATCTGAATCTTCACTAACCTTAATGGTAATGGCATTCCCATCCTCTTTAATTACAGTGAGGGGGACAGTTTCCAGGTCCATCGTATAGTCGGAGGCCTCAAGCTTTAATGGTTTTTTCCCGATTTCCGAGGCTTTCACCCGGAGGCTGGAATAACCTACAAAAGAGATTACAATCTCGGGATCTCCATCTACATTCAACATAAAAGTACCGTCTCTGTCCACAACCGCTCCGGCGGATGTATTTTTGATCACCACAGATGCCCCGGTGGCAGGTTCCCCGGTTTCAGCAAAGACCACTTTGCCTTTAACAGTTTTCTGCTGGGGAGTCATCCCTGTAGTCAGCCCAAGGGTGACCACGATGGCAGGAATAAGCAATCCAATTTTAAGGATTCCTATGGGAGATTTCTTTGGCTTTTTCATCATTTTAAATCTTTTAAGTGTTATGGAATGATTAAACTGATTACCCAGCCTGAACACATTCACACCCAGGGTGTGATTGAGCAACTGGGCCCTGTAACGAGCGGGATTAACTCCTGTGGACAGGACCTGCCTGTCTGCAAGATGCTCGTGATTTTCTTTAATCATCCTGGAAATAAGCCATGAGAAGGGATTAAACCATGTAAGCAGCAGGGTGAACTCCATGATCATCAGATCGATAAAATGAAGTTGTTCTATATGTGCTTTTTCATGGAGGAGTACATTGTCCAGATCCTGTTCGTCCCTGAGTGAGGCGGGGACAAAGATCCTGGTGAAAAGGGTAAATACCTGGTCACTTTTTGTGAAAGCTATACCTTCCGTATCTTTTGTTTTTTGCCAGGTAAGGTTCCATTTCACAATAATGAAAATATTTTTTAAAAACATGAAAACAAGTCCGATCACATAGGTAAATACCAATACCTGGACCCAGTTTATTGTAATGCCCGTTTTGGATCCTGCCCCGGTGATTGAAACAGGCAGGTTGCCGGCCTCATTGAGGTCCATAAAAACCACCGGTGTGAGGTCCACAAAAAGATCGGGCCTGCGGAAGGCGATCAGGGGAAATACCCACGAGGAGGCGATTCCCAGCAACAGGTATATTCGCTTAATGCCGAGATTCGGATCATTCCTGAATAGAAAATAGTAAGGCAGGATTACAATGGCCAGTCCGGCCGATACCTTTACCAGATATGTAAACAGATCACTCATTGTTGCCGCTTTCCTTTAGTTCAGATTCAATTTCACCAATCAGGTCTTGTAACTGGTCAAGATTCAGATCATTCTCCTTTGCGAAAAAAGCTGCAAGGCTGGAGAATGAACCATCGAAATAGTTGGTTACAATACCTGAAAGATATTCTTTCAGGTACTCCTTCTTTTTAAGCATTGGAAAGTAGAGATAGGTTGTACCCACAGCTTTGTGACCCACAATTTTTTTCTTCTCCAGTATCCTGACCACGGTGGAGACGGTGGTATAGGGTGTATCTGGTTCACTAAGCTCATTCTTCACGTCCCTGATGGTGGCTTCTTTGAGCTTCCACAGCACCAGCATGATCTCTTCTTCTGCTTTGGTCAATCTTTTTGTCATGGGGTATCCTTTAGATGATAACGCAAATATATAACTTATTATTACGTAAGTCAACTATAAATGCAGTAGATCTACTTATTAAACAGTAATGCAGGTTACATAAAATGGATTAAATACATGATAGACAGCGCGATAAACGGAATAAAAAAATTATCAAACCCCCTGGGACTTAAAGCCTCAGCCATGGACGTAGCCAGTGCGATCCCAATTGCCATCCCAACAGACTGCAAAAAGTGTGCCTGATAATAGTAGTGGTAGACCAAAAAAATCACCACAAGACAGCTCAGGAAGAAGGCGATGGTTCCTGCCTTTGTTTTATGGGCTGTACCAAACCATTTCATAAAACCATATGGTTGCTTTCCATAGGTTCTCCCCACAGAACCAGCAGCCACATCACTGATTGTTAGAATCAGGATGGGGACCACGAAAAAAGATTCATTCCCTGTGAAAAAAAAGGCCAGGAAGCAAAAGTATATGGATAAAAAAAAGAGAAAACTCCCGAAACTTTTACCGGCTACATGGTGATGGGATGGGATCAGACCATATTTCCTGGTCAGAATCAGTATGATTGATGACTGGACGGTGATCAGGAGTACCCACCAGTGGGAGTTGAAAAACCATGGAAAAGGCAGGCTTACCAGTCCGGCTACAAGGTGAGAGAAATTTCTTGACCAGGCGGGATTCATTTTAAGGTACCTGTACATACCCTCTCCGACCAGGAGAATGATCCCATACAGCAACGTGTATACTATATAGAATACTACATTGTGGTCCATGGGAAAAAGTGGGTAAATTCCATAAACAGGTATACTGCACTTCCCGCAAGAAACAGGCTATCGAATCGATCCAGTATTCCCCCATGACCGGGTATCAGGTTGCTGTAAGTTTCAATATTTGCATTCCTTTTCACCAGGGAGGCCAGGAGATCCCCCACACCAGCGGTTATCAATATCAAACCTGTTATAAGGATCAATTCAATCCAGCCCAGGGAGAAAGCTCCTTTCACAAGAAATGAGGTAGCTAAGGTTATCAGTGCTCCCCCAAAGAGTCCTTCTACGGTTTTGCGGGGACTAATTTTTGGCGCCAATGGCCTCTTTCCTATAAGTTGCCCGGCAATCTGACATGATCCGTCAAACAGCACCACCACAAAAAATGTAAAAAGGATCTCATTTTTACCCAGGTAGAGAAACCTCCAGAATCCAGCCATCACAATGATGAAAACGATAATCAGCCATATCTTATATCTGTTCTTCCTGGTGGCTTTCCACCACTCCCATGACCCCAGGGCAATGAGGAGATATCCAAACAGGGGAAAAAGGGAGTCGGAAGAAACGATGCTGTACCAGATAAGATTGAACAGGAGAACATACACTATAAATTTGGTCCACTGTTCCCTTTTGCTGACTGTAGTGATCTTGCGATTGATCAGGATCAACCAGAAGACACCGGAGGCAAAATGTGCCATGATAAGCAAATATGGTAACAGGTAATCAAACATGTTTTCTCTTTCGATCTTTTAGCACCCAGTAGAGTCCCTTCAGGTCTGATTGCATTTCCGGGATGATCAATTGAATGGCCAGGCTCTCGATAAAAGCCAGCAGGCTGAGGTTTACCATGATATAGAAATAGATGGGGAAGTAATCCACAAAGAACAGCAGGATAAAGAAAACAGCCTGAAGGTAACCGCCCAGTTTAATGGAATAAAGATGGAAGCTCTGGATCTTACCAAACTTCACCAGGGGCGATAGGATCACAACCAGATAACTTGAAATAAAAACATAGTATAACCATGCATCTGCGCCTATATCATCAATTTTGAATACTATTATTCCGATAAGAGCAGTTACATATACCCCAATGTCTGCAAGGGAATCGATGCGCGCCCCTATCTGCGTGCACTGGTTAAACCTGCGGGCAATCCAACCATCCCAAACGTCTGTATTTAAACTAACAACCAGAAGAATGGCGTAAGCCTTCTCCTGTTTTAGTATGATCATAAGCAAGATGAGAGGAAAAACAAACAACCTGTAGAGCGACAGGATGTTGGGGATGGTAAGTGGTATTTTTATTTTGAGCAGGGTTATTTCAGACATGTTGATTGGTTTCAAAAAGTTGACACCCCTGATTTTGAAGTATACCTATGGCCTCTTTCAGCTGCATTTCCCTGATATTGCCAACAGCTCCCCGGCAGAATGGACAGCTGTGGTAGTCCCCTTTTGCATCGATATGAAGATACCTGTTGCCCGCACCAAAACACCCGATTTTTCTCTGATGATAACCCGGGAATTGAATAATGGGAAATGTTTTATACTGCTTGCCGGAATTCATCTTCAGATAGAAATCCACTACTGCTTCCTGCTCCTCTTTTCGAAGCAATATGTCTTTGTCGGCATAACTGCCAGCTTTTCTTGCCTCCAGAAACCTCACAAATGGGACTTTCAAATTCCTGGCCAGTATTAAATATTTCATCAGATCATTTTCATTGGCCATTTCCCGTGTCACACAGAGGGTAAGGTTTGTAACGATTCCGGCATCATTACAGTTTTTTACGGCCTCCCGCACCCAATGATATGCTTCTTTATGGTTCCTGAACTGGTTATGCCTGGCCTCATCCCAGTGATCCAGACTTATAGTGGCGCCCGTCAGGCCAGCATTCTTCAATAGTCTTGCTTTTTCAGGCAGAAGGCCATATCCGGAGGTGGATAACCAGAAGTCTATCTTTCCTTTGGCCCGTTCCATCAGGGTAACCAGGTCATCGAACCTGAGCATAGGTTCACCTCCGCCAATTTGCATATGGGGAATCTTATTCTTCAGGGCATCATCCATCACAGTGCCAAGCTCCTCAAACTTAAGATGCTCGTTTTTCTGAATGTTATCACCTTCAAAACAGTGTTCACAGCTGTAGTGGCAACGGCTGGTGATGGAAAAGATCAATGTCTGTAATGGGGTTTGAACAGAATCCTTATTGAACGCTTTGAGGATTTCCCTTTGAATTACAGCATTGAATCCGGGTGAAGGAAATCCTGGTGTGTTTATGCTCCAGTAATACTGATCCTTTACTTTGACTATTTTGTAATCTTTTCTGTTTCCATGAAGCCGTTTACGTTGGCGGCTCAGCATCCTGAGGGCCTTGATGGCATCCACTGGATTACCTAAAGTTTTTTTTGAGATCCTGAGCATCGTCATTCCGGCTCGCACTTTCACCAACCATGCCCGGGTGCCGGAAATTAATTGACCGCCATGCTCACCGCCCATTTTTCGCATCCTTCCCATTCTTCGCATCCTTCCCATTCTGAAACATATGTTCCGCCAGCAGCTCCTGCATCAGTTCATTTGAATACACATTAAAATTCCCCGATTTCCTTATTTCTTTAAGGGCTTTTACCCTGGGCGTCCCTTTGGGATCCTGAAGGATTTGATAATAACCCTTGCTGTGAAGAACAATTGTTCGACCCTCTGCACTGGTCTCCGGCACTTGAAAAGAGAGGGTGGCTTCATTGCCAATGTCGGGTTGTATATAATAATGCGCATCATCATTCAACAACTCCTGTTTCACATTTATACCCGTTTCATCCACAGCATTTTGAAGTACTAAAGTCTGGCAGGTAATTTCTGATCGGGCATCAACATTCATACTCACATATCCAATCTCCCAGAAGTAGGAACCTGCTTCAAGCTTTATATGAACGGGGCCTTCCTTCATATCTTTTAGATTAAGCTGAAGGATGTCTTTCTTAAATGCCATAGGACCAACTGTATGGTAATAATCCTGGAATACCCATTCCCCGTCTTTCATCAGATAGACTGCAAGGGGGATATGCTGACTGAGGCTCCAGTCTTCCATCTTTTCGGGATCACCTTCCTGTTGCTTTTTCATCCACATCTTATAAGATGCACCCAGCATTTCCCTGAAATTCTGATATACAAAATCGAGCCAGTAGCTATTCTTTGCAGTAATCACCAGGTCGGCCATATCAGTTTGTTCCGGAATGTCAAAAGTCAGGATGGCGCCATCCAGCAGGGGAGGATCCCTTGAAGGGTCGCCACCCAGGTAGATCAGGTCGTCCTCTTCTGCAATTATCGGAAGTATATCATCTCCTTTCAAATTGGTGGCAAAAACCGGGGAAACTGCATCTGAAATGGAGTGAGGGACTCCATATTTATCCACCAGGATATCCTGATCGGCAGAATGATCAAAAACCATAAGCTCCAGTACATTGGTGTGTTGTATTTCCTCCAGCTGGTTGGATATCTTCAGTTTGTACAGGCCATCTTCTTCGGCAAGGTCGGAAAGAAGAAGATAATCATGTCGTTCCAGGGGAGGGTAAACGGCACCGCTGTATATCTCCCCTGCAAATACATATTCTTCACCATTGTAAGTGTATATAAACGGACATGAGTTTCCGGTAAGTAACATAATAAGCAGGCCTATTAAGATGATGGCCACAAAAGCCCCCGGGATTAAGGCTATACCGAACAAAATGGAATAGCCTGTGGTATGTTTGGTGGAGTGATTGTAAATATCCAACCGCTCAATGTCTGAATGGGCTACTTTCCATACCACCTCATCCTTATCTGCATTTTGATTTATATAAATATGTACTTCATTCAATAACCTGGCATCCCCTTTTTTAAGTCTGTACCTCTTAACTTCATCGGGGCTCACAGGACTAATATCTTTTCCTTCGCTAAAATAGGGAGCCCCGGGAGTTAGTTCCAACGAGTCTTTTGTGAATGAAAGGGAGTAAACATAGTTTGCATTGTATTCGTGATGCACGATGAAGCCCTTTCCAAGGTCTGTCAATTGGACGAGCTCCTCGGGTGATGGCCCATAGGTGGTGGTTACTTTATAGTAGTAACAACCGACAACTACATTGATAATCAGAATAATGATTCCGCCAGCAATTCCCCGGCGAATAAATTTCTTTCGGTTTTTTTTGAGGTTCCAAAACCAACCAAAAATCCATCCTACCAATAAATTTCTCAATCGCATGCACAAATTTCTATAATGAGACCTTCTGAAAGATATACATTATCTGCTTATGCATCTTCGATTTTGTGAATGCTCATCACATTAAGAGGTAAATCCAATATATTCCGAACATGTTGATCAAAACTTATGGCAGTGCAGTACATGGAGTCAGGGCCACTACCATTACCATAGAGGTAAATATATCTCAGGGCATTCGTTTCTTTATTGTTGGACTGGCTGACAGCACCATTAGAGAAAGTCAGCAGCGAATCGAATCAGCTCTATCCAACAATGGTTTTGAGTGGCCCAGGTATAAAGTGGTTATCAATATGGCCCCTGCAGATATACGCAAAGAAGGAACTCATTTTGATCTGCCCCTTGCCATAGGTATCCTTGCAGCTTCAAATCAGTTTACAGCGGACCGGCTGAATGATTATTCAATCCTGGGAGAGTTATCCCTTGATGGGAGCGTGATGCCTGTCAGGGGAGTGCTTCCCATGGTGCTAAATGCAAAGGAAAGTGGATTTGCCGGAATAATTGTGCCAGCAAAAAATGCAGAGGAGGCTTCAGTTGTGGATGGAATAAACGTAATTCCAACCAAAAATTTAGTTGAAGCTGTCTCCTTTCTGAACGGGAGCCTCCACATTCCACCTGCCCGAATGGAGGAGCATTCCAATTTTAAATTAAACAAGGATCAGAATGGAGTCGATTTTTCTGAGGTTAAAGGTCAGCATGCAGTCAAGCGAGCACTTCTCATTGCTTCAGCTGGGAATCACAACCTGATGATGGTGGGTCCGCCTGGCTCGGGGAAAACCATGCTGGCCAAGAGGGTGCAGACTATTTTACCTCCCATGACCCTTCAAGAGTCACTTGAAACAACTAAAATTCATTCGGTTGCAGGAAAGATCGAGAGTAACGGCAAACTTGTTACCACCCGGCCTTTCAGGTCACCACACCATACCATATCAAACATTGCACTCATTGGAGGAGGTGTCTCTCCAAAACCCGGAGAAATCTCACTGGCGCACAATGGTGTCCTCTTTCTGGATGAACTGCCGGAATTCAAAAGAAATGTCCTTGAGGTACTGAGGCAACCTGTTGAAGAGCGATCCATCAATGTCAGCAGGGCTAATTACACGGTTGTATATCCTGCGAGCTTTATGCTCATTGCTTCTATGAATCCTTGTCCTTGTGGATTCTACAACCATCCTGATAAAGAATGCAACTGTGGCCCCGGGATGGTCAAGAGGTATCTTTCCAGGATTTCCGGCCCTTTGCTGGACCGGATTGATATACATATGGAGGTGACACCAGTACCATACAGGCACCTTACAGATTCCGCGAATTCTGAGAATAGTGCCTCCATGCGTGAGAAAGTGATTGCTGCAAGAGCAATCCAGGAAAGACGTTTCAAGAAGTTTGATCATGTATTCAGCAATGCTCAGATGGGTCCGGGATTGATGAAACAACACTGTATGCTGAATAGGGCAGGAGAATCGATTATTAACCTGGCCATGCAACGTTTGGGCCTGTCAGCAAGGTCTTATGATAGAATCCGAAAAGTATCCCGGACAATAGCAGACCTGGAGGAGAGCGAACAGATACTTTCGATACATGTGGCAGAAGCAGTGAATTACAGGACACTTGACAGGGAGGGTTGGTCGGGATAAAAAAAGGTCTAGGATTCTCTATAATTAAAACTTCTAAAGCAAATGTCCGATTAGATTAAAATAGTCGGAAGTAAAATGCTCCGGTGTAATGCCATGGATTTAATACTTTACAAGATTTTACAAGTTCATTGTTGATTTGCAGCCGTTTAGTTCATACATTCGTATGTGTTTGAATTTCTGAAACATATCACTCCTAAGATTAAGATCTTATTCCTTTCTCTGTTCCTTATTCTGATACCCGGTGCCATTATTAGTTATTTGAGCCTGAAATCGATCCATGAAAAGGCGGATAATCAGAGAATCAAATTCCACGGAACAGCTAACCTGGTACGGGATAAACTGGAAAGCAAACTCTACCAGCTGGAGACGAACTTCAGAAACAGCCTTAT
>Ga0164313_10002876_pt1 | contig 15333 bp, 11 predicted proteins | sample GuaBasSedimGuay4_FD_113735 | JGI IMG/M metagenome (GOLD analysis project Ga0164313, IMG submission 113735) | Subseafloor sediment microbial communities from Guaymas Basin, Gulf of California, Mexico - Guay4, Core 4569-4, 0-3 cm | ecosystem: Environmental > Aquatic > Marine > Hydrothermal vents... | reverse complement strand
ATTTCTTCGTTACGCTCGTCTTTAAATCAGTCATTTACAAATGTAAACTCCTGATTATAAAGACTTCACAAGCCTCGAACTCGAACATTCTGATCCAGACCCTGACTTTATAGACAGACTCTAATTAAAAGTAAGATTTAAAAATCATGGCATTTAATCATTCATTCAAGTACTAAGGTATAAAACACTAACAAACAATGATATGAAACTAAAATATCCCTGGAAAACAATAATAGAATACAAGGAAATTCTTTTCCAGCAATACAACGGCATTGCACGGATCAGTATCAACCGTCCGGAGCGGCACAATGCTTTTACACCATTGACAGTGAGTGAGATGATCGATGCCATGAATTACTGCCGTGAGGAAATTGGCATTAAAGTCATCATTTTTACCGGTGAAGGAGATAAGGCGTTTTGCAGTGGTGGAGATCAGAGCATTCGTGGACATGGAGGTTACGTCGGAGAAGATCAAATACCACGATTGAATGTGCTTGACCTGCAAAAGCTAATTCGCAGCATACCTAAGGTAACTATAGCTGCTGTTGCAGGGTGGGCTATTGGCGGTGGACATGTACTACATGTTGTGTGCGATCTGACAATTGCAGCTGAAAATGCTCGTTTTGGTCAGACCGGACCGAAAGTAGGAAGTTTTGATGGCGGTTTTGGTGCTTCTTACCTCGCCAGGATTGTAGGTCAGAAAAAAGCACGGGAAATTTGGTTTCTGTGCGATCAGTATGATTCAGAAGAAGCCCTTTCCATGGGGCTTGTAAATAAAGTAGTGCCTCTTGAGCAGTTAGAGGAAACTTATGTTACCTGGGCTGAAAAAGTCATGAAAAGGAGCCCTATAGCTATCAGAATGTTGAAATCTGCCTTTAATGCTGAGCTTGATGGACAGGCCGGCATACAGGAGCTGGCTGGAAATGCCACACTTCTATATTACCTGACTGAGGAGGCCAAGGAAGGAAAGAATGCATTTATGGAAAGGCGTGATCCCAACTTCGATAAATTTCCTAAATTTCCATAACACCATTTAAACATACCGCATCATTATGGAACAACTTCTGCTAAATGGCAAAATCATTTATACAGCAGATATATTGAGAAGTACAAGCTCAAAAGATTGCTGTTCCGTGGTTGACGAACACCTGTTTACATTCATCAAGAAATGGTATTCTAAAGATCAGGGTATATATGTACAAACCTCAGGTTCCACCGGCAAACCCACTGATATTCTGATCACAAAACAACAAATGATTGCCAGTGCAAAAAACACAATTCAGAAGTTTGGGCTTATTGCCGGTGAAAAAGCTCTTTTATGTCTGGACACTACTCATATTGCGGGCATGATGATGGTGGTTAGGGCTATTACCGGCCAACTGGCTCTAATTGTAGTTCAACCTTCAACAAATCCCTTTGAAACTCTTACTGTGGACCAGCAGCTGGATTTTGCTGCAATGGTTCCCTTTCAACTAAAAGGTATTTTGAACAGTGATAATAAGAACCGGAAAATGTTGAATAATCTAAAGGTATTATTGCTGGGTGGCGGATCAGTTGATGAGGCACTCGAAAATGAACTACAGGAATTAAAAACACCTGTTTACCTGGGGTTTGGCATGACAGAAACGGTTTCACATATTGCACTGAGATGCCTTAACGGCCCCAATCATTCTTCCGAATACAAATGTCTTCCTGGTATAGAGATCAGGACAGATTCGCGGGGTTGTTTATGTATAAAAGGAGAAGTAACTGCTTATAAATGGGTAGTGACGAATGATCAGGTAACCATAAGTGATGACCAAACCTTTTTATGGCTTGGCCGGGATGATAATGTGATCAACAGCGGTGGAGTTAAAATTCATCCTGAGGAATTAGAAAAACAAATTGCCCAGTATTTTTTGGAAACTGGATTCAAAAGTAATTTTTTTGTAATAGGTTTACCCGATGCTGATACCGGCCAGAGGTTATGCCTGGTCGTTGAAGGCAGATATATCAGACAGGATTGGATTAAAGAACTTAAAAATATACTACCCGCATATCATAACCCAAAAGAAGTATTATTTATAGAGAAATTTAGTTACACGTCTAACGAAAAAATACAAAGGGACAAAACCACTGAAAACATCAAAAAATGAAACTTGAAATAAATGACTCAAAAGATTTCCGGGAAGTAGTTTTTCAATACGAATCCGGAGAAATTCCACCCCCGTATTGTTTCAGGTATCGCTTGAATGTGATATTTGAGAGTAAACAACCTGAAATATTATTTAATCTGGAATATTATGATCGTGAAGAACTCACAGAGGAGGAGGTCATTGACGAAGGATTTTCATTGGATGACGATTTTCATTGGAAAGGTAGAATTCCTATTCTATGGAACGATGTTATCTTAGACAAGATCTTAAGAGCAAGTTGGAAAAAATCCAACAAACTTAATGAACAGGTGAATACCGCTGAAATGAGTGTTAGAATTCGATACACAGATGGCAATTCAGAGAGGCTTTGGCCAGAGCAATTAAAAACATGGGAAGACTTCATGCAGGAAGTGATTCAGGCAATTTTTGAGATAAGTGATCGTGAAATGCCATTGGAGGTTCGATATCTGGAAATTGATAAAAATAATGAATGTGTTGAAAAACAATTGACATTTGAATTTGCTGAACTGAATATACTGGTTGATGTCAGAATAAATAATGAAAAAGTTAGAAATTATAGTTTAAACTGGGAGTCCGGTAAGAAAATCATGAAAACCATCTTTTTCCCTGATTACGAGATGGAATTGGCTATAGATAAAAAGCCTGATAAACCAGGATCATTCATAGATCCCGGAATGGGACTGTGGTTTGATATGGGTAAAGCAGTTCATTCTCCAAATGCCAAAAAAGATTCTTCCAAAAAAATATTTGACCAGCTTAATCCATTATAAACCATCATAAACATTACAATGAGTTTTATAATGTCCATTACAAATATTTTTTCATGATCCAGGCCCAAAAAGCTGTACTAAATAAAGTAAATGATCCATAAATAACGGCTACCATAGCTATTTCATTTTGTCCTAGCATTTTTGAAGCTATAAATATTGCCAGAGCACTGTTTTGTAAACCAACCTGAATGGCAATAGTGAAACGACCACGATTGTTTATACCTGTAGCTAAGGCAAGAAGATAACCCGCAAACATAGTGACCACATTGAGAAAAAAAGCCGGCAGAAATAATGGAAAATAGTCAGTTATATTGGTATTACCATTTTTTTCAATCAAAATTATTCCCGCAAAGACAAACAGAAGAAAACCGGTCATAATATAGTTCATTGGCTTTCTCATAAAAGTGGCCTGCTTCGAAAAAAAGTATTTAATAGTCATGCCTGCAACAACAGGTAATATTACCGATAATAAAATACCACGAATTGTAATTAACACCGGTAAATAGATCTCCTGGTTTTCACCCAAATAAAACCAGAGCGCAAAATGGAGTATAACCGGGATTGTAAACAATATCAGTACACTGTTGAAAGCAGTAAGAGTGACGGATAGCGCCAGCCTACCTCGTAAAAACAAAGTGACGATATTGGAAGTAGTGCCACCCGGACAAGCAGCAATCAGGATAAAGCCAACTTTTACAATTGGGGATACATCTAAAAACATATTAAATATAAAGGCTATTACAGGAAGCAGGATCATTTGTGCTATCAATCCGGTTATAACAGCCTTTGGCTTTTTAAAAATCTGTCCGAAATCATGGAATTTAAGATTCATTCCAATCCCAAGCATAATTACAGCTATGGCCAATGGCATCAGGTGATTTGAAAAAAGATTCGATTGCATACCGGTTGGGTTGAGCTTTCATAAAAATACTATATATTTGACCCTAAATTGTTATAACCAAATATATTTTGTTTTAATACTTCATTACATACTATTATCTACTCACACAACTATGAAATTTCAAAAACTATTTTATTCAGCTTTGGTCTTATCGCTATTACTTTATTCTTGCAATGCAACTAAAACCAATGTAACAACACATAAAATACCTGAGCAGCCTTTAAATAAAACACTGGTTTATGTTGTCGCACAAAAATATGAAACACGTTCGATGTGGGAAAAGGAGCTCGCCTACCGGCTGAGTATTAAAGGTTTTAATGTGATGGCCAGCATACATATTGACGAAACACACAAGAAACTTTATACATTAGATGAGTTACGAATCATCATTAAAGAAAATGATATCGATGCGGTTATTGCCGTGAAATTTCTCGACATAGAAAGGAAAACCGGTTATTCCGGTGATGATCGTTATATGTCCGAGCCTGCAGGTGCGAGATACATGTTTAACTATCTTAATCCAAATATGAATGTGTATCAATGGTCTTACCAAATTGAGAAAACGGTTACAATAGAGAGCAACTTGTATGATGTCGAGACAGAAGAGATTCTCTACCATACTGAAACGAGCATGACCAATGCCGAATCAGACGAAGCACTCGCCGGAGAAATAACTGAAGCCATTTCAAGATCGGTTAGGAAGAGTAAGATACTAAAGCAGGAGGATGAATAATTTGGGGCAAGCCTTGATAGCGAACATTCTAATCCAGAACCTGACTATATAAACAGTGTCAAATTAAGATTTAACCTCCAATTAGACTCTTAAAAACCACTTCTTCTTATACAAGAAGTACAGGAACAACCAAACAGCAGTAATATAAGATATCACAAACCATACAGGCTGACTATTTTCAGAAAAATACCCTATCAAACCCTTTAAGAAATAATCAGAAATATGTTGGAAATCTATGATTGGCTGAACCAGATATATGGTCAATGGGTTCATGCCGATAATCACGAAGAAGAAGGCCCATTTGCCAAAACCCCAAACATCGATAATGATATAAAATACAGCTAACAAGATTAAACTCCAGCCTCCGGCAAATAATACAAAGGAGCTTGACCACAGGTTTTTATTAATTGGAAATGTCAGGTCCCAAACCTTAGCAATACCTAAAAACAATATACCAGTACCCAGCAATATTAGCCCTTTCTTAATAGGTGTCAGTTTTGGTGAATTCATACGCAACACCTCTCCGGATAAAACACCCATAAGGGCTGTGGCTACTGCCGGAATTGTTGATAATATACCTTCCGGATCGTGAACTCCTTTATAAAGACTTCCTGGTAAAAACAAGCGGTCAATATAACCTACCAAACTACCTTCCATCGATAAGTCACCGGCTCCATGTCCTGGTACAGGTATCAGCATCAATGCAGCCCAATAACCAAGTAATATTCCCCAGAACCACATAATCTGGCCCCTGATACTTGTATTCACTACGATTAGTGCGGCAAACATCCAACCCAGACCTATCCGGCCAAGTACGCTGGCTATTCGCATATGTTCAAAATCCAATCGAAAAAAACCGTTGTGAATGATACCCAACAGTACAAGAATAATACCACGTTTAAAGATTTTTATATAGAGATCCTTTTTGGATACACCCTGTTTCAGCCTTTTTGCAAAAGAAAAGGGCATGGAGACACCGGCTATAAACAAAAAAAGTGGGAATATCATATCATAAAACTGAAATCCATCCCAGGGTACATGATGCATCTGTCCGGCAACCCAATCAAGAATACTGGAATCGTTTGCCTTTGCCAGGGCTACAAATAATGCACCCCCACCCGTTATCCAAAACATGTCAAATCCTCGCAATGCATCAAGAGATTTTAATCTCTGAAAAGTTTTTTTAGTAGCCATTACTTGAAAAGTATATTAAAAAATAGTGTATTCAACTCAATTTTATGGAATAAAACAATTTCTTGTATTAGAATAAAACATCAACAGTTTCCAGTATCTAATTGTCTAAATCTTTAATCCTGATATTTCTGAAGTGGACAATTGATCCGTGACCAAGAAAACCTATATGACCTGTTTTGACCTTCAAGCCAGGATGCTTTTTATGATCCATTGTTCCGTTTTTTATTGCATCAGCATAATCTCCATCCACTATGACCGTTCCATTGAGAATTATCTTTACACTTGTCCCTTTCACTATCACTTCCTCCTCATTCCACTCACCAACCGGTCTTAGATACCCTCTTTTTGCCGGTATTACACCGTACACCGAGCCATGATACTGGTATGGATGCAGATCTTTATATATCAATGCTGTATTATCTAAAATTTGCAATTCAATTCCTGAATAAGCAGCATGTGCATCAACAGCAGGAACACGAATACCCAAACCATTGTTGGCGCCGGGCGTCAGCTTAAATTCGAATCTGAATATAAAATCTGCGTATTTGTTTTCGGTATAAAGATTACCATGACCTTTATCCATTGGATAAATAACAACCTCACCATTTTCTGTCACATATTCTGTTTTATTTCCAACCCATCCGTCCAGATTTTTGCCATTAAACAATTGAACATACCCTTCTTTCAGCTCTTCATCTGTCAACTGATTATGCTTGAAAGATGATATCTCACGCACATATATGTTCTTAAAAAGCAAATTTGAACCATGAGCCTGCAATTCGATAGGGCCTGTTGGATAAATAGGCTTATCCCGCTCCCAATAGTTATCCAAAATTTCATCATCTACCACCAATTGGCCATTCAACCAAACAGATACCCGTTCACCGATCATCAGAATACGAAATGTATTCCATTCATTTACTGGATTATCAGCTACCTTAAGAGGTGTACTCCTGTGCTTTTTATTGTTATACAATCCTCCTGAACCTACCTGTGCACCGGACTCCACCCTGGATGTGTCCCATATCTGTACCTGTGGCGATCCTTTCAGATATATGCCGCTATCTCCGTCTTTTGTAATCCTCCAATCGACTATCATCTCAAAATCACCGTAATCCTTTACAGAAACCAGGTTGCTGCCATGACCACTGAACATGATCATTCCATCTTTCACGCTCCAGTTGTCCTTAACCTTTCCATTGGCTTTTTCCTGCTCTGCGGCAAGTTCAGAAGAACTCATTTCCGCTCTGGTTTTTGGATTCCCAACAAGACCTTTCCAGCCGGTCAGATCTTTGCCATTAAACATAAGCACGAAGCCCTCATCTTCTGACATCTCGTTTAAATACTTTTCAATCTGTGCTTTAGTATAATCACTTTCCTGGCCCTTCAATATTTGAGAGACTTTATTAAGATAATTTCTAACAAGAGACCCGGAATAACCCGGATGCCCTCCCTGAGGTAATGAAATGGATATTATTGCCCTGGCAGCCTTTTGTTGTAAAGCAGGGTCATCCAGGTATTTGCCGGCAAGCATCAAAGCCTGATAGGTCCGGGTTCTACCCAGTAATTCAATTACCTTTCCTTTTTCATTACTATTTTGAGCCAGAGGAATAATTTTTTCCAGCAGCAATCGCTTTTGGTCTGAAGGAATATTAGACCGGTCTACCAATTTTAAGTAACCTGCAATAGCCTTAGCCTTGTATTCCTGATTATTTGAGGCTATTTCATACAATGGCTCTGCGGCTTCTGACCCTGACCAGTTAACCATAGCATTAAAAGCAGCTTCTTTTACATCTACCTGACCGTGTTCAAATGCATCTGTGACGGCAATGAGTGCCTCTCTCCCACCTATTCCAGACAGCACGCCCATGATTTTAACTTTTTCATCATTTCCTGCATTTGTAAGTCTTTTGAGCAACAGGTCAGCGCGTGACTCCGGAAGTTCTATCTGCAGAGCAGAAACCAGGATTGCCTGCTGAACATTTTTTATTTCATCCGAATCAGACACTTCCATTAGTAGATCAATTAATTCGGAAATATTTTCCTTTGCTGAAAGGTTTGCAAGTGCAGCAATTGCTGTTTTTCTGAGTTTTTCATTATGACTACGAGCTTCCAGAAAAACGAGGCTCCAATTTTGACTCACCTGCTTATCACTCATAATCTTAATAGCAATACACTTGGCATCAACCGATAATTCGGGATAAACTGATGTGAGAGCCGGTATCATCCGGTTTGTTTTAATCCACCTAAGGACTTCCCCGATAAACTCCATTTCCTGCCGGTCTCCTCCTTCTTTGAGTTGGTCTAGCAACAATGGCAGAGTACGTTCAGAATCCATTTTTGCAAGGGCAATCCAGGCTTCTTTTTTCACCTCTATTGCCGGATCGTTAGTTGCAGATTCAATACTTTCTATAGCTTTTATATCTCTTCTCTGACCCAACATATAAATTATCTCTGCACGGGCCTCCGGTTTCACTTTATCGAGCTGGTCGAGCCAAATAAGAGTATTGTTTTCTCCTTCTATTTGAAGTGCATAATTCAATGCTGCCATGCGATGTGACTTATAAGGGCTATCCATTGCCTTAATCAGGTCTGACATGATGCGTTCCCCATAAATGTGGGCTAATATACCAAGTGCTGCTGTTCCTGTTCTGAAATTCTCTGGTTGGTTACATACTTTCATAAGTTGACGACATACATTTTCACACTGTTCCTGTTGTCCGGATTCACCCAATCGTTCAGCATAAATTAATAAAGCATTTACTGCATTTGTATTGTCTGTCTGGGAATTGTGCTTGCCGGCTTCTTCCATCAATATTTTTTCGGCTTTTAATACCGGAATGTTGGCAAGTGCATATAAACAGGCTTTTTTCAAAGCTTCGTTTTCTGTTTTCACCAACTTCATTATAGGTTTTCCGCCTTTTGCTGACCGCATTTCTCCCAAACCCTGAACAACAGCTGTTTGAATGGCCACATCCTTTTCTTTTAATGCCTTGATCAGTGCTTGTTCTGCATCTGCAGAGCCAATCGCCACCAATGCCCTGACTGCGGGATCGACAAGATCATTGTCATTCAATTTCTTCTTCAATGCCGGAACAGCTATGCTATTAGCAGTGATCTGGAGTCTGCCTATAAGAAACGAACTTATTTGAGTATCCGAACTTTTAGATAATGCATTTAACAAGGCAGTTGTATATAGATCATTTTCTGATTTTTTTGTGTTGTCAGCTACATAAAATGCCATGCTGTTGAGTAAAAAACGGACTTTAGAATCATCTGCGTTTCCGGGTGGAACAAGCATGGAAGAGAGCATATCGATGCCGGGACTTCCCAATCCCATTATCTCATCAATCATGGAATTCAATTTTTGCCCGTTATTGGCCGGTGTTTCATTCAGAATATCCGCTACTTTAGTTTCAAGGGTTCTATTGGGGCCTTGAGCCCAGGCACTTAATTGAAAAAATATTAGAAAAATGCTCAGGTATATCGAAATATGTTTATTGTGTTTTAACATCTTGTTAGTTCTTTTATATACGAAAAAATTATATGATCCAAGGGGCCCTCATCGGCTGATCTATCAACTTATTGGCACCATCATCATTTTTAAAAGTCTGTGTAACCGGATCAAATTCCAGGGATCTGTTCAGCCTCAATGCGATTTTACCCATGTTTACTATGGTAGAAGATCTATGTCCATTCATTTCATTCAGAGCAAATTTCTTTCTGGTGCGTACAGACTCATGAAAATCTCCAATTTGTGGATCCGGATCAGGAAATGCTGCTAGTTTTTTATTCAGGTCAGGTATATCTGATTGAAATCCATTGTACAACTTACCTTTTGGACCCTCGATATATGCTGCATGTTTATCTCTGTTTTCACCATCAAGTACGATCTTACAACCATCATCATAAGTATATTCGATACGTCTCCATGTACTCACGGCATCATAATGTTGCTGGGGAGCATCCACTTCAACTGACACAGGACTTGTATCATCTTTGCCCAGAAAATACTGGATCGGGTCCAGATAGTGTTGACCCATATCACCCAGACCACCACCATCGTAATCCCAGTAGCCACGGAACTTTGAATGTACACGTTCCTTATTGTATGGCTTCACAGGCGCCGGTCCAAGCCAGCGATCATAATCCAACACATCAGGAACTTTTTCGGGTTTTAAATTTGTTTCACCGCTCCAGTAAAACTTCCATGCAAATCCTGTGACTGCACTTACAGTAACCTTCAATGGCCAGCCAAGTAAGCCGCTGTCAACCAATTTTTTAATAGGCCTGACAGTGGTATTCATTCCATAGAAACTGCCTCTGAACCTGAACCATGTATTCAAACGGAAAATAGTACCATTTTGCCTCACGGCTTCCACTACTTTTTTTCCTTCTCCAATTGTTCTTGTCATTGGTTTTTCGCACCATACATCTTTTCCTGCCCGTGCGGCTTCAACCGACATTATACCATGCCAATGCGGTGGTGTCGCTATGTGAATGATGTCAATATCCTCACGCTGTAATACTTCACGGTATTCATGATATCCTTTAACACCAGATCCGGCCACCTCTAATCCTTTTTTTAGATGATCTTTATCGACATCACACACAGCCAGCAAACGGGCACCTTTGTAACCGATATGTCCCCTGCCCATGCCTCCTACACCGATAATGGCTCTTGTAAGTTCGTCGCTGGGTGGTATATACCCATTGCCACCAAGAACAAACCGTGGAACAATTGTAAAGGCTGCGGCAGAAAGAAGGGTGTTTTTAAGAAATTTTCTTCTGCCAATAGAGGAATCATGAGTTTTCATATTAAACAAATATTAAAAAATTAAGTTTTATTTTTAGCTTCTGAAAAACAAAATCAGAAATTCATTGCAATATAAGATAGAATGCCGAAAATGACATAATAACGCCAAGGCTTTTTCATACTCGTCACAGACAAATACGAGTTGAGCCTTAAGAATGAATATTAAAATTCGTGAAATTCGTGGATAAAAAATTCCCCATAGTTATTTTTCTCCTTTACACAAATATCTGGCTACTCAGGTTATCGTTTATGTTTTGCCGTAATGTTTGATATTCTGTTGCAAGAACATTTAGATTGTCTTTCAGCTCTATGCGGATTTTGTAATGATCGTGCTCGCGGTTAATGGGGTAATCCTTTTTGAAGCATCCTATTTCCTCTTCATGAAAAATAATTTCTTTTTTAAGGGCACAAATTTTCAGTATCAAACCCTTTATTTCATCCAGATAATCATTTACCAAAAGGCTGTTTTCTGTTTTAACTGCCAGGATCCTGTTGCGGTAGATAGTGAGTTCCTTTTCATAAAAATCCAACCTGTTTTTCCACAATTTGTATTCAAAATCAATTTCCGGGATAGATATTTGATCTTTCATAATGTTCCTTTTTCCTTAATTTACTTAACTTCAGCCAAATTAGGAATCAAATTTTAACTTTTTCATACAAATTTCCAGACTGGTTTTCCAATGAGGGATCTTTAAGCCAAATGTGTGTTTTATTTTTTCTTTGTCGATTACGCTATAAGATGGCCTTTGGGCAGGCAGAGGATATTCTGCACTGGTGATAGGTGTCAGTTCTACTTTCATTCCGGCAATTTTAAAGATCTCAACTGCAAAATCATACCAGGACGCAATGCCCTCATTGCTATAATGATATATGCCATTCAATTTGTTAATGCTTTCCGGACTTTTGGCCAATAGCAATAAAATTTCAAATATCACCACTGCAAGATCAGCTGCGTACGTTGGAGTCCCAATTTGATCAGATACCACATTGAGTTTCTTTTTTTCTTTTCCGACATGCAACATGGTATGAACAAAATTTTTCCCGTAAGTAGAATAGAGCCAGGAAGTACGAATAATTATAGTATTTTCACAGGCATTGGTCGCTGCTATTTCCCCTGCCAATTTTGTCTGGCCATAAACGCTGACCGGCAATGTCATATCTTCTTCCTTATATGGCTTGGAGTTCTTTCCGTCAAAAACAAAGTCAGTTGAAATATGTAAAAATATGGCATTCATGCTATTACAAACCTCAGCCAGGTTCCGTGTAGCTATTTCATTGATCTGTTTTGCCAGGTCCTGTTCAGATTCAGCATTGTCAACTTTGGTGTAGGCAGCACAATTGATACAGATATTGATTGAATGATCCTTAAAATAAACTTTTATAGATCTTTTATCGATTATATCCAGTTCTTCAATATCAGTAAATAAAAAATTCCATTCTGAATTAACGGCCAGTAACCGGATTTCAGAACCCAGCTGACCATTGGCACCTGTAACCAGTATATTCATGCAGTAAAGATATATTCTAAAACTTTAAAAAATGGCATTGTCACTATTTAATAGAATAATGCGATAATGCAATAATGATTTAATGCGATAATAGAATAATGCGATAATGCGATAATGATTTAATGCGATAATAAAAAAGGAAAATGAAAAATCATTACAGCTTTGCAGCATTAAAAAAATTACATATAATGCTATTAATCCAAATTCTCATTCACTCATTCCTGTGCAACAATATTTACATCCACTCTTCTGAGCTCTTCGTTTGACAGGTTTTCACTTGATGTTTCTCCAAGGCCTTTTGCCACTATCCTGCGCCTGACAATTCCCCTGTGGTTTAAATAGTCAACAACCGAAATGGCCCTGTTATTGGAAAGCTGATGATTATATTCCTCATCGCCTTCCGGAGAAGCATATCCAGATATTTCTACTCCCAGGCTTGGATTTTTCTTTAAAATAGCCAGTATTTCATCCAGTTGTTCATTATATTTTTGATCTAGCTCGCTTTTCCCAACACTAAAATAGACTTTCAGACTCGCTGAAAGGATTTTAGGATCAATTTTAACCATCTCTGTCTGATCATTATCCTTTTGCTCCTCTGCTTCTTTAGCCACAAACATTGTTGGAAGTGACAATATGGTTTCTCCGTCTATATTTTTCTTTTCAAATTTACTCTCATCGCTTTCATCATAGTAGTAGGTTCGTTTCGCAGTTTGGATCTTATCATTTGTCTTTTCATTAAAATCCAAATCATCAATAGGATTTGACATTAAAATAAGAGATATCAGATAATCCATTCCCTCGGAGTCACCGGCTTCAATCAGATCTCCCATCAATGTAAACACGTCTATGCTATCTGAATCAATCAAGGCTGCCTCATGCTCTTTTCGCATACTTGCAACTTCATCTTCATGCGAATCATAAAAGGCATTTTTTACTTCAACTTCCTGGCCGACAACAACATCAAAATGCTTAATTGTTTTTAACAGGATCTTTTGATAAAGCTCATAAAAATAGGATTGATTCGGGATATCTACATTTAAGGTATATGGCAAGAAACCCTCCGATTCTATTATCATATCATAATTCTTATCAGGTGGTAAAATAATCAGATAATCACCTGTCTTTTTATCAGGGTGATAGACAAAATCCAGTTTTGTCCTTGTTTCATTGTCAATTACATATATTTTTGTCGGTATCGGCTCGCCGGTTTCTGCATCCAATATTCGCCCCTTTATCATAGTCAGCGGAATGGATTCAAAGTTCTCGGGCATGGCCATCATGTATATATCCTGGCCTCCTGCTCCGCCTTTTCGGTCAGAAGAAAAATATCCGCGGGAACCATCAGCTATCAAAGTGAAATAACTATCATTAGAAGTGGTATTGATAGGATATCCCATATTTTCAGGTTTTAACCAAAGCCCATTTTTATTTATGGCACGGAATATATCATTTCCTCCCATTGATCCATGGCCATTAGAAGTAAAAAACAGAATATTCATGCTTGGATGAATAAATGGTGCATCTTCGTCGGCCCTCGAATTGATCTCTTTTCCCAAATTAACAGGGCGCCCCCAGGATCCGTCCTTATCCAATTCTGATTTATAAATATCCATCCCTCCATAACCACCCGGTCTCTTGCTCGCAAAATATAATGTTTTGCCATCAGGAGTCATACTTGCAGTGCTTTCCAGATAATGTGAATTGATATTTCTTCCCAAAGGTGCTGGGCGAGTCCATTCTTCTCCGTCTTTATGTATGCTATAAATACTGCCGCTTTTTTGATCCCCAATAAAAATGAGCATTTTCTGTCCATCGGCGGATATACCGGCAGTGCCGTAATTACTATCCGTGGATACAGGCAATAGTTCAGGGACAGACCAGTTACCAGAACGATTGTATGAAATATAAATCTGCTCAACAAACTTCAAAATTGAGCGATTGTGATCAGTATTTGGTTTCATAAGGGTATATGCCAATATGGTCTCATCCGCTGAAACTACAGGATTATATTCCGTGAAATTTGTGTTTACATTTGGACCTAGGCGTGAAATAGTAACATCTTTTGGCGATGAAATATATTTATAGGCATTTTCAGCTTGTTTAATCTTTTGATTTAATTTGCCCTTCATACTTGCATCCCTTCCCAACAGTGGCATTTGTTTATTGTAAGTTAAAAGTGCCTGGCTGATCTGTTCATTGTAAAAATATGCATCACCTTTATCCATATAAAACATAAAGGGGAGTGGGTCCAATTCAACGATTTTTTCAAAGTATGCAACAGCTTGTATCTGTTGATTGACTTCCTCTGATTCGACATAACATTTACCGATCTTATAATTTAGCAGTGGATCGCCTGAACCCTCGGGTACACCTTCCATGTACAATTTCAAAGCATCACTGTAGTTTTTTACTTTGAAAAGTTTGTCAGCTTTGTTCAGCGCCTTTGAATTATTATCCTGACTGAAGGATGGTATAGAGAAGACTAATAACAGGATTATTATAAAACAAGATATTTTTGCCTTAATCATATTGAAATAAATCTATTATACAATTTTAATACTTCAATATTAGTTCATATAAGGTTGTCACATGACCCATTTTTACTCAAAACATTACAATTATGCTTTTTAGACTAAAAAATACCAGAGATGATTGGTGAATGGAGACGATTCGTGAATCGTCTCTACAATCTCATGGAGCTGGGTTTGGCGATTCGTAATGAATTTCATTAAGAGTTTCAAGTAATTTTTCTGGTAAAACCGTATCGATACTTTCAATATTCTCCTTGAGTTGACTCATTTTGGTCACACCAATAATGCAGCTGGCTACATAAGGCTGGGAATGAATAAATGCCAGAGCCATTTGGCCGGGTTTTAATCCGAAATCATGAGCCAGGTCGATATACTTTTTCGCTGCAGTATTTGATCTTTCACCATTATAACGAGCCAGTTGTGGAAATAGCTTCAATCTTGCCTGGCTAACATCCGAATCGTTATGATATTTTCCTGTTAGCAAGCCATATCCAAGAGGAGAATAGGCCAGTAAGGGTACGTCTTCACGGCATGACACTTCCGACAATCCAACTTCATAAGTTCTGTTCAGTAAACTATAAGGATTTTGTATAGTTACCGGTTTTGGAAGGTCCAGCTTTTCAGCTATTCTGATATAGTGCATCAGACCCCATGCTGTCTCATTTGAAACTCCAAATTGTCGTATTTTACCTTCCTTTTTTAGCTCATCCATCGTTTGAATGAT
>Ga0164313_10002875_pt1 | contig 15334 bp, 10 predicted proteins | sample GuaBasSedimGuay4_FD_113735 | JGI IMG/M metagenome (GOLD analysis project Ga0164313, IMG submission 113735) | Subseafloor sediment microbial communities from Guaymas Basin, Gulf of California, Mexico - Guay4, Core 4569-4, 0-3 cm | ecosystem: Environmental > Aquatic > Marine > Hydrothermal vents... | reverse complement strand
TTCGGAATACCCCATTTAGCGACGTTTTCTTTGAGCACCTGGTATCGGTTACGGTTTACCTCATTGACTACCAGCAGAGAATTCTCCCCCAGAAAATTGGCTGTGACCATGGCCTTGCCGCCAGGAGCTCCGCACAAGTCTAGTATCCTGAGGTTGTCATTCGATGGAAAGAGAGTTTCAAGGCCCTGCCAAAGCATCATGGAAGAAGCTTCCATCACATAGTAAGACCCGGCATGGAACTCAGGTTCGAAAATAAATTCAGGCCTTTGATTCAGGTAGTAGCCAAACGGACACCAGGGAACTTGCCTTGCAGATTTGATCAGTGATGCAGGTGATTTGTACTTGTTTGCAAGAAGGCTAACCGGGGGGGCTGCCTCAAGCGCGTCGAAGAAGGCCATCGCCTGATCACCAAGCGTAGCCTGTATATGTCGTATAAATTCAGTAGGTAATATCTTCAATCGATGCGTGCTGCGAAATGATAAAATGATACTTCTTCAAAAGTAATAGATTGAAGACTTTTACGTGCCAATTTTTGCTTCCATATGTTAATGGTATTGATTAAATAAAGGAATATCATTAAATTGGCAATGTTCTTTCTTTTGTCGCAATATCGACATATGGTTAGTTTCGTACGTTGGTATATTTAGAGAATGTTTTATCCTCGTAATGAGTTATCACCAAATTAACGAGCATTGTATTATGTCAAAGTTGATCTTTTTCTTTTGCCTTCTTGGACTTTTTGCCTTCACAACTGATGCCACCGCGCAGAAAAAAGTGCGGATAAAACCTGAAGACAGAGGAGATATCAGCATGGTCAAAATGGAGGTTGGAGACAGAGTATTTCCAAAGTCAATGCTATACCGTGTGCATCGCAAAACAATGACGGTAGTAAAAACCTCCATGGATGTCTCCACGGGTGAGGAGTTTTATATCCCTGTAGAAATTGACATCAATGAATTTGATTATATCACGATTTACAATCGTAAAAGAAAGAGAATAGGGATGCTCATCGGTGGTGTCTCACTGGGTCTCGCCTCGTATTTTGTTGCAGACCAATTATCAAATAAATCGCTGGATCAGCCCTCAATCGAAATTTTGGGACAAGCTCCACAGACTGGATTCATAGAGCCTATTGTAGCCGGGATACTAGGAGGTGGAATAGGAGTGATCCTCGGCGACATCTTGTCTCCATTGCGTATCAATGTCAAAAAAGATCGCAAAGAGGCGTATGAAAAATTGAAGCGCTATAGTTATCGTTAATTCCGGATACTGTGAGCTAGTCCAAAACTTAAAATTCCCCCTAAATTCCAAGCTTGGATAACATAGGCATCCGCCGCACAATCTCATCCACCCTTCGGGATACCGCAGGGTCAACCTCCAATACAGGAGCATGATGAGGCTTGATCCGGGCGTCTATAATAAGCGGCGGATCACATCCCCAATGTTTGTGCCGTTGAGATGCATTGACTCCGTATACATCATGCGACGGATTTGACCGCGTAAATGTCACCCACAGAAAGTTATTTGTCGTTGCACTTGAAAATGTGCTGTCATCGACTACGATGACCAGCGGCACTGAATTGAGATCGAGTGCTCCGAGATGAGCTGCGAGTTCCTCCATTTCATGAGAGGCCGAAGGATAATCGGAAAAAGCTTTTCCCTCGATACAGCAGATGCCGGGCATGACGAGTTTTGCGTTGCCAAAGCCATCTGGTAGACGCAGGTCTGCCGGTACTTCGGTTGCGAGGTCTCTTAAGATGGGTCCACTGGCAGCCATGATAAGCTTCGAGCCGGCATTCAGACCCGTTCCGGAATAATCGAGCGTATCAATCGTCGTGTTTGTCTGGAAGTGCAGATCACGCTTCAGGTCTATGCGTTTCAGAATGTGTTGGATGAAGAGAGGGATATCTCTTGTGCTTAAATTTTGATCATCACCGTGGTCAGCGATCATGAGGTATTTTGTGAGTGACGTCTGTCCCTTGCCCAGGAGAAGGTTGGCCATGGTGAGAATCTCTTCAGGCTTTTTTTCTCTGAATGGCATGTAACGCTCACTGCCGATTGCAAGGAGCAGCGGATGTACACCAGCGGCGTCAACTGCTCGTATCTCGTGGATTCCGGGAAACTCCTCCGGAATAAGAGGACCCACAAGCTCGTGGATCAAGTGGCCAAAGCTCGAATCTTCCTGGGGCGGACGACCCACCACGGTGAATTGCCAGATTGGATTTTTCCGATGATAGACTCGTTCGACTTTCATGACCGGAAAATCGTGTTTGAGACTATAGTAACCCAGGTGATCCCCAAATGGTCCTTCTGGCTTATGAATGTCTTTGAGTATTGTTCCTGTGATCACAAAATCGGCATCGCCTGAAATGACAAATCCATTCTGCATCGCATAGCGGAATCGCCTTCCAGCAAGAAGTCCTGCGAACGTGAGTTCACTCAATCCTTCTGGCAAAGGCATGATTGCAGCAAAAGCATGTGCAGGTGGCCCACCAACGAAGATCGAAGCGCGAAATGGTTTGTCGGTCCGGTTGAATGCCTCGTGATGCACCCCGATCCCTCTGTGTATTTGATAATGAAGACCAATCTCCTCATCATGTATATAGTCGTTGCCACCCATTTGGATGCGGTACATACCGACATTGGAGTGCATCAGATTCGTTTGGTCAGGTGGAAGAGTCAATACCTGTGGTAGTGTAATAAAAGCACCACCGTCATCAGGCCATGAGACGATTTGTGGCAACTGTGAAATAGTCGTTGTTCTAAATCCAGACAGCGAGGAATTTGTTTTTCGGGGAAGAGCCTTAAGTGCCATCAATCCTGTCGCTGCATTTTTAAACGGATGGCGCAGTATCTCTGTGGGATCAGCTTTAAGCTTGATAAGAGCCTGAACGCTCTTTAGTGTGTGGCGAAATATAAATTCTGTGCGTGCATTCGTCCCATAGATGTTTGAGGCTGCCTCGAAAGGCGAGCCCTTGACATTGTTGTAATGTATAGCAGGCCCTCCTGCCAGGTATACACGTCGGTGTAGTTCGGCCATTTCGAGATAAGGGTCGATCTCATCCTCAATGACGATCAGTTGGTTATGCGCATAAAGATCACGCAGACAAGCACGCAGGTTTTGATATCCCATTCAGCACGTTCAAATTCACAGGGACAAAATGTGTCCTGCGGGCCAATATCGAAAGAAGTATTTAAATCGTGAATTAGAAGGTCATTGTATACATTTGTCTTTTACATATATCATCATGACAAGAATCAGGACGCATGCGGCAATATCTTGACTTACTGGGAAAAATTCTCGACGAGGGCGAAGAGAAAACGGATCGCACTGGAACAGGTACGATAAGCCTTTTTGGGAATCAGCTGAGATTTGATTTGCAGGAGGGCTTCCCGATGATCACTACCAAGAAATTGCACCTCAAGTCCATTATTTATGAATTGTTGTGGTTTTTGAAGGGAGACACAAATGTGAAATACCTGCAAGAGCATGGCGTGCGTATCTGGAATGCCTGGGCAGATGAAGAAGGCGAATTGGGCCCAGTGTATGGAAAGCAGTGGCGTAGTTGGGAGAGAGCCGATGGCACGACTGTCGATCAAATCGAAAATGCTGTACATCTCATTAAAACGAATCCGGACTCACGTCGCATCATCGTCAATGCATGGAATGTTGGCGAACTGGACCAGATGGCATTGACACCTTGTCACTGCCTTTTTCAATTTTATGTGGCCGACGGAAAATTGTCATGCCAGTTGTATCAGCGATCTGCGGATGTTTTTCTTGGTGTTCCATTTAATATCGCATCCTACGCATTGTTGACCATGATGATGGCTCAGGTATGCGACCTCAAGCCCGGGATATTTGTGCAGACATTTGGAGATGTACACCTGTATAGCAATCACATCGATCAGGCGCGCCTTCAGATTACTCGAGATCCGAGACCTGGAACAATCGTCAAGATCAATCAGGATGTCCGGTCAATTTTTGATTTTCAATACGAAGATTTTGAAATAATTAACTACAATCCGCACCCACATATCAAGGGAGCTATTGCTGTTTAAAACTTCATTGCAAAAAGCTCTGTAATTAATCTATTTTTGCGGCAAGAACAGAGTGCTTAAAGATACGTTGACTGAGAAAACCCGTTTTGCTATTTAGAGATGCTCTAAATAGAACAAGCTTTGAACTCTCATTGGTTTTGTAGGAGTGAACGTGTATTTTTGCCGATGTTTTAAGGGAATATTAACATATTTGCCGAATTCATATATAAAAGATTTGCACTTAAACACCTCCGAATGTGTTGCAATCCATTGAAAGTTAGAAGTTTATCCATACTTCTGTTATTATTTACGGTGTTCAGCCTCCATGCACAACCAAGTGCTGAAGAAGGAAAAACACTGTTTAGAAACACTTGTGCTGCCTGTCATAATAAAAATATGAAGGCTGATCTTACAGGACCTGCTCTTGGCGGGACTGAAGAAAATTGGGCGGATTATCCACGCGAGGACCTGTACCTGTGGATTCGAAATTCGCAGGGCATGATCGCTGACGGACATCCGAAGGCCATGGAATTGTGGAACAAGTGGAAGCCAGTCGTCATGATTCCTAATCCTGATATGACGGATGAGCAGATTGAGTCGATTATGCTCTATATCGATCAGGAATTCAACAAAGCACCGGATGTTGTCATCACGACTGGAGCTGGGTCTGATGATAAGTCATCCAAAGCATTTTTGTACTGGACCCTATTTGCCATCCTGATCGTAGTGTCTGTTGTACTATGGCGCATCATTGGTAATCTGAATCATATTGCAGCTGTTAATGCAGGAGAGACGCCACCAGAACAAAAAACACTTTTCGAAAAATTTACGTCGAAAGGAGCTGTGAGCTTCCTGATCTTCGTGTTAGTGATTTTGGGATTCTACAATACTGCGATCAATGGGATCGCATTTGGAAGACAGCAGGGATATGCCCCTGAGCAGCCGATAAATTTTTCACACGCTGTACATGCCGGTGAACAGGGCATCGACTGTCAGTACTGTCATGATGGTGCACGAAGAAGCAGGCATTCTGTGATACCTTCTGCAAATACTTGTATGAATTGCCATAGAGCGGTTAAGTCAGGCTCGACATATGGTACGGCTGAAATCACGAAAATTTTCGCTTCGATTGGTTATGATCCATCAACGGATAAGTATATAGAGAATTATAACACACTGAGTGAAGACACGATCAAAACCATATACACAAAGTGGATCGAGGATCAGTATCTGGCCACTTCGGATAAAACAGAGCTGGATAGCCGTGGTAACCTTGAAGTGAAAAACCAGTGGGAAGGCATCAAATCATCACTGACAAACGAATTTAAAAGTGAAATTCCAGGTCCTATAGAATGGGTACGTATACATCATCTGCCCGATCATGTCACATACAATCACTCACAGCACGTAACGGTAGGAAAACTTGAGTGTCAGCAGTGCCATGGCAAAGTAGAGGAGATGGAAGTCCTTCAACAATATGCACCATTGTCAATGGGATGGTGTGTCAATTGCCACAGACAAACTGAAGTCCAGTTTGCAGGAAACGAATACTACGAGGCCTACGGCAGGTATCATGATGAACTTGCCAGCGGCGTACGCGATAAAGTAACAGTAGAAGATATCGGCGGGCTCGAATGCCAAAAGTGCCACTATTAATTCCACGTGACTAGAGTGAAATGAAAGCAGAACAAAACGGAACATGGGTCGGCGATAAGGATCTCACACAGGATCCGGACTTTATGGAGTATAGCCATAAGGAGTTTAATGAGTACCTGCCCCTGGTCGATAGCCTGGGTGACAACAGGAGTATTGAAGTAGGTGCTTCGCGCCGCGACTTTCTGAAATATCTGGGATTTGGTCTCGGAGCAGCGACGATTGCTGCAGGATGTGAGACACCACTCAAACGCGCTATTCCATATGTCATCAAGCCCGATACAATCGTGCCGGGTGTTGCCACTTACTACGCGTCATCGATCGTAAATGGAGGAGACTTTTGTAGTGTCCTGGTGAAAACACGCGAGGGGCGTCCGATCAAGGTAGAAGGAAATGACATGTCTGGTGTCACAAAGGGTGGAACCTCTGCCCGCGCCCAGGCTTTTGTATTGAGTCTGTATGACACAGACAGATTTCGCGGCCCAAAGAAAAAAGAAGGTGATGCATTTGTTGATGCTTCATGGGATGATATAGATGCCGCGGTTAAGGGGAAACTGAATTCAAGAAGTCAGATTCGCATTGTGACAGGAACGGTGATGAGCCCGACCGCACAAAAGTCGATCGACGAATTCACAGCTAAGTATCCAAACGCAAAGGTGATATCATACGATCCAATATCAAGTGCTGCACTATTGCGGGCGAATGGCACTGACTTTGGCATACGCGCCGTACCGGATTATCACTTTGATAAAGCAAAAGTGGTTGTTGGTATTCAGGCAGATTTTCTAGGCACATGGATTAGTCCGATCGAGTACGCCAAGGATTATGTAGAGAATCGCAAGATCAAGGACGCCCACAAACCTGAGATGTCAAGACATTTCCAGATTGAGACTTATATGTCCCTGACAGGCTCTAACGCTGACAATCGCGTACAGGTGAAACCGTCGCAGGTAGGATCCAGCATCGTATATCTCTACAATGCTGTTGCCGCCAAGACAGGTGGATCACGTGTCCGTGGGGGAGATGTGCCTTCCGAAATTGCTAAAGCGCTTGACAAAGTTGCAGAAAACCTGAATGCACATAGAGGAGAGTCGCTAGTTGTTTGCGGAACGAATAATACTGCAGAACAGACGCTTGTAAATGCAATCAATCATTTGCTCGGAAATTACGGGCATACGCTTGATTTTGGTGCTGTTAATTATATGCGCAAGGGAGATGAGTCAGAATTGATCAGTCTCTTGCATGATATGCAGGAGGGTAAGGTCGATGCTGTATTTGTGATGGGTTGTAACCCGGCGTTTGATATGCCATTCGGCAATACGTTTGCGGAAGCGCTTGCAGGTGTGGACTTATCCATTTCGACCGCACTGACAGAAGATGAGACGACGGCGGCTTGTAAATATGCAGCTCCGGCACATCACCTTCTCGAAGCTTGGGGAGATGCCGAGCCGAAAAAGGGGCATTACGGCCTGATTCAACCGACCATAGCACCACTATTTGATTCACGTCAGATGGAGGAAAGCATGTTGGTATGGGCAGGTAGCGAAAATCTGGATGTAGCCAGCGAGCAGCCGTACTACGAATATTTAAAGAAATCATGGGAAGCAGATCTGTTTCCTTCAAGTGGTGAAAGCAGCTTCCGTGCATTTTGGGACAAATGTCTGCACAATGGAGTTTATGAAGTTGCTCCGACACATGCAGAGATCACATTTTCAGGTGATGTCAATGCAGCAGCAGGGAAGGTTTCAGTAGTGAAGGCTTCAGAGCACGAAATCACATTCTTCGAAACTGTGGCTGTGGGATCCGGTAATTCGGCTAATAATCCATGGCTGAATGAGATGCCTGATCCCGTGACACGTTGTGCATGGGGAAATTATCTGGCAGTGCCATTGACATGGAATGGTGTAAATGCATTTGACGGCCTCAATGGTCTTGAAGATGGAGACCTCGCCGATCTGACAATAGGAGAGAATACGGAGCGAGTTCCCGTGATCAAGCAATTTGGTCAAATGCAGGGAACTGTGGCAATCGGTCTCGGATTTGGTCGCACGAAAGGTGGACGTGCAGGAACAGGCGTTGGTGTCAACGTACAGAAATGGCTGACGACTGACGATGAGGGACTGATGCAGTACATCACGAGTGGTGCACAAGTATCGGACAAGCAAGGGAAAGAAGAGTTCTATTCAGCTGTGCAGTACCATCATACGATGGGCGTGAAGGGGATCGATAAAGCGACCCAGGAAGTCATCAATGCTGATGAAGCTGCTACAGTTTTCAATACATATTTTGGTGCAGTAAAGCAGGGCCCTCAGGGATCACTTGTCGAGCGTAGCATCATCAGAAGAGCCAACCTCGCAGACGTAGAGGGGTTTGTTCACGATCTCGTACATGAGCGTGAGCATCACCAGCATCTCAATGATCAGTCGATTTATGCTGGTTATAAGGAATTGTACGAAGAGGGACATCACTGGGGTATGCACATCGACCTCAATGCATGTACAGGTTGTGGCGCATGTGCTGTCGCCTGTATCGCTGAGAATAATGTACCGGTCGTGGGTAAAGAAGAGGTGAGCCGTCATCACGAGATGACGTGGCTACGAATCGACAGATATTACTATGGTGACGTGGAGAATCCCAGCGTCGTTTACCAACCGATGATGTGCCAGCATTGTGATAATGCTCCGTGCGAGAATGTCTGTCCTGTAAATGCGACAAACCACAGTTCGGAAGGTCTGAACCAAATGGCATATAACCGCTGTGTCGGAACGCGTTACTGTGCAAATAACTGCCCTTACAAAGTGCGTCGTTTTAACTGGCTTGACTATACAGCTGCAGACTTGTGGCCGATCAATGAGCGCGGTATTGATGCAGATGCTGATGTGCCATGGGCTGCCGATAATCTCACACGCATGGTTCTCAATCCGGATGTAACGGTACGTGCCAGGGGTGTCATTGAGAAGTGCAGTTTCTGCGTGCAGAGATTGCAGGAGGGCAAACTGAGAGCGAAAACGGAAATGCGTTCGCTGCGAGATGCGGATGTCAAAAGCGCGTGTCAGACGGCATGTCCAACCGGAGCAATCACATTTGGTGATACAAATAATAAGAAAGGTGATTTGAATAAGAAACTGAGCTCACCACTCAACTACATCGTACTTGAAGAAGTAAATACTGATGCGTCTGTCAATTATCAGGCGAGGATCATTAATAAAGACATCGACGCTTAATTGCGTTGGGAATTTTAATATCAGCAAGGTTCGAAAGAGCGAGATAAACGAATACAATTAATGAGCGCTATCACATCTCCAATTCGTGAGCCATTAGTTCAGGGGAATAAGTCCTACCACGATATTACGGTAGACTTGTGCACTCCGACAGAACGCACACCCACAAGAGCCTGGGTGATTGCGTTTATCATAGCAGTGTCTGCCCTGACGTTGGGAATCGTCTGTATTCTGATCACCATATGGGTCGGAATCGGCACCTGGAATCTCAACCGGACGATCGGTTGGGGTTGGGATATCACAAACTTTGTTTGGTGGATCGGTATCGGTCACGCCGGCACCCTGATCTCGGCAATCCTCCTCTTGTTTCGCCAAAAATGGCGGACTGGTGTAAACCGTGCCGCAGAGGCCATGACAATATTCGCGGTAATGTGTGCCGCACTCTTTCCAGCGATTCACGTAGGACGTATCTGGATCGTCTTTTACTTTTTTCCATATCCGAATACACGTGGACCACTATGGCCTAATTTTGATTCACCGCTGCTATGGGACCTTTTTGCAATCAGTACATACTTTATCGTATCGCTTCTCTTCTGGTACACAGGTTTGATTCCTGACTTTGCCACAGTAAGAGATCGCGCAAGAGGGCTGAGACAAAAGATATACAGTTATGTAGCATTTGGATGGACTGGATCTGCCAAGCACTGGCAACGTCACGAATCCCTGTCACTTATCCTTGCAGGACTTGCCACTCCACTCGTACTTTCTGTACACACGATAGTAAGTTTTGACTTTGCAACTTCAGTGATACCCGGATGGCATACCACGATATTCCCTCCATACTTCGTTGCAGGTGCGGTTTTTTCAGGATTCGCCATGGTGCAGACGCTCATGATTATTACCAGGAAGGTTTTAAACCTTCAGGACTATATCACAAGAGCGCACATCGAGTCAATGAACAAGGTGATTCTTGTGACAGGAACGATCGTCGGTGTAGCATATCTCACGGAGTTATTTATTGCCTGGTACTCAGGTTATGTGTATGAGCAGTTTGCTTTTTTCAACAGGGCACTTGGGCCATACTGGTGGGCGTACTTCGGGATGATGACTTGTAATGTGTTGTCACCGCAATTATTCTGGTTTAAGAAAATACGACGCAGTATCACATGGACATTCTTCATGGCGGTATTTGTAAATATCGGGATGTGGTTTGAGCGCTTCGTAATTATTGCCACCACACTAGCCAGAGATTATCTGCCATCGAGCTGGAGTTTCTATGTGCCTTCGATGATAGAGGTGGGTATATTCATAGGTACACTTGGTATCTTCTTTACATTCTTTTTGATTTTTGTTCGTGTTGCACCAGTGGTTGCAATAGCTGAGATCAAGCATATCGTGACGTCTGCAGGAAATCAATATGTTGATGATAACAGAGATCACCACGAAGAACTTGTGGCAGAAACTATTCAAAAAGTCGAACAAGAGTCATGAGCGTAGCAAATAAAAATATCGTTTACGGGCTGTACGACGCGCCAGAGCAATTGCTCTCAGCTGTCAAAGAAGCCAACGCGGATCACCTTGATATCTGGGACGTATTTTCGCCGTTTCCGGTACATGGTCTGGATCCTCTTCTCGGTCTTTCAGAATCAAGACTCCACATCGGTGGATTTATCTTCGGTTTGACCGGTACATTGACAGCGTTTCTTGGGATCACCTGGATATTTACCAGGGACTGGCCGCAGATATTTGGTGGTAAGCCATATTTTTCAATACCGGCATGGATTCCAATCATATTTGAGCTTACCGTATTGTTTTCGGCAATCGGAATGGTTTTGACTTTTTTCATTGTGAATGGACAAGGTCCGGGTGTAAATAACCCAATACTGGATACAAGGATAACTGACGATAAGTTTTGCCTCGCGTTTGACGCAACAGATGAGGACGGCGGTAAGTACCGCGCGTTTTTGGAGAAAACCGGGGCATCAGTGGTTAATGAAAAATCGATCTAATTCGCAGGTATGCAATTGAGAATATTCTACGCAGTCATTTTCACGGTAGTATTAGCAGCCCAGGGTTGCAGTCCTGCCGGAGGTGAAGAACGCGGTCATGAGTTTATGCCGGATATGTCGCACTCTACGGCTTATGAGGCTAATCTGTATGACTACTATTCCTACAATACATGGGGAACGGAAGAGGAGTACAAGGCATTTGTACAACCCCGCGAACCGGTAAATGGTACAATGCCACGTGGTTATGCTGGCGCATATTATCAGGATGACATGGCTGGTGTCATAAACGCCAAGTCTGAGTTTACTGGTGAGTCATCACCAACCGCGATTGCTTATACCGCAAATGGACATGTGCCATATTACTACGATGACACAGAGGAAGAGCGTACAAGAGCAATGGCTGAAATCATTGACAATCCATTTCCGATTACAAACAAAGCGCTTGAGCACGGAAAAGAACTGTATACGATCTATTGTGGTATTTGTCATGGTGTAAAAGCAGATGGTCTGGGCTATCTCGTACGAGAGGCAGATGCTGGCAAAGGCATCACAGCAGGTGTATATCCTGCAGCTCCGGCAAATTTTCAGCTGCCGGATTTCTATACTTCTTCTAATGGAAGATACTATCACGCTATCATGTATGGCAAGAATGTAATGGGCGCCCATGCAGACAAGCTATCTTATGAAGAGCGTTGGGAAGTGATACACTATATCAGAGCACTACAGGCCAAAGAGCAGGGGCTTGTATACAGCGAAGAAGAAAACACATTTACAAATGATATTCCCGGTGCTATGGTAGTGATGGATGAAGAGGAGCACGAAGAAGGTACGGGAATGGATGATGAAGAGCACGGCGGTGATCAGGAAGATCACGGTGGACATTAATAGGTAAAACCGGAAGAAAAGGTCAGGATGAATCAATTCACATTTAAACGCGGATTACGTACTACGTTACTGATCATGATTGCAATCGGACTTGTGAGCATGGTGATGACTTTTATGGGCGATGATCCAATGCACACGCGTTTCTGGTCCAATATTTTGCACAACTCAGTCTTCTTTACCGGTATTGGGTTGCTGGCATTTTTTATGTGGAGTGTCCATATCACGGCCTGGTCGGCCTGGAATGTGGTCTTCAAACGCCTGTGGGAGGCATATGCATTGTTTCTAATCCCGGGCCTCATTCTGATGCTCATCATCGCTGCAGGTATATGGGGAGGTTGGCATAACCTCTATCACTGGGCGGATGCCGAGTCGGTTGCAAACGACAAGATTCTTCAGGGCAAGAGTTCTTTTCTGAACAAGAGCTGGTATACATATGGGACAATCATCGTCATGGGCCTCTGGATCTTCGTACTCCTCAAGTTGAGAGGGCTGTCGAAAAAGGAAGATACTGCCGGAGATATGTCATTTAAAATACACCACAAGAGTCGCATCTGGGCTGCAGCATCTTTGCCACTCATAGGGTTTGGGTCAGCAGTCGTGATTTGGCAATGGGTCATGTCTGTAGATGCACATTGGTATAGTACACTCTTTGCATGGTACAATGCAGCAAGCATGCTTGTGGCCATGTTGGCCGTTACAATCATGATGTCGTATTATCTCAAATCACGTGGATATTTAGGTCTCGTAAATACAGAACATTTGCATGACCTCGGTAAGTACCTGTTCGCATTCTCCATTTTCTGGGCGTACCTCTGGTTCTCACAGTACATGCTGATATGGTATGCGAATATCGGTGAAGAGACAATTTATTTTAAGCACAGACTGGACAATTATCCGGTATTGTTTTATGGCAATGTGATTATCAATTTTGCACTTCCGTTTTTAATTTTAATACGCAATGACTCCAAGCGAAAGTTGGGAATAATGGTCTTTATTTCGATCGTTGTTTTCCTCGGACACTGGTTGGATTTTTTCCTGATGTTAAAGCCGGGGATATTACATACAATGCATGAACTCGCTGCGATGAGTGGTGCGCATATCGCTGGACACGGTGGATTTACCGCGGGATTTAGTCTTCCGGGTTTCCTTGAGTTTGGGACGATGATAGGATTTTTAGGCTTCTTTCTCTACTTCTCGTTTTCAATGTTGACGAGAGCAGGACTGGTGCCAAAGAATGATCCTTATCTGCCCGAAAGTGTACATCATCACGTAGAGTAAAGAAGGTTACTAATGACTGGATTAATAATAATAGCAATACTCATACTTCTCGGAATTGTCGTCGTACAAATCGGGAAAGTCACCGACCTGGCATCGAAGATCAGAGGTGAGGAAGAGATAGAATTAAGAAATAACCGTGCGCAGGGCAGATGGTTGATGGTCTTTATGGTCGTCTTTTTGACATTGTGCTTTTTGACAGCGGCTTATTACAAAAACTGGATGATGGGTTACGGACCGCACGTGTCTGCATCAGCACATGGTGGTGAATTGGACCAACTGTTCGATACGACACTTTGGTTTACAGGTATCGTCTTCGTAATCACGCATATCTTACTGTTCTATTTTGCCTGGAAATACTCAGCTAGAAAAGGACAAAGGGCGTCATTTATGTCGCACAACAACACCCTGGAAATTGTATGGTCATCGATTCCGGCAGTAGTCATGACATTTCTTGTCATAAAAGGATTGGTAGCATGGAATGGTGTCATGGCCGATGTCTCTCCAGATGAAGATGTGATTGAGATAGAAGCGACAGGCTATCAGTTTGCCTGGCATTTGAGATATCCGGGACCCGATGGACTACTCGGTAGCAGAGACTACAAGAAGATTACCGGAGCAAATCCATTAGGACAGGTTTGGTCAGACGACAAAAATCTGGATGATATCCACCCGAGTGAAATCGTTCTACCAGTAAACAAGAAAGTACGCATCCGAATCACATCACGTGATGTTCTGCACAGTTTTTTCCTGCCACATTTTAGGGTAAAAATGGATGCAGTACCGGGGCTTCCGACCTACTTTGTTTTCACACCAATCACGACAACAGAGGATTATCAATTGGGGTTGAGTCAATATCCCGAGTATAATGTACCCTCTGAGCCGAGTGATCCGGAGGGACCGAAGCTTTGGGAAACATATAATTATGAGTTGGCATGTGCCGAGCTATGTGGATCGAGCCATTTTGCAATGCGCCGCGTAGTGAGGATCGTATCTGAAGTAGAGTATGATGCCTGGATCGCATCGCAGAATTCATACTATATGACCAATGTCAGAAATACACGTTACGATACACGTCTGGGAGAGATCTTTGACACAGAGATCACGGAACGTCACGACGAGTTTTTTACGGAGATGGAGAGCCTGCTCGCTACTCCTGAAGGTCAGGACAAAATACTGGCAATGAAGTACACGGAGTTTGAAACAGGCTCCGCGACATTGACCACGCATTCGAAGTATGAATTGAGCAACGCAGCTGAACTCCTCATTAAATATCCGGACGTGCATTTTGAAGTTGGCGGGCACACAGACAATACAGGAGATGCTGATCAAAACCTTGCTCTGTCACAACAGCGCGCAGAAGTCGTTGTTGCCGAATTAGTAAAAAAAGGGATTGACCAATCGAGGTTGAAGGCAGTTGGATATGGACAGACTCGTCCATCCGCTGATAATAATACAGAGAAGGGCAGAGCCCAAAACAGACGGACAGAACTTAAAATCATCGCACAGTAAATATTCCCAGTTTTATGGCACATGCGCATGTAGTAGAAGAAGATGTATTGATCCGCAAACACGGTTTTGAGGATCACTTTCATGAGCATCATGACGGGGACAAATACAGGTCGAATTTTATTACGACCTATATTTTCAGTCAGGATCATAAGATCATTGCCCGGCAATTCCTTATTACGGGAATGTTTTGGGCAATTGTCGGAGCGGGGATGTCTGTGATATTCAGATTGCAGCTTGGTTTTCCAGAAGAGAGCATGGCGTGGTTAAAACCATTGCTTGGACATTGGATCAATATTAATGAAGAGACAGGCATGGGCGCTTTGTCCCAGGAGTTTTATTATTCACTTGTGACAATGCATGGTACCATACTGGTATTCTTTGTGTTGACTGCTGGACTGAGTGGGACATTTAGTAATCTGCTTATTCCACTTCAGCTTGGAGCACGTGATATGGCTTCGCCGTTTCTGAATATGTTGTCATACTGGTTCTTCTTCCTTGCTGGACTGATTCTGTTTTTATCATTATTTCTGAGTACCGGACCATTTTCGGGCGGATGGACGGCGTATCCTCCTCTCAGTGCACTGCCTGAAGCCTCGGCAGGCTCCGGAGCAGGTATGACGATGTGGCTAGTAAGCCTTACGCTTTTTGTTGTTTCTGTTTTGCTTGGCGGTATCAATTATATCACCACAGTCCTAAACCTCCGTACAAAAGGAATGAGCATGTGGCGCATGCCACTGA
>Ga0164313_10002873_pt1 | contig 15338 bp, 12 predicted proteins | sample GuaBasSedimGuay4_FD_113735 | JGI IMG/M metagenome (GOLD analysis project Ga0164313, IMG submission 113735) | Subseafloor sediment microbial communities from Guaymas Basin, Gulf of California, Mexico - Guay4, Core 4569-4, 0-3 cm | ecosystem: Environmental > Aquatic > Marine > Hydrothermal vents... | reverse complement strand
ATATTTCTGGTTCGAAATAAGAATTTAACCAACTTTAAGTACTGTTCTGAAATTACTTTTTGACTTCATTTTTCGGAGAATCAACTCCAGCAATTGCAGAGCGATCAAATTTAATTTTAATATTGTTTCCAAAGTCAACCAAACATGTCTTTTCATCAAGTCCAGCAATAACACCGTGCATACCACCATTTGTTACAATTTTATCACCTTTTTTTAATGCGGTTAGTAACGCTTCACGATCTTTAGCTTTTTTCTGTTGTGGGCGAATAATCATAAAATAGAATATTGCAAAGATTGCACCAAACATAATTAATGTACTCATCATACTTCCGCCACCAGCGTCGCCACCTTGAGGTGTCATTGCTAATAAATAATTCATTTTAACTCCTTTGTATTTATAGATAATTTATTAATAATTTTATTTTTCCATTCTGTAAATGTATCATTTAATATTTGTTTTCTCGCCTCTTTTACTAAATCAAGATAGAATTTTAAATTGTGAATTGTTGCTAACTCGTATGCTAATATTTCACGTGCATTAAAAAGGTGTCTCAAATAGGCTTTTGAAAAGTTTTGACAGGTATAGCAACCGCACTCTGAATCTACTGGTGAAAAGTCATCTTTGTAAATAGAATTTTTTATTGTCACAATCCCAGCTGAAGTAAATAGATAAGCATTACGCGCATTCCGAGTAGGCATAACGCAGTCAAACATATCTACACCACGTTCAATTGCTTCCAGTATGTTCTCTGGTCTTCCAACTCCCATTAAATAGCGAGGTTTATCTTCTGGAAGTATGTCAGTTGTAAAATCGACTAGTTCATACATTGTCTCAGCAGGTTCACCCACTGCAAGACCACCAATTGAATATCCATCAAAGCCAATATTCATAAGGTCTTTTGCAGAAGATTCTCGCAAATCCTTATAAACACTACCTTGGACAATTCCGAAGAGGCGCTGTGTATGCCCATACAAAGGGGCACTCTTTTCAAATGCTTCTTTATTAAGAATAGCCCAATCTGATGTAAGCTCTTTAGACTTCTTTGCATAATCATAATCACAAGGATATGGTGTGCATTCATCCAAAGGCATAATAATATCAGCACCAATCTGACGTTCAATTTCGATCACCTTTTCAGGAGTAAATAGGTGTTTTGAACCATCAAGATGAGAACGGAATTCTACACCGTTTGATTGAAGTTTTCTTAACTCTGATAATGAGAATACTTGAAATCCACCACTGTCAGTTAGTAAGGCTCTATCCCAGTTCATGAATTGATGAAGTCCGCCTGCTTTCTCCATTATCTCCATTCCAGGTCTTAAATACAAATGATAAGTATTCCCAAGAATTATTGGAGCGTCAATTTCTTCTTTCAAAGTCTTTTGGTCAATGGCTTTAACAGTACCCTGAGTTCCAACAGGCATAAAAATAGGGGTTTCAATAACCCCATGATCAGTGGTTAACTTACCAGCTCTTGCTTTGCTTTTTTTATCTTTTTTCTGAAGTTCGTAAAACAAATTTAAGTCATTTATTATTAAAATTTAGCTATATAAAATAGTGTAAATCTTAATTATCTTCCATATAATTTGAGTCTATCGATAAATTACTTACATTATTATACTATAATAGCTCTCTTTTATTGATTCTTCCTCAAATATTATTCCGAATATTAGTTTATTTATATATTTTTGCACAATCGAATAATTACTAATGATAGATTATAAAAATACATTAATTATTTTTGACAATAATAATTAAGTAAACGAGATTTGTTGGAGAGTTAATATGGATATGAAAAGAGAACTTGGATTTGATAAAGATGGCAATTCAAAATCTGGAAATAATAAACGTCTTATACAATATATAAATTTAAAATTAGCTGCAAAGGGATTTCCCATTTATGGATCACAAAAAGATAATAAGTTTCTTGAAATTGCTGAAGATTTAATTTCTAACAATCTAGAAAAAGAGAGGTTGCTTTCAAATTATTTATGTCCTGCAGATTATAGAATTCAAAAATTCTTAAATAGCTATTTCACAGATGTTATTGATACTGATAAGATCAAATTACCTAAATCAACATTCGAACTTGATAGGCATGGAATAGCTAGAATATTATCGATATCACCTGATTCAAATAAATTCGAATCTGATATAATTTCATCTTATAGATTGGAGCAAGGTATTTTACATAATCCTAAAAGTGACAGAAGAACTACAAAAGGTGTATTTCATATTTCCAGAGGTGGTTTACCAATCCCAGATGATAAAAAATCGGTTCCAACAAATGTAGCTGGTAACTTATTGGCTTTAGCATTGCAGCCACCTAAAGATTTGATGAAACTTCCATATACTTCAGATGAAGAGAAAGAAGCCCAACTTTTTGTCTCGCTTTTATTAAGACCCAAAGTATCACCAGAAGTACCTGGATATGCTAAAGAAAAATCTATGGAAATTCGATTTTTTGCTCCAGGAAATTTAGTTAGTAATTTAGATTTTGTTGAATCAATATTTGGAAACGCTGGAAATCCATTTTTACCTCAAAATGATTCGGCACTTGATACTAAACATTGGAATGGGCATACTGGTTGTATTATACTAGCACCCCATTTGATAACAACAAATAAAAAAGATCTTGGTTTACCTAATAAATCTGATGCATCTGAAAGAGAAATTAGAGATGGAATGTATTGGGAAAATAAGGATGAATTATACAATGATGGCGAGGCTTTTAAATTAACCACTAGAACTTCTGAGGGAATAATAGTTACAATTATTGCTGACAACTATTTTGGATATTCAAAAAAGGAGATTAAGACTCAGATTGGATATTCAGCTAATCTTTTTGGTAATTGTGAAGAGGAACATTCTGGTGGTGCTTTAGCTTTTCCATCTTATAGTCAAACAGGTGCATTTTATAACGATGCTAATGTCCCTAAAAATAATCATACTTTTGAACAAACTGTCAAAATGTATTCTGAAATTATGGATTTGCATAAGGATGGGTATGGCACTGATAAATTGTTCCCAAATATTATTTACGTACCGGAAAATGTGGAAATTAGTGTCAAAAATCAAAAAGTATTTTGGATTAAAAATGGTGAAGAAAAATCGATTAAACTCTTGCCGACAAATGTTTATATACTTCCAGAAGGATATAAAGTTAGGATGGAGAAAAAACCAGATGCTCCATCATGGAGGTTAGTGGGAACAGTTGCTGAGGGGACTTTATGCCACAAGCCGAGTACAGTTTCAGGTGGCGGTAAATCAGAAATATCCAAATCCATTTCTGATTCAATTCTTTCCGGACCATTTTTTGTTGCAGATTTTGATGAGGATTTTAAATTAGTAGAAGAAATAATCAATAAAGATTTTAGCAACCGATTTATTAAAGAAGTTGATTATACTGATGAAGAACCCACTAGGCATTTATTAGGAAGAAAAAGATCATTGGGCTCTGTAATAAAACTGTTAACACCCTCCCCTGGTGAATTTACTGAAGAGTATAATGAATGGTTAGAATCGATACCTCAGTACATTAAAGGTTTTATCTTAATAATTAAGCGCTTTTATAAACATGAATGGGGTGATAACTGGAAAAAGCATTTTAGTGTTGATACAGTTGATGGCAAATTAGGACATGAATTACAGTATCATAATAGACCGCTAGTAGCAAATTATTTAAGAGTAGGTTTTGAAGAAAATGGTGCATGGAGAACATTTAAATTAAGACAAGATTTTATTGCATCCGAGAAAATTCAAGTAGAAGATGATATTACTGTTTCAACTGTGATACCATCTAATAAATTAGAATTTTTAAATAGTTCATACAATAATGTAAGTGTTAAGTTTGTAGATAATTGTGAATATAGATTTTTTCAAAGACCAGATGATGCAATCCATCGAGGGTATGATAAACAAGCTGAAATTGATTTATCAACACCAAATTCATTTATTTCAAATTACGCTCCATTAACAATTTCTGATGCAAAGGAGATGGTGGAAGATGCAATTGGATTTGATAAATTTACAAAACCTGTTAAAAATCTAATTAAGAGCGTTGCTGAAAAGGGAAACTATGAATATTTTGTCTCTTCAGCACATCCTAGAATCGTTGATGGTTATGCAACTAAAAATGTAAGATATTTACAAAACAGACCTGATATTAAATTCCCGTGTAAAAAATATACTGCTGAAATTGCAACTCGATTTTACAGAAAGATTCCATTAAATAAACCTGTTCTAAATCCAGTAAATGCTGTATTACCAGGAAGAAGAAATAATCCGCAAGAACCTGGAATTCGTCCATTATCTGTTTATAACCCAATTCACTATCAAGAATTGCCTGAATTGTTCATGGATTTTATTAGCAGCTTAACTGGAAAATCTCCTTCCACAACTGGTGTTGGTTCTGAAGGAGCATTAACAAAAGCTCCCTTTAATGCACTTTATCCAGTTACCGATTTAAATAATTCTCTTCTTTCTTTTATTTTAACAGGATACAATGCATTTTCAACCGCAGCTGGTTATATAGGAAATATTAGAGTTGATCATGATGTAAGTCTACTAATCCCAGAAGTATGGAGTCGTTTAACAGTTAATGAAAGAGACCCAGAATTTTTATTTAAAGAAGGATTTCTTGAAAAGATTGAAAATATTAAGCACAACAAAGAAACAATTTTGGCTAGTAGATTAGGTTACAGAATTACTAATAAATTTGTCAAAACCTATTTTGGAAGAGTTTTTGAAAATCCCAATGCTGTTTTTAGTGATGAAATACTCAAGCCAGAAATTCAAGGAAATGATACTTTTGTTGATGGAATAAAAAACATTGTTGAAGCTCATAAAAAAGTTGCAACTTCTTACTTTACCGACGGTAGTATAGAATTTGCAATTCCACCAATTAAGGCAATCCTTCATATTATGGTTCAAGGTGAGTTTGAAGGAAAAGGCATTAATGATTCTGAAATAAGAGAGTTATTTGAAAGAGATTCAGTAATTAATAGCGATTGGTATAAAGATAGACTTGATGCCAAACAGGAAAAAGATGTTACATTAATAAAAAATCATTTAAATTATTTGAAGAATTTTATTACAAAAGAAAATTATTCAAACGTTATAGATAATTTAAATATTGAAGAAAAATTAGAGGACTCAAGAAAAGAATTAAGCTATTTAGAATCTGAAAAATATAGAAATGATTTAGTAGGAACAATTGGATTGGATTTACTCTATAGGTAGGTTGCAGTCAATATAAACATATTAACTATTTTGAATCTGTTTTAATTTTATTAACTCAATCTTTTGCTTAGAGGAATGTATTATTTCGATTCTGTAATTATCAATAAAATATTCTTTTTTAATGGAAGGGATAAAGCCTAATTCCGAGGTTATAAATCCCGCAATTGTTTCATATTCCCCTTCTGGAATTTCAAGATTAAACTCTTCATTCAATCTATCTATCTCAATCTTTCCACTAATAATAAATGATTTATCTGTGAGCTGTTTACAAACATTTTCTTCCGTATCATACTCATCTCTGATTTCACCAAGCATTTCCTCAATGATATCTTCAACAGTAACTATTCCATCGGTTCCACCAAATTCATCAACCACAATTGAAATAGATATTCTTTTATCTATTAGTTCATTCATGAGTTCTAAACTTTTCTTTGTTTCTGGAACAAACAGAATATCCCTTCTAATTTCTTCAATTGTTTTTGGAAACTTAAACATATCCAATGCATGAATGAATCCTTTAATATTATCCATGTTCTCTTCATAAACAGGAAGTTTAGAATAACCAGATTCATTAAAAATATTTATTGCTTCAGATATTTCAGAATTAATTTCAATCCCAACAATATCTATTCGCGGAGTCATTACTTCGTTGATCTTTTGTTCTCCAAGTTCAATTACTTTGTTTATAACATCAAATTCATCTTCATCTATTGTATTACTTTTACTACTGGAAACACTCTCTTGCAATAATGTTTGAAGATCTTCTTTATCAAATAGATGACTTATTTCTCCCTCTTTAATATTTGCCGCACTCACAATAAACTGGGAGAATGCTGAGGTTATCCAAATAAGTGGGGAAAGAATAAAAGAAACAATTCTTACAGGAATTGCAGTAATTAAAACAAACTTGTCAGGATATTCTCGAGCGAAATATTTTGGAATTAATTCACCAAATATTAATAAAAGTAATGTTGATATAATTAAAATTGTTATATCGCTAAACCCGAATTCATTTAGTAGGAAAAGAGTAATAAGTGTAGAGAAAGTAATATTAACAATATTATTTGAGATTAAAATTGTAGAGAAAAAAACTTCTTGTTTTTCGTTGAAAAATGAGATAATTTTTGCTGAGAAGTTATCCTTCCGCGCACGTAATTCTATCTTTAATTTATTTGAAACAACAAAAGCAATTTCAGAGGATGAAAAGAAACCACTAAGTACTAAAAGTAAAATCAGCCATAATATTTGATATTCCATAGATTAATAAACCTCAGATATTTCAACATCTTTAACTAGATATATTATTTCGCTAGAACTGTCGCTAATTAACAATTCTACATCTATTCTCTTTTCTTTGTCCAACTGAGATGTATAGAGTAAACCTCTGACAGTCGAGAATAGGAATGATTTAATATTTAAGTTAATCTCCTCTTCTACTTTTGGAGAAAATATATAAATGTTCTTTTTGTTTTGAATAATATTAATTTCTTTAATTGTAACGTTATCAAGATCGTACTCCGAAGCGTCGAGTAATTCAACAGAACCTGTAATATGAAAACGTGCTTTATCTCCAGGCATAAAATTAATCCATGCATAGATTTGTTTTATATTAATGCGTAAATCATCCTTGTAAATTCCCTCAGAGATTTTGGTTGTCGTTATTATCTCAGGCACTGAAGAAGAACAGCCTACAAGGCCGAAAAGGAATAGAATAAAAACAAACCATATTGCTGAATTAGAATATTTCATTAAAAAGCAGCAACCTCTTCATAAGTTCCAAAATGTATTTTTAGTTCATCAACCATTTCACCAAGAGTTACATAGTTTTCAGCAGCTTTAATTAATACAGGCATTAGGTTTTTCCCACTAATAGCAGCATCATTAATTTCTTCCAAACACTCAGTCACTTTCTCATTATCTCTACGAGCTTTTAGCGCTGCTAATCTATCTTTCTGCCTTGTTTCAACCTCTGGATCTATCTCTAAAATTGGAATATCTATTTTTTCATCTTTATCAACAAACTCATTCATCCCAACAATAAATTTTTCCTTTCTTTCCAATTCAATTTGGTAACTATATGCAGCTTTAGAAATTTCTTTTTGAAAGTATCCAGCTTCGATAGCAGAAACTACACCACCTAAAGCGTCAATCTCATCAAATATTTTATTTGCTTCAACTTCCATTTTATCTGTGAGTGCTTCTACATAATAACTACCACCTAAAGGATCTACCGTATTGATTACGCCAGTTTCAAAAGCAATCATTTGCTGTGTACGTAATGCGATCTTAACCGCTTTCTCACTAGGCAAAGCAAGTGTTTCATCCATTGAATTTGTATGAAGAGACTGTGTGCCACCAAGTACACCTGCAAGTGCTTGAATTGCTGTTCTAACAATATTATTTTCTGGCTGCTGAGCAGTTAGTGTTGCACCGGCAGTTTGGGTATGAAAACGTAACCACCAAGAACGAGGGTTTTTTGCACCATATTTTTCCTTCATCCGTTTAGCATAAATTCTACGAGCTGCACGGAATTTTGCAATTTCTTCGAAAAAATCTAAGTGTGAATTAAAAAAGTGCGAAATTCTGGGAGCAAACTCATCAACATCAAGTCCACGCTCTATTGCATCTTCGACGTAGGCAAAACCATCAGCTAAAGTATAAGCTAATTCTTGTACAGAAGTAGAGCCTGCTTCACGAATATGATATCCACTTACGGAGACAGGGTTCCATTGCGGAACTTCTTTTGTGCAAAATTCGATCATATCCGTAATAATTCTCATTGATGGCTTTGGAGGATAGATATATTCCTTTTGAGCTATATACTCTTTTAGAATATCATTTTGCATTGTGCCACGCAATTTATCAAAAGGAATTCCTTTCTTTTTAGCAACTGCTAAATAGAAAGCAAACATCATTGCAGCGGGAGAATTAATTGTCATTGATGTAGAAACTTTATCCAGTGGGATTTCATCGAAGAGAATTTCCATATCTTCAAGCGAAGATATAGCAACTCCGCAAAGCCCAACTTCGCCTTCACTAAAAGGGCTGTCTGCATCATAACCCATAAGTGTGGGGAGATCGAATGCAACAGACAAGCCACCCTGTCCATGATCTAATAAATATTTAAATCTTTCGTTAGTATCTTTTGGAGATCCAAATCCAGCGAATTGCCGCATCGTCCACAATCTACCACGATAACCATTTGTGTGAATTCCACGTGTATAAGGGTATTCACCTGGAAAATTTATATCTTCTAAAAATTTAGATTCATCAATATCATCTGGCGTATATAATGGATTTACATCTTCCCCAGAAACTGATGTAAATTTTAATCCGTTTGATTTTGAGCTTTCTAATCGTTTTATATATTTTTCTTTTGATCTGCGATATTCTTCTAAGTTCATTACTATTTCTTTCTAATTAATTTTTGAATAAGTTAATATACAAAAGAGTGGATATTATATGAGCTGTATATTTATTGAAAGTCAGCATAATTAGAACCACTCAATATTTTACTAAAACACTAAATCTTTCTTAATTTTCTTAACAACATAATTGTTCAAGCTAATTCCTTCTTTTAATGCTTTAATTGCTAGAGCTTTGTGAAGTTCTGGATTTGTTCTTAATAGAAATTTCCCAGAATATTTTTTTGCAGTAGCTGTTGGCAACATCAAAGATTCACTTTGGTAAATTTCAATCCATTCATCAACAATTTTACAAAGCTCTTTATATACTTTGGATTCATCCTCGCCATGACAACATTGGTCTAACCATCCTGGAACAGAACCAACATAGCAATTATCTTCATCTGACCATTCAACTATCTTTAAATATTTATCACTTTGTTTCATTTTTAATTTCCTCAATTTTAGATTTAACAAGCTTTTCTTGATATCTTTTTGCATCAACTCCTGATTTACCAGATATAGTTAAAACAATACCTTGAGGATGCAAATAATTTCTATGGCTTCCCTTGCCACCGCGGTTAACAAAACCAGCTTTTTCTAAATCTTTAATTAACTGTCTAATTTTTCTTGGCATGCCTAATGATACTAAAGTGATACTACAATGTCAAATATCCTTAATTACTTTTTCATGTTCTTCCAAATCTCTTATCAAACTCACCGAGCGGGATCTTTATAATTATTGGTCTACCATGTGGACAAACATATGGCATTGTAGTGGCAAAGAGGTGATCTACAAGGACTCGCATTTCTTGCTCAGTTAATTTGTCCCCCGCTTTAATAGCGGTCTTACAAGAGAAGGATTTAGCAAGATTATCTCTTTCCTCTAGATGCTTCTCTTCTTCATTGATTCTATATTCCTTAATAATCCCGTTGAGAGTGTCAACTTCGTAGCCACTTTTTACATCAGAAGGAACTCCATTAATTATGACTACATTCTTCTTTTTGAATTTTAATTCAAATCCAAGTTTGTTAAGATATGGATCAATTGATTTCAATAATTCATGATCAGCAAGGTCAAGCTTTACTTCTTCAGCGAAAAGGAGTTGTTGTGAAAATGGGATATCAGCATCAAATGAATTTATTGCCTTATCATAAAGTATTCTTTCGTGTGCAACATGTTGGTCAATAACCATCAATCCACTTTTTATAGGAGTTAGAATATACTTGTTATGGAGTGAAATTAAAAATGACGAGGAATTTTGTTCGCCGTTTTCAATAGTAACATTAGATGAATGCTGATAAACATTATCCTCAAAAGGGTGACTAGAATTATTATTAATTACTTCTTTTTTCATATTTGGATTGATATTGCTAAACAATAAATCGATCTCATCTTCTCCGTAAATTCCTTTGTTTTCATTTCGGTTATAATTCATATTCTGATTTGGTCTATCGCTGAAGTCACCTTTTGAGATATACTCATCATTTTCCTGCTTTAATTCTGTAGAAGTAGGAGCACTGTTATTAAATCCAATATTGGGAACTAAATCATACTGTCCTATTGATTTTCTGATGACAGCCTTAACAAAATTGTAGATATTTTTTTCATCATCAAACTTAATTTCCATTTTGGCAGGATGAACATTTACGTCAATCATTTTTGGATCCAATTCTAAAAACAAAACAAAAAATGGATACTCTCCCCTATCTAACAAATGATCGTATGCACTGAAGATAGCATGGTTAATAGTTTTACTTACGACAAACCTATTATTCACAAAAAGGTACTGCTCCCCTCTGCTTTTTTTAAGAAAAGTTGGTTTTGCAACAAATCCCGTAACATTTAAGAATTCCGTTTTTTCTTCAACTTCAATTATCCCTTCAAATATATTATCCGCAATTACTTGTTTAATTCTCTCATTCAAATCTCCTGAACTAAAATCAAATACAAGTTCATCATTATTCCATAACTTAAAAGAGATAGAGGGATAACTTAAAGCAATTCTTTTGAATGTATCGGTAATGTGCTTTAACTCCGTAGAATTAGCTTTTAAGAATTTTCTTCTTCCTGGAGTATTATAAAAAAGATTTTTTACACTTATAGAAGTTCCTTTTGGGAAATTTCCTTTCTCAATTTTTACATGTACATCATCAATTATTAAATTAGTACCTAATTCACTATTTGGTTCTCTTGTTTTAATTTCAACTTTGGATACTGATTTTATTGAGCTTAGAGCTTCACCACGAAAGCCGAATGTTCTAATTGAATCTAAATCATCTATTGAAGAAATTTTACTAGTAGCGTGACGCTCAATACTTGCAATTGCATCTGGTTCCGACATTCCAATTCCGTCATCAACAATTTGGATTAAAGTTTTACCGGCAGCTTTGATAAAGACTTCAATATTCATTGCCTCGGCATCAATAGAATTTTCCATCAATTCTTTTAAAACAGATGCGGGTCTTTGTACAACTTCGCCGGCAGCTATTTTATTTGAAATGTTTTCTGGTAATATTTTTATTCTATTGGTTGAATCTGTCATGTGTTTTCTTAATCTAAGTCTTATTTCTTAATCTTAGAATATCTTTCAACAATAAATGTATCATATCTATTACTTTCAATTAACTCCCAAATTTCATTACTTATCTCTGGAAAGAGCTTATCCCCTTCGCTATCGAATGGAAGTCTGCTAATTAATAATTCATCGACGTCGTTAATCATCTGGGAATAGATTTCACTTCCACCAATTATAAAAGTCTTCTCAACTTCCAAATTCTCTCCATATTCAAGAGCTTTTTCTATTGATTTAAAATAGAATAGTTTGCGCAACATGTCACTTTCTTTTGTAGATCTGGAGAGAACTAGATTAAATCTTTTCGAGAGTGGTTCTCCAAGTGACTCAAAAGTTTTTCTACCCATCAGAACGGCGTGCTTTTGTGTAGTATTCTTAAAGTATTTTAACTCTTCGTCATTTTTCCAGGGGATCCCATTATTTCTGCCAATGACATTATTTGCTGATATTGCTGATATTATTATCTTTTTCATATTCAATTATTAGGTTGCTATAAATATTATTTTAAATAAATTATGTTTTACCAAGGAATATTTATTTTTAAATCTTTCATTTTGTTTTCAAATTCCCATCTCTCCATATTGAATTTGAGCTCTTCATCTTTATAATTAAGCCAGCCAAATTCAGTTGCTCTATTTTTTGCATCCTCACCTTTACCGTTTGCCAGCAATGATAGAAGCTCTAATTCAAATCCAGAAAACTCTTTAGAAGTTAACGCATACTCCTCAAATGCTTCCCAAGCTATAGGGGCCCATCTTTTAACAATCTCTCGCCCAATTACATTTGCATATTCTCTAATTTCCAATTGAGCATTCATCTCCATTCGTAATTCCAAGAAGTGTAGAAGGTTATGCAAATCAATTTTCCAATATGCTTCAGTGTACGTTGAAAGAGGTAAATCTTTTCTGGCTTGTTCTCTCGCAACTCCTTGTTCAACGCGTTTAGTATAAATCTCACGTGATTTATCATGAAGAAAACGCTCATCCTCTGACATCTCTTTACCTTGTTCCAAATCAAAGAAGCCAGAACTCCCTTGTTTATTATCAGATGATTGCATCCTCCACTCTTCCGGATCCGTTTTCTGAGCTGATTCGATAGCTAATGAATATCTTGTAGAATATTCATTCACATTAGCTGTTCTATGGCGTATCCATTGTCTCCAAGCATCCATTGGTATTCTGATATGAAGTTTAATCTCACACATTTCAAATGGTGTTGTATGGCGGTGACGCAAAAGGTAGCGAATCAATCCTCTATCTTGACTAACTTTCTTAGTCCCTTTTCCGTAACTGACTCTAGCCGCTTGAACAATAGATTGATCCGAACCAAGGTAATCAACAACACGAACGAATCCATCATCCAAAACTTTGAATGGAACGCCTAATATTTCATCCAATGCTTCAACTCTAATTGGTTCTAATTTTTCAAATTTCTTTTCATCTTCCATTTATATTCCTTATTGAAAATCGTTATAAACTTCTATTAAATTATTCTTTGTTTTAATTAAATCATGAGAGATGATTTTTACCTCACCCATAACAGGCATAAAGTTGGTATCACCACTCCAACGTGGAATAACATGGAAATGGAGATGTGTGTCAATTCCTGCACCAGCAGCTTTACCGATGTTTGCGCCAATATTAAATCCTTGTGGAGAAAATAGTTTTGTTAATCCTTCTGTGGCTAGTTTAATTTGTCTTGTTATCTCTGCAAATTCTTCAATTGTAATTTCACTAATAGAAGAGATATGGCGATTTGGCACAACCATTAAATGTCCATTATTGTAAGGGTAAAGATTTAAAATTGTAAAAACATCTTTCCCTTTATAAATTACAAGGCAATCATCGTCATCAATATTTTCTTTCACAGCATTACAAAAGACACATTCTTCATCACCTTTCTTTTCTTTAAAGGCATCAATATATTGTGAACGCCATGGTGACCACATTCTTTCCATTATTTTCCTCAATAGTAAATATATATAAGAAACCCAATCCAGCCTAGCGGGATTGGGTTTCATTAAAAAAAAGTTATATTCAGAAAATGAAACTAATCATCTTCCTCTTTAGCTTTTTTGAATTCCTCAATCACTTTTTCTTGTGCATCTTTAGGCATCTCTTCATAGTGAGAGAAAGCACGTGTATGAACACCACGACCAGATGTGAGACTTCTTAAATGAGTAGAATATTTGTAGAGTTCGGCTAAAGGAACCTTCGATTTTATAACTTGGAAAGGACCTTCTGCTTCCATCCCAGAAATTTTACCTCGTCTACTGGAAATATCGCCCATAACATCACCCATATATTCTTCCGGGACCTTGATGGAGATATCAAAAATAGGTTCAAGTAATGAAGGTTTTGAATCCATGAATCCTTTTTTAAATGCCTGAGTCGCTGCGAGTCTAAACGAAACTTCATCAGAATCAACATTATGGAAAGTCCCATCAAAAAGAGTTACTTTAATATCAACAACTTTACTTTCTGTTAAAATTCCCTTAGTCATAACTTCATTTAAACCTTTTTCAACAGCCGGAATAAAACGTCCAGGAACCACACCACCAACAATTGCATTAACAAATTCAAAACCGGAGCCACGTTTGGTTGGTTCCATTTTTAAATGTACATGCCCATACTGGCCACGACCTCCAGATTGCTTTTTGTGCTTATATTCAGAATCTTCACAAACTTTTTTAATTGTTTCTCGGTATGGAATCTTTGGCTCAACAAGATCAACTGCAACATTATATCTATCTTTCAACATTTTTACAGCTAAATCAAGTTGTAGCTCACCTTGGCCAGATATAATGGTTTGTCCTAATTCTGGATCAAAATGTACAGAAACTGTTGGATTCTCTTCATGAACTGTATGCAATCCAGTTGATATTTTATCTTCATCTCCTTTTGAACGAGCTATAACTGCACCGCGAATTACCGGAGCAGGGTAATCAATATCGTTAAGAACAACAGAATAAGATTTTGTTGCAAGAGTATTCCCTGTGTGAGTATCTTTTAATTTTACAACTGCACCAATATCACCTGCCGTTAATTCAGAAACTTCTTTTCTATTTTTTCCGTTCAGAATAAAAAGCTGTCCCAATCGTTCATTTTTTTCACGACTAGTATTTAACATATCCATACCAGCTTTCAAAGTACCAGAGAATACTTTGAATACTGAAAGCTCGCCAACATGAGCTTCAGAGAGAGATTTGAATACGAAAGCAGTAGGTTCTCCAGAAATTTCGCATTTAATTTCCATCTCATCATCACTACCAAGCATTCTTGCTTTTGTACCAATTCTATCTGCAGGTGAAGGGAAATAATTTACAACAAAATCTAAAAAGTTAGATATCCCAGTACCATTAGTAGCTGATGTAGCAAATACTGGCATTATGGATCTATTTAGAAGTGCTGCCCTAAGACCAATTTTTAAATCATCATCACTAAGTGTTCCTTCCTCAAAGAATTTATCCAAAAGTTCTTCACTAGATTCAGCAATTTTTTCAACAAGCTCTTCTCTCATGCTTTCAGCTTGTTCTTTGTGATTTTCAGATATATCTTTTTCAGTTACTTTTTTACTTTCAGCATTACCAAATGTAATTTCTTTCATTTTGATAATATCGATAATAGTATCAAAGTTTGGCCCCTCGTTTACAGGATAGGAAATAATTGTAGCATCATTATTTAATCTATTCTTTGCCACTTCAAAAGTATTTGTAAAGTTTGAATGCTCATTATCAACTTTATTAATAATTATTGCTGCAGGCATTTTGTGGGCAGCTACATTTTCCCAAGTTACTTCTGTACCGACCTCAACTCCTTCGGCACCTTTAATAACCGAAACAGCAACATCAGCAACATGTAGACCTGCGCTCACTTGACCAGTAAAATCTGAATAACCAGGAGTATCAATAATATTTATTTTTGAATCATTCCATTCAAAATGTAAAGGTGTAGCAGAAAGAGATAGATTTTTCTCAATTTCATTTTTATTATAGTCAGAAGTAGTGTTTCCTTCTTCAATACTACCAATTCTATTAATTTCTCCAGCGTTGTATAGCATTACTTCTGACAATAATGTTTTTCCACTGCCACCATGACCAATAAATGCAATATTTCT
>Ga0164313_10002872_pt1 | contig 15344 bp, 14 predicted proteins | sample GuaBasSedimGuay4_FD_113735 | JGI IMG/M metagenome (GOLD analysis project Ga0164313, IMG submission 113735) | Subseafloor sediment microbial communities from Guaymas Basin, Gulf of California, Mexico - Guay4, Core 4569-4, 0-3 cm | ecosystem: Environmental > Aquatic > Marine > Hydrothermal vents... | reverse complement strand
GACAATCGGACGAAGCGGGCAGATCAGTCTCGGGAAGGAATTTGCGGGCAGGCATGTGCTGATCGACGAAATCGAGCCCGGGGTATGGATGCTCAAGGTCGGGCGGTTTATCCCGGAGAATGAAGCGTGGCTCCACCAAGAGCCCGCCAATTCGGAGCTCGACGAGGCGGTCGCCTGGGCTGAGACCAACCCACCGACCGAGGCTGATCTCTTCATCCTCGAAGAGAAGGTCGGCACGTGAAGGATGGAATCCGTCTCGATCTCAACAATCCGGTCTTCCAGCGGCAACTGTTCGAACTCGAAAAGAAGCACCAACTCGCGGTTCTTCGAGTTCTGCGCAAGCTCTCACAGTTGACCTGGCCCGCCCTCTACTCGGATCGCGGCTTTCGCTGGGAAGCTATCGTGTCTCGCAAGGGTCCTACCGGGGCTCGCCTTTACACCATTCGTCTTTCGCGGGGGTTCCGGGCCGTTGTCCACCGTGAGGGCGACTGGCTTCGATTCTTGACCCTCCATCCCGATCACGATTCCGCCTATTGAACGACGAACGAACTTTCTAAAGCCTGGCACCGCTAGAGGTGGCGAAGCGAGCGGTGTTCGGTGAGAACCTGGCGACCGTGGCGGCCGGCTTCCACGCGATTTCGAAGTACTGCTGCCGCACAACGTGCCACCCGGAGACGGCGGCCTGTCCTACGGCCAGGCAGCCATCGCGGCGGTAGCAGCAACAAGGGGCGTGCTGCCGGACAGGTGGAGGATTGACACGCGGACGAACCACAGAGGCGCAGAGACACAGAGAAATCACAGAGCCATCCACCCATCGCAATGTGCCCACAGATCACGCAGATAACGCAGATGGCTTCCCTCGATACTCGAGCACGTGGCGAGGTCCCGGCCGTCGTCGAACGACGCCCGAGGACCGCTGTGGCGGACTCCAGCTCCGATCGCAAGCGATCGTCACTTGAGTCCGCCACAGCGGCATGCGCTCTCGAAGAGCGCAGCCCTCGCCACTCCTTATGCCCACCGGTGTATGAACGGTATGACCTCTTCCGAACAGGAGAGAGGCAAGGCGGAACCGACGCGCCCCGGGCGCGTCGGCCGGTGGGACGATTGGCCGCGACAAGCGCTCGCGCTTGGAGTGGTCGAGCGTTCCACCGGTAGGCGGCGATCGACAGATCGACGACGTTTCCGCCGCCAATCCCCGGTTCAGGCTATCCGTTTCTGCGAAGTCTTCCTTGCGTATCTGCGTTATCTGCGTAGGCTGTGGGCAATTTGCGATGGGTGGCGTTGGGATGTGTTTGTGTCTTTGTGTTTGCGATGGGTTCGGGCGTTCTTTGCGTTCTTTGCGTCTTCGCGGTTCGAAAAAGGGCGGGTGGAACGTTCAAACGTTCAACGTTAAAACGTTCGAGCGAAAATCGGCGGTGGCCGCTGTAGGATGTAGGGGCGACGAAACCGGTGGGCCGCTTTGCGGTCGCCGTTCGCGAGGGAGGGGTTGCCGATGTGTCTCGCCATTCCCATGGTGTTGATCGAACGAGACGAGTTCCAGGGTGTCGCCGAGATCGACGGCGTGCGGCGGCAGATCTCGGTGATGTACGTGCCGGAGGCCGAGGTCGGGGACTACGTCCTGGTCCACGCGGGATTTGCCATCGGCCAGGTCGATGCCGACGAGGCGGCCAAGACCTTGGAGATGCTGCGCGAGTACTCCGACGCTATGGTGGAGCTGTGACCGCCGACCCGTACTCGGATCCGGCGGCCATGGCCGGACTTCTGGGCGAGCTGCGGCAGGCGGCTGAGAATCTTGACCGCCGGCTGACCTTCATGGAGGTCTGCGGCACTCACACCCACAGCGTGGCGGGGGCCGGTCTGCGGCGGCTGATGCCGGACAACGTGCGTCTGATCTCCGGCCCCGGCTGCCCGGTGTGCGTGACGCCGGTCGATTACCTCGATCGCGCCCTCGCCCTGGCTATGCTCCCGGACACGGTGGTCTGCACCTTCGGCGATCTCATGAGGGTGCCATCGAGCACGGTCAGCCTCGAGCGGGCTCGCGCCGACGGCGCCCGGGTGGAGATCGTCTACTCGCCCAGGGATGCCCTCCAAATGGCGCGGGACAACCCCGGTTTGCGAGTGATCTTCCTCGCGGTCGGGTTCGAGACCACCATCCCCACCATTGCCGGCGCCCTCGCCGAGGCGGAGGCGGACGAGGTCTCGAACTTCCTGCTTCTGCCCGGCAACAAGACCATGCCCGAGGTCATGAAGGTCCTGGTGGACGACCCCGATCTCGAGGTCGACGGTTTCCTGCTTCCGGGCCACGTATCGGTGATCACCGGGTGGAAGCTCTTTGATTTTCTGGCCGACGATTTTGGCGTCTCCGGGGTGGTGGCCGGGTTCATGCCCACCGACGTGGTGCAGGGTGTTCTCGCTCTCGTCCGCCAGGCGGCGAACGGTAGCCCCGGAATCGGCAACGTCTACGGGCGGGTGGTGACCGCCGACGGCAACCGCCATGCGCGCGAGATCGTCGATCGATACTTCGAGCCGTCGGATGAGATCTGGCGGGGTTTCGGAACCGTACCGGGGTCGGGACTCACGCTGCGCCCCCAGTACTCGCACCGCGACGCATCGCGGATCACGGTGGATCTGCCGCCGCCGTTTGAACCGGTCGGCTGCCGCTGCGGCGACGTCTTGCGCGGCGTGATCGACCCGCCGGAGTGTCCGCTCTTTGATGCCGGCTGCGACCCGGACACACCGATCGGCGCCTGCATGGTTTCCTCCGAGGGCACATGTGCCGCCTGGTACCGCCACGAGCGCTGGGCGACGGGGGCAGGCTCATGAGGGCTCCCGATCGGGTGCTGCTTGCCCATGGCGGGGGAGGACGGCTGACCCGCCAGCTCGTGGAGGAGCTCTTTGTACCTGCGCTCCGCAATCCCCACCTTGAAACTCTCACCGACGCCGCGGTGCTGCCCGAGATGCCGCCCGGACGCCCTGCCCTGACCACCGACGCGTTTGTCGTCGACCCGCCGGTCTTTGCCGGCGGTGATCTCGGCTGTCTCTCGATCTACGGCACCGCCAACGACCTCGCCATGGGCGGCGCGCGCCCGCTGTGGCTGACCTGGGCGCTGATCCTCGAGGAAGGCGTCGGGGGTGAGCTGCTCGAAACCTGCGTCCGCGGCGCCGCGCGGGCCGCCGAAGCGGCCGGTGTGATGGTGGTGGCCGGTGACACGAAGGTGGTTCCGCGGGGCAAGGGCGACGGCGTCTTCGCGGTCACTGCAGGCCTCGGAGTGGTGCCTCCCGGTCGAGATATCTCCGACGCCCACATCCGGCCGGGTGACGCCATTCTCGTCTCCGGACCCATCGGCGATCATGGCGCAACCATTCTCGCCCACCGCCACGGGCTCGACGCGCCCGGGCTGCAGTCGGACTGCGGTCCGTTGACCGGGCTGGTGGAGGCGCTTCTCGGCAGTGGTGCGGCTGTCCGCTCTCTCCACGACCCGACGCGGGGTGGGGTGGTCACCGTGTGCCACGAGGTGACGGGTCGCAGCGGCTGCCGGGTGCTGCTGTCGGAGGAGGATCTGCCGGTGCGGCGCGAGGTCTCGGGGGTGTGCGATCTCCTCGGCCTCGACCCGTTGGCACTGGCCTGTGAGGGACGGGCGCTGGTGTGGGTGGCGGCCGAGGATGTTGAGTGTGCCCTCGAGGCCATGCGGGACCATCCGGCAGGGGCGGAGACCGTCGCGATAGGCCGCATGGAGGAGGCCGCCGCAGGAACCCCGCCGGTGGTCATGAAGACCACGGCCGGTGGTGAGCGGCCCCTCGATCTGTTGTCCGGGCTGGATCTGCCAAGGATCTGCTGATGGATGCCCACTCCATGTCGTGGAGCCTGCTGGCGGCGGCCTTTGGGGTCGGAGTCGTTCACACCCTGCTCGGTCCCGACCACTATCTGCCGTTCATCATGCTCGCCCGCGTCCGCGGGTGGAGCCGTCTGCGGACGGTCGCCGTGACGGTGGGATGCGGCATCGGCCACGTCCTGTCGTCGGTGGTTCTGGGAGGCCTCGGGATCGTCTTCGGGCTGGCGGTGGGCCACGTGGAGAAAGTGGAGTCCGGCCGTGGGTCGATTGCGGCCTGGGCGCTGGTCGCCTTCGGCGTGGCATACGCCCTGTGGGGGCTTCGCCACGCGCTCCGCAAGCGGAAGGGAATCGAGGCTCACGTCCACGGCGACGAGGTTCACATCCACAGCCATGCTCTCAGCCCACACGGCCATGGTGGCCACCGGATCGGCGCCAACACGACGTTTTGGACGCTGTTCATCATCTTCGTTCTCGGGCCCTGCGAGCCGCTGATCCCGCTCTTTGCGCTGCCGGCGAGCCAGGGCCGGTGGGACGTCGCGGCGTTGACAGCCATTGTCTTTGGAGTCGCGACCCTTATGTCGATGGTCGGCGCCACCCTCGCCGGGTACGAGGGGTTGCGATGGGTGAACTTCGGTCCTCTCGAGCGGTGGTCGCATGTCGTTGCCGGATCCGTCATCGCCGCGGCCGGTTTGTCGGTCATCTATCTGGGGTTGTAAATGATCAGGTTCGTTCACGCCTCCGACCTCCATCTCGACGCGACGTTCGGCGGTGTGGATGCCACGGATGACAAGGTTGCGGGGGCTCTCGCTCGTTCCACCATCGAGGCGTTCAACCGGGTGATCGATCTCTGTATCGAGAAGGAGGTCGACTTTCTGGTCATCGCGGGCGATCTATACAACAGCGCAGATCGCAGTCTCGGCGCCGAGCTCGCGTTCCAACGAGGGATGCGGCGTCTCGCCGATGTGGGGATCCCGGCATTCGTGGTTCAGGGCAATCACGATCCGGCCGACGGTTGGTCGGCAGGGCTCGATTTTCCCGACTCGGTCGTCGTTTTCTCTCCCGAAAAGGTGGAGCGGAGGGAGGTCATCCGGGACGGCGAGGTCGTGTGCGCGGTCTATGGCCGAAGCTTCCCGACCCGGCAGGTGACTGAGAATTTTGCCAGCGATTTTTCGAGATCGAAGGACGATCCGCAGGCGGTGGGCGTGCTCCACGCCAACGTCGGCGGACGCGAAGGTTGGGACGACTATGCCCCGTGCACGGTCGATGACTTGCGCACAGCAGGAATGGACTACTGGGCCCTCGGCCACATTCACCTCCCGGGCCGGGTCTCGGACGATCCTCCAGCGGTCTACTCTGGTTCGACCCAGGGTCTGGATCCCGGTGAGGAGGGTCCGCGTGGTTGTTATCTGGTGGAGCTCGACGGCGGCGGCGCCACGGAAGAGTTCTTCGAGACAGCATCGGTGCTGTGGCGTCGAGTCGAACTGGATGCCACTGATGCGCCAGGTCTCGAGGAGCTGAGGGCGGCGGTGAACTCGACCTGTGATGGGGTGCGTACCGAGAGCCGGGACCGCCCGACCATCGTGAGGATCGAGATCGGTGGCCGAACCGATGTTCATGCCGACCTCGGCCGGCCCGGTGTGCTGGAGGATCTCCTCACGGACCTCCGCGAGGAGCAGCTCGAGTGCGAGCCGTGGATCTGGATCGACCGGGTGCGCGACCGGACAAAACCGAATATGGATCTCGACGCCCTGATAGAGGAAGAGGGTCTTCGCGGTGATCTCGTGCGTCTCGCGCAGGCGCGCGCCTCCGATCCGGAGGCGGCGGCGGCGATGGTGGCGGAGATCATGGATCCGGTCCTCTCGAATCTCGCGGTCCGTCCCGAGCTTGAAGAGGGGGCCGATCGAATCATCGAACGGGCTCGTGATCTGTGCCTCGATCTTCTGTCCGGAGAGGGTTCCTGATGGCGATTCGGCTGCTGTCGGCGGAGGCGGTGCGATACGGTGAGCTGGCCGATGTGGAGCTTGGCGAACTCGGGGCGGGCCTCAACTTGGTCCTCGGGCGCAACGAGGCTGGCAAGAGCACTTTCACATCATTGATCCGTCACGTCCTGTACGGATTTCCCCGTCGCCGCGGCGGCGAACGGCTCTACCAACCGCCGGGCGGAGACGCGCGAGTGGGGCGGCTGGTGTTCGGAGAGGATGGCGAACGGTGGGTGGTCGAGCGTACCGATGGAGTTCGCGGCGGCGAGGTGACGGTCAACGGTCCACAGGGAGAGGAGCCGGGAGAGATTTTTCTCGAACCGATCACCCGCGGCGTTGACGCGGGGGTCTATCGGACTGTCTTCGGTTTTTCGCTCGACGAGCTCTCCGATCTGTCGTCCCTGGGTGACATTCAATCCCATCTCTATGCCACAGCCACCGGTCTTCGCGTCAATCCCCACGAAGTGCAAGAAGAGCTGCGCGGCCGGATGGAGGAGCTGTGGGCGCCGCGCGCACGAACAAAACACCTCCACAGGCTCAACAAAGAGCTGCAGGAGCTGCGCAAGGAGCGCCGGCAGTACGAGGAGATTGCCGAACGGTTTAGCGACGATCGGGAACGACGGCAAGTGATCGCCCTCGAGCTCGAGGCGGCCGATGTCACCCTGCACGCGACCAGAACGGAGGAGGAGCGATTGGCCGCGTTGCTCGCGGAGGGTCGCCGGCTGGAGGATCGGATCAGAGAGGATGAAGAGGCGGTGGCGGAGCGCCGCCTCGAGGCCCAACACGCGGGACGTGAGGCGGAGGCCCTCGAGATCGACGAGGGTCTGCTGGCCTGGGCTCGGGAGGTGGAGGGAATCGGCGCCCGCGTCGAGCTCTTCAGGTCGGAGGCCGAGCGATTGCGGCAAGACGCCGAGAAGCTGCGCGAGATCGAGCGTGACATCGCACGTCGGGCGTCCGGAATGGGTGAGCGGTGGTCGGCCGAGGATGCGAGAAATTTTCCCATCGATATGGATCTCGAGAATCACCTGTACGAGATGGGGGAACGCATTCTTGCCGCCCAGCGGGGGCGGGACGAGACCGCACGCCGCGCCGCGGATGCGCGCGCCGAGCATCGAGAGAGCCGCCGCGCGGCCGAAGAACGATCCGAGGAGCTCGGGCTCGGCGTCGGCGACGAGGTTGCCGATGTGATCGGTGCGCGGTTGCAGACGATCGACCTTCTGATTTCGACCGCGGAGAATCGCCCGGATGCCGGTGCATCCTGGTTCCCCGGTCTCGCAGCTCTGGCGGTTGGAGCGATTCTGGCGGTGGTGGGAGTCGCACTCGGCGATCGCCTGCTGGCTCTTGCCTCCCTCCTCCCGGGCGTGCTCGGTCTTGGGTTATTGATTGGCGCTTGGCGGGCGCGACACCGAGGGCCGGATATCGAGGCGTTCCTGCCGGTGCTCGGGCTCGAAACGGAGCCGACGCCGGCCGAGCTGATGTGGCTGCGCGATGCGCTCCAGGGTTACCAAAGGCTGTGGACGGCCGAGCGTGAATGTGAGCGGATGGCCTCGGCGAGAGAAGCCACCGCGCTCGCGGCCGCCGCCACCTTCGACCGCGTCTGGGGGGAGTGGCTCGACTGGCTTGGGGAGCACAAGCTGGAGACGTCGTCAAACGCGCCTGGTGGCGTCCGGCGGCTCATTGGGCTGCTTCGCGAGATGCGTTCGAGCATCGAGGCTCAGCGCGAAATCGAGGCCCGGATCAAGGAGCGCCGCAACGGCCTCACCGAATTCGAGGCGCAAGCGCGCGCGGTCGGCGCGGTCACCGGGGATGTCACGGGGTTCGATGAGGTGCTTCACGGCGTCCGCTCTCTGCTCGCCCGCCTGGCGGCGACCCGGGAGGACGCGGAGACGCTGCGGCAATTCCGATTGAACGAATCTGCGGCCTTGGAGCGCGCAGAGGTGCTCGAAATCCGGGTGGAGTCCACCCAGCGCCGACTCCAGGAGCTCCTTCGCAGCAAGGGGGTCGGGGACGAGGCGACGCTGGCCGATCTCGAGGCTGCGGTGGCGGTGGCCCGTGACCAGTCGAACGAGGTGGAGAAAAATCGGGAAGAGCTGTTGGAAGCTCGCGCGACCCTCGATGGAAGGCTCGAGATCGGGGCGAGGGAATGCGCATCGGCCGAGCTGCGCCTGGCCGAGACCGGACTCGAGGAACGAATAGCCGACGGCTTGGAATCCTACGCCGTCAAAGCGGTGGCGGCTCGACTGCTCGGAGAGGCGCTGGAATCGTATGAGGCCGAGCGCCAGCCGGCCGTGATTCAGCGCGCACAGGAGATCTTCTCGAGCTTGACCGACGGCCGTTACACCCGCCTCGCAACACCGATCGGCCGTTTCGAGCCCTCGGTGGCCGACAAGAAATCGGCGGGCAAATCTCCCGAGGAGCTGTCGCGGGCGACTGCCGAGCAGCTCTTTCTGGCTCTGCGGCTGAGCTACATCGAGAACCTCGCCGGCGCCCACCCGGCGCTCCCGATCCTCATGGACGATGTGCTGGTCAACTTCGACGATCAACGCCGGCCGGCGGCCGCCCGCGTGATCGCCGACTTCGCCGCCGGCCGCCAGATCATCTTCTTCACCTGCCACTCCGCCACCATCGACGCGTTTGCGGAGGCGGGGGTGAAGGGTCTCCTGGAGCTTGGGTGATGGTGCCAGTTGTGGCGAGAATGGAAGACGAGGCAAGAGATCAATACCTTGGTGCCTGGCACCTGTTGGCACCTTTATGGGACCTTTGACCTTTCCGATCCCTGGTAAACTTCGGGCACCTACGAGAAGGAGGTCCCCGGCATGCCCAATCAATGCAGTGTCTGCCCTGTGGTCCCTGGCCTCGTCGCCCTTGCCTCGGCGGCGTTGTTCAGCCTCCCCGTTCTCGCCGCGGACTACATGCTCGGGACGCCGGGGGAGAGCTACACGCTGGCGGGTGAAATGGTCGCCGAAAACGAGAGCATGAGCGTGACGAAGACGGTTAGGGTGCTGGAGTTGGGAGCGGTGAAGAACGCGCCCGGGGGTTCAATCCTGCTCCACACGACGATTGTCGTCGATGGCGACAATGATGAGCGCGTGCTCTGCCTGGAGCGGCGCGAGGACGGCTTCTACCGCGTTGCCACCGCTAAGAAGCCCGGCGACAAGGCCAGGCCCGAGAAAGACCCCCAGCGCGAGATCCCGATCCCGCTCGAGGTCGGCACGTCCTGGACAAGCGTGGAAAAGGGCAAGGGCAAGGTCGAGATGACCTGGACGATCGTCGAGATCGATCCCGAGAGCCTCCTCGCCCACGTCAAGGGGGAAGGTCAAGCCAAGGTCCTGGGGATAAAGATCCCCTTGGTCAAGGAGTCGTGGATCCTCCCCACCGGCGTGAGGACCCGCGAGATTTTCCGCCAGATCATTTTAGGTAAGGAAGCGGTGACCACGCTGGAGGCGGCGATGGCCAACAGCTCCGAGGAGTAACCGGCCTCGTCCCGACGAGCGGCGACCTGCCCAGACGCCAGCGCGGCAGGCGATCCGGGTAGCCCCAACAACCCATGCGTGCCAAATGCTTGCCAGGTACGGAGTTACGCAGTTACGATCTTGCAACTACGTAACTCAGGACATGGCGCCGATGCCGATGCTTCACTTTTCTCGAAGTCTCTTCCACGCCCGCCACATGTCGACGAGCCCGTGGACATATCGCGGCGGTCTGACCTGGTCCTTTCTGGGGTCGCCGCCTGGGGCGAGAAGGGTTTCCCATTTGATGAGATTGGCCTCGTAATAGACCTCGGTGAACCGGCGTAGGAGGCGGTGGCCGAGGCGTCCTGGCGGGATCCAGAACGAGCCGGCGAGGTCGATGAAAATCACCTGCCCGTCGGGGCGGAGGAGGACGTTCTTGTTCGAGCGCGCGTCGAGGTGGAGGAATCCGAGCTCGCCGAGGCGCTCCATGGCGGATCGTAGCTGGGCGAGGTAGTCATCGCGGTTCTGATCGCGGTCGGGTGCGCGGGCAAGCGCGGCGCCTTCGACCTTTTCGATCGCCAGCGCGTCGCGGTCGATGCAGCCGAGGAATGCGGGAAAAAACGGCATCGCGCCCAGATACGCGTAGGCGCGGCACTCGTGCCACACCTCGACCCGGCCGATGAGCCGCCGCCACCAGGCGCGGGGGGCAAAGTCCTTGACCACCATCTGGCCGTCCCCGATGTCGATCACCATGACATCGGCCTTGAAGGGGGCGCCGCGTGTCAGGTACTCCATGGGCGCCGCGTCGAGCTCGGATCGCGACGGCCGGCGGGGGAGGTCAAACCGCTGTATTGCGTCTTGGTCGTCGGAGGGCATGGGTTAATATCTCACAGTGACCGACATTATTTCACATGCTAACGAAGCAGTGGCGTTCGACCCGGCGCGACTGGCCGGGGCCGAACCGGTTCGCCGCATCGCCGGCCGCAACTCGACCAAGGCGGACGTGCTGTTTTTCGACCTCGGCGACCTGCGGGTGGCGGTCAAGTCGTATTCGCCGCGGGGCGCACTGATCCGCAACACCCTAGGCCGCTGGTTGATCCGGCGCGAGGCGGCGGCGTACGAGGCCGCGGCGGAGGTGACTGCCCTGCCGGCTTTCCTCGGCCGTCCGGATCCATTCACCCTCGCCACCGAGTGGGTCGATGCGGAACCGTTGAAGGCGAGGGAGGGCGCGTTGTTGGACGACGCCCTCTTCGACCGTCTGGCGGCCATCCTCGACGAGCTTCACGGACGCGGAGTGGCGCTCGCCGATCTCCACCACCGTGATGTGCTGCTGGGCGCTGACGGTACGATCTACCTGGTCGACCTCGCCACCGCCTGGGTTCTCGGGCCACGGCCCGGCCCGCTGCGGCGCCGGCTCTTTGATCGCTTCCGGGAGTCTGACCGCGTCAATCTGGCGCGGATGCGGGCGCGGTTCACCGGCGGCGATGTCGAGGCCGCGGTGGCCTCCGTGAGCTCGGAGGCGGCGGCCTGGCACCGGCGGGGGCGCTGGGTCAAGGGCTGGCTCGATCGTTTCCGGGGAAGACGCCACAGGTGAATGGGGTATCCTTCCTGCAGACTACAAGGGGGGTTCGAATGAGCGACAAGGAGTACAACAGGTTCCTCGGTGTGCTGCGTCTGGTGGCGCTCTTTGCCATCGTTGTGGCTCTCATCTATTTTGCCCGGCCGACGCTGCTCAGTGTTGCCATCGGTGCCGTCTTTGTGGTCCTTGGGGAGTCGGTTCGTTTTTGGTCGTCGGGGCTGCTCCTGAAGACCAAGGAGCTGATGACCGCCGGCCCGTACCGATACACCCGCAATCCGCTCTATCTCGGACGGTTCTTGATCCTCACGGGCGTGATCATCATGGTCAACCTGCCCAACTACCTGAGCTTGATCGGGCTCGTGGCGGGTTGGGGCTGGTTCCTCGGCGTCTACATGCGGCGCAAGGAGGAGGTGGAGCCGGCGCGATTGCGGGAGGAGCATGGGGAAGCTTATGACCGCTACTTCGAGGCCGTGCCGGCGCTGTTTCCAACATTCCGGCCATACGCGGACTACACCCCGGCTAGCTGGTCGGCAGAACGGATGATTCGGAACAAGGAGTACGCAATGGTCATCGGACTCGCCGGAATCACCGCCTACCTCCTGTGGCGGGCGCTGACCGGGTGAATAGCCGGAGACTCGCCGTCTCCTTGATGGCGTCCTTGGTTGTACACCGGGGAGGCGCTGCCGGCTTCTGGGCGACCCGTTTATTAGCGGGCTGCCGCGCGAGGATGCCAGGCACGCCGACATGACGTTGAGGACAACGTCATGTCGGGATGCCAGGCACCTCCGGTGAGCGCGCCCAGGCACGCCGACATGACGTTGAGGACAACATCATGTCGGGATGCCAGGCACCTCCGGTGAGCGCGCCCTCGCCCGCTGTTGCTCCGGGCCTCTGCAACGGTGGCACGTCGACGGGGCCTCCCCGCAAGGCTGTCGGAGCCCTTGTGGTGCACGCGTCCCGCGTGCAGCGAGTGGGTGAAACATGCTGAGAAATCAGAAGAATAGAGGTGGAAACCAAATGAAGTGGGCTAATGGCCCTAAACCGTGAGCTATTAGCTAAATTACTTGGGTTCAGGTGGCCGGATGGCAAATTCGAAATTCGAAATTCGAAATCTACTCCCGAAACTGGAGCTCGTGAAGGTGGGCGTAGAGCCCTCCTAGGGCGAGCAGGGTCCGGTGGTCACCTTCCTCGACGATGCGGCCGTTTTCGAGCACCACGATCCGGTCTGCTTCGCGTATGGTGGCGAGGCGGTGGGCGATGACGAGGCTGCCGCGTCCTTCGAGCAGCACCTTCATGGCTTCCTGGACGAGGTGTTCGGACTCGGCGTCGAGTGCCGATGTCGCCTCGTCGAGGACCATGAAGGGCGGATCCTCGAAGAGCGCACGGGCGATGGTCAGCCGTTGCCTCTGACCCATCGACAACCGGGCGCCACCCTCGCCAAGCCGAGTCTCGTAGCCGTCGGGCAGCTCCATGATGAAGTCGTCCGCCTGGGCTGCGACCGCGACCTCGCGCACCCGCTCGAGCGGCACCTCGCCGCGGCCGGCAGTGATGTTGAGACGGACGGTGTCGTCGAACAGGATGGTCTCCTGGGTCACCAACCCGATGTTGCCTCGTACCGAGGCCAGCTTCAGCTCGCGCACATCGTGGCCGTCCATCGCGACCCGGCCTTCGGTCGGATCGGCGAAGCGCAGCATGAGATTGGCGAGGGTCGTCTTGCCGCCGCCCGAGGGACCCACCAGGGCGACCATCTCGCCACGGCGCAGGCACAGCTCGATGTCCTCGAGCGCCAGCGCCTCGGCTCCCGGGTAGGAATAGTGGACGTGGTCGAAGTGGATCTCCCGCGGTTCGTCGCCGAGGGCTTTGGCGTCCGGCGCATCCGCAATATCCCGCGGCCAGTCCATCATGGTGAAGACCCGCTCGGCGGCCGCCAGCGCCTGTTGGACCTCGACGTTGATCTGGTTGAGCCGCCGCGCTGACATAAAGAGAAAGGCGAGCCCTCCGAGCACGACCACGAAGTCGCCGGGGTCGATGGAACCCTCGGCGATGCTCTTGCCGGCGACGTAGAACAGGGCGCCACCGGCCAGGGCGCCGACGAACTCGATGATCGGCCCTGACGCCGCTGCAGCCTTGGCCGCCTGCAGGTCGACCTTGAAGAGCCGGGCAAGCGCCTGCTGAAACCGGCCGACGGCGATCTTCTCCATCGAGAACGCCTGAATGACCCTGACGCCGGTGACGGACTCCTTGAGCAGATTGGCCGCATCGGCGATTTGCTCCTGGGAGCGGGTCGAGGCCTTGCGCAGACGCCGACCGAGGCGAAACACGGGGTAGCCCATGATGGGCAGGACGATGAGCGCGAAAAGGGTCATGCGCCAGTCGTACACCAGCACCAGGATCAGCATCGCCGGCGCCATGGCGCCGACCCGGAACAGATCGGCGAGGACGCGGGTCGTTACCAGCTGAATCCGTTGCACGTCGTTGAGCAGACGTGACATGACCAGTCCGGTGTGGTGCTCGCCAAAAAAGTCCGGGGACTGGTAGATGAGTGTGGTGTAGAGGTCGCCGCGGAGATCCCGGATCACTGCGGCGCCGGTCTTCCTCGACAGGTACTCCCCGAGGAAGAGCAGGATGCCGCGGATGAGGAAGATCCCGGCGATCAGAAACGGTACCTTCACCTTCGGCTTGCGGTGCAGCCACTGAGACAGCTCCGCCGCCGGCAGCCAGTCGATCACCCTGTCGAGGAGGTCCTGCCCCGGCTCCGACGCCATGGATTCCTCGACCGCGGCGGGCTGAGCGAGGAGGACCTCGTTGACCAGCGGTTTGAGGCTCGCCACCACCATCGACATCAGGGCGCCGGCGATGGCCAGCATGACCGCGGCCGCCGCCATCTGGGCCAGGTAGGGGCGCATGTACGCCAGGAGTCGTCGGAGCTCGGTCACGGGGGAGATGTTAACAGAGCGTTGAAACGTCAGGACGTTGAACCGTATCCGCCACTTGGTGGCGGGTGAAGAGTTAAGAGTAAAGAGTTAAGAGGCGGAACCTCGTGCTCCATGGCATTGCGCACCTTAACCCCTTAACCCTTAGCCCTTAACCCTGAACTCTTCCAGCACCGGTACGTCGTCCCGTTCGAGAAGGGCCATCAGCGTCAGCAGGATCTCGGTCTGCAGAACGGGGTTGTTTGCTTCTCCGAGGGGGAAGCCCAGGGGGTAGGGCACCGCAAGCGCACGCGGGGGCCGGATCTTGCGGGTGATGTCTGGGAGCATGGTGATCGACGCCGTGGGAATGCCGCGCTTTTCAATCTCCGCCTGTGCCAGACCGACCGTCTGCATGCACACCGGTCACACGGGGACCATCAGGGCCACGTCAACCTTGTCCGAAATCAGGAGGACTCCGACCTCCGGCAGCGTCCGTTCGACCAGCCGACCCGGTGCGGTGATCGATCCCATCAGTGAAACATGCCGGGGCGCCACCGAGGAAATCACTCCGGCAGCAGCCAGTTCGTGAAGCCGGTCGAGCGGGAGCCCCATGTTGCGATCTTCGTCGACGCCTTCATGGGAGAAAGAGTCCGAGCGGTGATACTCCTCGAGGGCCTGGACATCGGTGTCGGCGGGGATCACGCGGTAGCTGTAGTCACCGCCGCGCACCGAGTCGCGGAACGGTGCATCGCCCGGAACGACGAACCCGGCGGACGACACCAGGGCGACACGGCACTCGGACAGCGGTTTTGCGAGCCTCGTCATCGGAACCGGATCGATCTTCCGCCATCGATAGGTCTTGAGGAAGACGCGAAGAGTGACGCTGAGGTTGCGGGTCTCTGCCATGGCGGTAGAGGGTAACATTTCGAACCACCCGCACCGAATCCAGATACCAGATACCAGATACCAGATCGACTCACTCACTCCTTGACATCAGAATGGGGAAATTTACGATTTTGTTGCGTCCGGCGTCCGGCGTCCGGCGTCCGGCGTCCGGCGTCCGGCGTCCGGCGTCCGGCGTCCGGCATCCGGCATCCAGCAGATACGTTACAATCCGCGCCATGATTACCACTGCTGTACGCCGCGTGTCGTTGTGTATCCTCCTCGTTCTATCGGCTGCCCTCATTCTCACTCCGGTTTCGCCCCTCGATGCCGCGGAAGAGGCAGTGGTCCTGCAGCCCGTCGAGCGGATTCTGCCGTCGGGAGCAAAAGCCCTGCTGTGGCCGCGGCCGGGTTCGGGAACGGTGCTGGTCACGGTGGCGGTGCCTGCCGGGTCGGAGGATGAGCCGCTCGAGATGGGCGGGCTTTCGCACTACCTCGAGCACCTCCTCTTCGACGGCTTCGACAATCTCGACGAACGTGGGGTGACCGAGGCTTTTGAAAGACTCTCGGCCTACATGAACGCCTTCACCCGTGAGCAGACGACGGTCTACTTCGCCCTCGTCCCCCGCGAGGATGCGGTCGCAACCGCCGAGCTCATGGTCGGCATGCTCACCCGTTCCACGATCGAGGCGGTCGTCTATGACAAG
>Ga0164313_10002871_pt1 | contig 15344 bp, 14 predicted proteins | sample GuaBasSedimGuay4_FD_113735 | JGI IMG/M metagenome (GOLD analysis project Ga0164313, IMG submission 113735) | Subseafloor sediment microbial communities from Guaymas Basin, Gulf of California, Mexico - Guay4, Core 4569-4, 0-3 cm | ecosystem: Environmental > Aquatic > Marine > Hydrothermal vents... | reverse complement strand
CGGGGCGGTAAAACAACGCACATGGGGTGTTCTCAGTGCATTATTCACTGTTCGAATGAATATGTGGATAAAAAAGGAAATTATATGACCTCGTCCCTGGAATATGAAACCATATGGGCCATGGGAGGCATGTGCGGCATCGATGACATGGATACGGTGGCCCGGTTGGATTTTTTATGTGACGATATCGGTCTGGACACCATGAACACGGGCGTTGCCATTGGGGTGGCCATGGATGCCGGTTTTAAAGAATTCGGAGACAAACAGGCTGCCCTGGCCATGCTGGAAGAAATTGCTGCCGGCACTGACCTGGGGAAAATATTGGGCAGCGGCCCTGCGGCCACAGGCGAACATTTTGGACATCACCGGGTACCGGTCGTAAAAAATCAGTCCATTGCTGCCTATGATCCACGTGCGATTCAGGGCATGGGGGTCACCTATGCCACATCGCCCATGGGTGCGGATCACACGGCGGGCAATGTTGTCGATAAAAATGTGGAGGCGTTCGGTGGTTCCCTGGATCCATTAGCGGCGCGTGGACAGGTGGAAGCCTCCCGGGAATACCAGATCGACGTGGCTTTTCTGGACAGCACCGGTCTGTGCCTTTTTGTAAATTCAGCCATAAACACAAATACGAAGGCCGCCGAAGCACTGGTCGTCATGCTGAATGCAAAAATTGGGGGAGACTTCCAGGCGGAAGATATGATGCGCCAGGGCAGAAAAATTATTACGGCTGAATTGGAATTCAATAAAAATGCAGGGCTTACCAACCAGGATGATCGTCTGGCCAGATTTTTTTATGAAGAACCCTTGCCGCCGCATAATTCTGTGGTTGTCATCAGCGATGAGGAGATGGACAGCACATTCAACTGATAAGGTATGAACATTTTAAGCACGTAAGGTGCTGAAGTGTAATTTACGCATAGTGGAGGGATAGATGGCAACGAAAACAACCGAAGAGATGATGGCGGAACTGGAATCGTCAATTAAACCATATAAAAAAGATTACCATACATACTCGCATCTTCCTGCAACCGGCCGTAAAAAAGAAACAATTATTGGTGAACTGGAAGCCCTGAAAGCCGCGGAGGAGTCGAAATGGAAAAATGGGCTTGTATCCGGAGCCGTGTACCACGGTGCTCAAGATCACATCGATTTTCTCAACGAAGTCTACGCGCTGACATCCCAGACCAACCCTCTGCACACGGATGTGTGGCCGAGCATAACCAAATTCGAGGCCGAGGTCATCTCGATGACGGCCAATATGATGAGTGCCGAGAAGGTCAACGATGTCGAGGATGCCGACGATGAAGTCTGCGGTGCGTTGTCGTCAGGGGGGACGGAAAGCATCCTTTTGGCCATGAAAACCTACCGGGACTGGGCCCGGGAGATGAAGGGGATTCGGAACCCGGAGATGATCGTCCCCAGCACGGCACATGCCGCATTTGACAAAGCGTCACAGTATTTCAACATCAAGATGAAGCGTATCCCGGTGGATGAGAATTTCAAGGCCGACATTGAAAAAACAAGGGATGCGATCACCCCCAATACCATTGTTATTGTCGGGTCGACACCTTCTTTCCCGCATGGTGTCATCGATCCGATTGAAGCCTTGTCCGAATTGGCCCGGGAAGAAGATATTGGATTCCATACGGATGCCTGTTTAGGCGGATTTATTTTGCCTTGGGCTGAAAAGTTGGGGTATGAGGTTCCCTTGTTTGATTTCCGGCTGCCGGGCGTGACGTCCATATCGGTGGATACCCATAAGTACGGATATGCGGCCAAGGGTTCATCGATCATTCTTTACAGAAATCCCGAACTCCGACGATACCAGTTTTATACTACCACGGACTGGCCGGGCGGACTGTATCTCTCTCCCACCTTTGCCGGCAGCCGTTCCGGAGCGCTCAGTGCCGCGGCCTGGGCGGCCATGCTTTCCATCGGTGAAGAGGGGTATCTTGCGAATACGAAAAAAATCCTCGAAGCTGCTGCAGTCATTAAAGACGGCATCCGTGAAATTTCTGAGCTCTATCTTCTTGGGGATGCTTTGTGGGATATTGCTTTCAGTTCAAAGGATTTGAATATCTACAAGGTCATGGATTATATGGGCGAGAAAAAATGGAGCTTGAACGGTTTGCAGAATCCTGCTGCAGTGCATATATGCCTGACGCTGAGGCATGCCCAGAAAGGGCTCCCCGAAAAATTTATTGCGGATCTCAAGTCTTCTGTAGCCTCTACCATCGAGAATCCCGGGAAAGCGGTGGATGGGGCCGGACGTTTGTACGGTATGTCCGCCAATATTCCGATAAAAGGTGTCGTCGATGCCTTTCTCAAGAGATTCCTGGATTTGCTATTTAAGCTTTAAATTTGAATTCTCCCCTGCTTTCAACACGGGGTACATTCAAATTTTGGATTAAGATCTTTTTTCCCGAAAGTGTGTTGTTGAAATACAACAAGGAGTCTCATATGAGCCTATTCACGGTAAATCCGGAAAAATGCAAGCGCGACGACATCTGTGTTTTCGAATGCCCGGCGCTGGTGATCGAAAGAATTGGCGCCGATGCGGTCCCTACACCAACCGCCGGGGCGGATGAAAGCTGCATTGGTTGCGGCCACTGTGTCGCTGTCTGCCCCCACGGTGCTTTTGAACATAGGGAACTGCATCCCGATCATTGCCCACCCATGGAAAAGGAACAGCATGTCGGGCCGGAGCAGTTGGAATATTTTTTGCGTGCCCGCCGATCCATAAGAACTTACAAGGAAGAGTCCGTTGAACGTGAAAAGCTTGTCAAATTGATCGACATTGCACGGTTTGCGCCCACCGGCAGCAATAAGCAGACCCCGGAATGGAGTGTGGTGTACAGCCCCGGCAAGGTGCAGACCCTGAGTGAAATGGTTATCGAATGGATGCAATCCGTTATCGTGAAAAAGCCCGATATGGCCGCGGAATTGGAACTGCCGGAGCTCGTGGACATTCATAAATCGGGTAATGACATCATCTGTCGGAAAGCACCCCATGCGATTATCGTTCATGCGCCGAAACAAACGGGAACGCCGACGGAGGACGGGATTATTGCGATGACCTATCTGGAACTGGCGGCATTTTCTTTCGGCCTGGGTGCCTGTTGGGCAGGCTACCTTAACTTTGCCATAAATAAGTGGCCGCCATTGAAGCAGGCCCTTTCAATTCCGGAAGATCATGCGAGCATCGGGGCCTTATTGATAGGCCGTCCTAAGTTTAAATACCACCGGCTACCGCTGCGCAATGATCCGAAAATTGTATGGGTGTAAGCTGATTAATAAGGAAAAAATACCAAAGGAGCGTTAAAAATGAATCAGGGGATCTATAAGGATTTGCTCGAAGTGATGAAAAAGCGCGGCGGTGGATATGCCGGTATGGATATTCCGGAATTCTACGCTATGGCGGAAGTGCTGTTCGCTCCTGAAGAGGCTGAAGTTAACAACGCCATGCCGAGGGGGCCGTTTACGGCGGTTGGCCTGGCTGGCGACATTAGCCGGGAAGCTTCGGAAATCGAAACGATTCTCGAAGCCATGGCCAACAAGGGACTCTGCATGGCCGTGAAAATGGAGGGCACCCAGTATTACCAGAGTGCGCGTTTCATGCCCGGGATCCTGGAATTTCAGTTTATGTCGGGCAAAACGAGCGAACGGGACAAAAAGATCGCCCGGGTTATCCATGCGTATGAAAAGGCCTTTGATGCCAAAATCGGTCCTGTAACCAACAATTTTCCGGCGGTCCGGGTCATTACGGTGGACAAAACCATCGAAGCCGGCAACCAGGTGCACACCTACGACCAGGTACAGACCTTTATCGACAAATACGATGCCATTGCCGTGGGCACCTGCTACTGTCGTCATGCCGCATCTCTGCGTGGAGAAGATACGCACGGCATGCCCAGTCAGGTGTGCATGCAGTTCGGTATGGGGGCGCAGTACGCAACAGAGAGATTGGGTGCCAGAATGGTGTCCAAGGCCGAGGCGAAAGGAATCCTGGAACAGTCTGAAGAGGCCGGCCTGATCCACATGAGCCAGAATATTACCGACGATATCGGCTTTCTCTGAAATTGCGACCGATGGCACTGCGTGGCAGTGAAAAGTGTGTTGGCCAAATCCAGACCCGGATTGTATTTCAACTCCGGTTTTGACCCCAGCTTCGATGCGGATCTTTGCGTGGCCTGTGAAACCTGTATCGAACGGTGCCCGCCGAAAGCGCTTTCCATGGGCGGGGATGACGTGCCGGTGGTTGATTTCGACCGTTGTTTCGGGTGTGCCGTGTGCGCCACGGGCTGCCCCTCGGACGCCATTACCATGGTGAACAAGCCCGATTTTCAGCCGCCCCCCAAAAATGGCAAAGAATTGAAAGCGGCCATTTTGGCCAGCCGGACTTAACGGCTAATTCCGCAATTGGTTTCAGCAGGGATAAATCCTTGTATTACATATACTGTGGTCTATTTGAACAAGGCAATATCTTAACCATCAGCCATTATCAATGTAGGCCAGGGCTTCAGCCCTGTAGAAACTGTATCGGGTGCAAAACCGCCGATGTGGCTGATAGTATCGATGGTGGAAACACAGCTCGAAAACCATAAAATCGTGAAGGCCTGCTCGTAAATATCCGCCTCCCGGCTCAATTCAGGGCCGGTTTCCACGATTTCATGCCCCAGGTCACTGCAAAGGTCAGCCGTATCCTTTACTGCCTTAAGACATTCTTCATGGAGCGTCCCACCCATTAACGAATTCACGGAAAAGGCTATCTTCAATCTACCGGGCTCGGCATTGACTTCATCTGCAAAGGGTCGTGCCGGCGGCGGTGCCCAGTATGGGTCGCCCACATCAGGCCCTGCTGTGGCATCCAGGAGTGCTGAACCTCCAAGCCGGCTCTATCCTGCAAATGGAATGAATTGTCAAGGAATAGGCACAAATAGTTAATGACAAAAGTATAGAAAGGATTATCTTTCAATTGATTGAACACGACATTCTCACGAAAAGGTGTAATGAGTATCGAACACATTGAATTATATAAGAAAATTGGAGTCGGGTTGGTCGTATGGATGGTCATCATCTGCTCGGCCCACGCCCCGGTCCGCGCAGAGGACCACCCGTTTAAACCGGGCGAGCGATTGACCTATGTCCTTAAATGGGGGGTCATCCCGGCAGGGGAGGGTATGCTGGAGGTTTACCCCATGGCCGAGGTGGACGGGGAGCCTGCATATCATTTTGTGATGAAGGCAAAATCCAATGCTTTTGTTGATGTTTTCTATAAGGTACACGATCGAATGGATGCATATGCCGATGCGGCTATGCAGCATAGCCTGTTTTTCAAAAAGAAACAGCGCGAAGGCGGCTATAAAAGAGATGTCGAGGTTAATTTCGATTGGGAAAAGAACCAGGCCCTGTACGAACGCAAGGACAAAGATAATGACAAAGAGGTTATCGATCTCATGCCAGGATCCTTCGACCCCCTGTCCGCTTTTTATTTTACACGCATGATGGAGATGGTGCCTGGGACTGACATTGCCCACCCGATTACTGACGGTCGCAAAAATGTTGTTGGTGTGGCCCATGTCGTCAGGCGCGAAACCATCAAGGTGGCCGATCGATACTATGACACCTTTCTGATTGTGCCCGATCTGAAACATATCGGCGGTGTGTTCAAAGAGAGCAAGGACGCTACAATCCAGGTTTGGGTGACCGCCGACCACAGGCGGATTCCGGTCAAGCTCAAGAGTAAGGTGGTTGTGGGCAGTTTTGTCGGCGAGCTGGTTAATGCCGAAGGGCTCGACATGGAATATCGAACGTCCAACAGCGAATGATGAACGAAAGATATTATGCGGTGGTAGGGGAATCGACAGTTTTAGGATATTTCAGTAATTAAACTAATTAAATCTGTAGGTTGATTGTTGACAGTTCGTGCTGGTTATTAACTTTTAGACGTTGACTAACAGTTTAAAACAATGCGCTGACAGCCATAACTCTCAGCGCGTCCTATGGGGAAAACCGTGCTTGTCAAAGCGCAGATCGGTGAAGGCAAATGCGAACCTGTGATCGGCTTTAATGAAATGCCATTGGTTTTTGTGGTTGAATCGAACCAGCTGGTTCATGGAATGAAAGTCCAGCATCCAGCCCTTGTCACCCAGTTCCAGAAAATAGGGTGAAGCCCCGCGGTCCTCGACGGGGAAACGAATTACCGCCAGTTGGTCCCGAACCCGGGGCTGTGCTTTTCCCAAGACGTTTTCAAGCCCTTTCAGCTCATTGTCCTGCTGGGCGTTGGTAACGACCCACTGTCTGAAAAAATCCCTGGTCTCTGGTGAGTAGATGCCCAGATCCGGGTCCTTGATGTGTTGCCTGAGAGCCTGCATATACCTTTCAAGTGTCTGTAAGGGGGTTGGCTGGGGGGCGAAATTGTCTGCATGGGAAGACCGCGTTTTGGGTGGGATCTGGTCGCCTATCTGGATACCGGTTCTGGCACCGGCGCCCCCGGAGAGATGTTCTCCCTGGACTGTATTCTCCTGGTCTACCACGAATTCCCCTGTCTTAATGGCCTGCAAGGCTTTTGCCACCAATAGCTCCACGGTTGCTTCTATTCCAGGACCGATTTTGCCGGCTGCAAAAAAGGGCCGCATCTGTTCCCGTTCCACGTATCCGGTAAAGGCGTCGGTAAACATGCCTTCCAGGTCATAACCTGTTTCCAGGCGCACGGCTTTACCCCGCGGGTCGACCAGGAACAGCATGCCCCGGGCTCCCTTTGTTTTCTTACCCAATGCATGCCTGTCGAATAGCGCGATGGCTTTGGCATCCAGGTCCGGTGCCGGGGTATCCAGGATAATGGTCATGAAATGAATGTCGAGTTTTTCCAAAAGCCGACGGTTGAGATCCACGATTCTTCTTTCCTGTTCTGAATCCAGGAGACCAGCCCGGTCGTCGACAAACAGGTGTAGATTATTATTGCCGCTACAGCTCGGTATTATAATTAACCAAAGCAATAAGAGGATGAATGTTGAAATATTTTCTATCCTGCGGTGAAACATGATAGGTTAGCTTTTTCCAAGGATTATTTTTTTCAAACGTGTGGTCATCCAGTTGGCGGGCCTGGCACTCAGGGCCCAACCGATGGCGACGACCATGATGTACAGCATGGCATGGCCAGCCAGAGACAGGTCCGGTGGCAGGATATGTGGTGTAAAAAACAGTGCCAGCAAAACACCTATCAGTACCCGCCAGGCGTCAGGCGAAAAGAGAATATAAAAAGCGACATAAGTCGGTGTTAACGGGCGCTTATCGGATCTGTTCATTGCTCCCCCAATTCCATACTTTAGGTCTTAATTATTCATCCAATTTTACACCCTTCCACCTTGTTATGCAATATACATTAGAAACAATCAAATGGACACCGATACATGTTTCGATCCGCCTTGGGGTGTTGAAATAGAAGGGCAATGTACCTGGCTGTTTCTAATGAATGCTTTACAAATGCAAAATCGGATATATTTTTAATACTTATGCAACCGGAGTATAACAAGGACAAACGGTACATATCGGTGGGCGAGGCGATGCCCCTTTTTAAATAAGAACATGCGGGAAGATAGAGATGAATTCGAAGTATAAAAATGAAGTGGAACGGAGGCGCACGTTCGGCATTATCAGCCATCCGGATGCAGGCAAGACCACGCTGACTGAAAAATTGCTGTTATTTGGCGGAGCGATTCAGCAGGCCGGTGCCGTAAAGGCCAGGAAAGCCCAACGGTACGCAACCAGCGACTGGATGTCCATAGAAAAGGAGAGGGGCATTTCGGTCACATCCTCGGTGATGAAGTTCAATTACCGGGGGCTGGAGATTAATCTTCTGGACACGCCGGGACACCAGGACTTTTCCGAGGACACTTACCGGGTGTTGACGGCTGTCGACAGTGCGCTCATGGTCATCGACAGCGCAAAAGGGGTGGAGCCCCAGACTGAAAAACTAATGGAAGTCTGTCGCATGCGCAACACGCCGATCATAACGTTCATCAATAAACTCGATCGCGAGGGTTTGACCCCGCTGGACATCCTGGACGATATCGAGGAGAAACTGCAGATTGAATGCACCCCGCTGTCATGGCCCATTGGCATGGGAAAAAGCTTCCGGGGTGTCTATAACTTTTACCAGCAGCAGCTGCACCTGTTCAAGCCCGGCAGTTACAAAGCCGACCGGGAGGGGGTCGTCATCACCGATCTGACGGACCCCGCACTTGACGAAATTCTGGGCAATCAGGCGGATGAATTGCGGGGGGATGTGGAACTCATCGAGGGGGCGACAGACCCTCTGGATATCGATCAGTACCTCAAGGGCAGCCAGACGCCGGTTTTTTTCGGAAGTGCCGTCAACAACTTCGGCGTAAAGGAAATGCTGGATGCCTTTGTGGAGATGGCCCCCCATCCGGGCACAAGAGCGGCGGCCTCGCGGGATGTTTCACCGTATGAAGAGGCCTTTTCAGGATTCACGTTTAAAATACAGGCCAACATGGACCCGGCTCATCGGGACAGGATTGCCTTCGTGCGGATATGTTCCGGAAAATTTCAGCGTGGTATGAAAGTCATTCATCACCGCATCGGCAAGGGGGTTATCCTGGCGAATGCCACTATGTTCATGGCTCAAGACCGGGAGAATGTGGAGGAGGCCTATCCCGGTGATATCATCGGCATCCACAATCACGGAACCATCAAGATCGGTGATACGTTCACCGACAAGGAGCCTTTGAAATTTAACGGGATCCCCAATTTTGCCCCTGAACATTTCAGGCGTGTACGCCTGAAGAACCCCCTAAAAATGAAACATCTGCAAAAAGGACTGATGCAACTGTCGGAAGAGGGAGCCATCCAGGTGTACAGGCCCCTTTCCGGAAATGACTACATACTCGGGGCCGTGGGAGTCCTGCAGTTTGATGTGACCATGGCGCGCCTCAAGACAGAATATGGTGTTGATGCCGAATATGAACCTGTGAATTTCAGCGTGGCCCGATGGGTAGACTGCAAAGATCCTAAGAAACTGGCTGAATTCGAGAAGAACAACCAGGCCAACATGGCCAGGGACGCCGAAGGCAGCCTTTCATTTCTGACGACCAGTGAGTGGCAGTTGGGATTCAACCAGGAAGCCTGGCCCGATATCGAGTTTCTTAAAACAAGAGAATTGTAAAAACAATAATAATTAATAAGTTATGTTGTATAGTCTAATTTTATAGTTCAACTATTTGCTTATCAAGTTCTCTACTTAATAGAAGTTGCAATCTTTGATTTTATGCGTTCATTTCTCTATCAACAGACCCACACCTATTTCTGCCAGACACCGGGCGGGATCGAGCCCCTGGCTGCCGGGGAACTCGAAGCCTTGGGTTGCGGAAATATCAGGAAAGGGTATCGTGGTCTCTATTTCAGTGCCACCCCGGAAACGCTGTATGCCGTCAATTATCAGGCACGTCTGATTACACGCGTGCTGGCGCCCCTGTCTTCATTTCATTGCCGCAACCGCGATGATCTCTACAGAGCCGCCCGATCGATCGACTGGGAGGCCTGTTTCAGCGTCAACAATACCTTCGGTATATTCGCCAATGTATCGGGAAATGCCAATCTGCACCATTCAAAATTTGCGGCCCTCTGCCTTAAAGATGGGGTGGCCGATTATTTCCGGGATCGGTTTGGCAAGCGGCCTGACGTGGACAAGCGGGAACCCGATGTCTGGCTCAACCTGCATATTGAAAAGAACCGGGGAACTATAAGTCTCGACACCTCGGGTGGCTCGCTCCATCGTCGCGGGTACCGGCGGGAGCCCGTTGAGACGTCCATGCAGGAGATCGTGGCTGCTGCCATGCTGACACTTTCCGAATGGGACGGTCAAAAGCCGGTTTACGACCCCATGTGCGGATCGGGGACCCTCTTATGTGAGGCCGCCATGCTGGCCTGCGGCACGCCCGCGGGCTTTTTAAGAAGAGATTTTGGTTTCCGATTTTTGCCGGACTTCAACCGGCAGGTCTGGCATAAGGTCAAAAGTGAGGCGGACGTCCGGATTGCAGAGCTGCCAGAGGGGTTGATCGCCGGTAGCGATATTGAACGACACGCGGTTAAGGCGTCCGGTATAAACTGCCGCAGGCTCCCCCATGGCCAAAGGATATCCCTTTCCCGTAATGACTTTCGTGATCTGCCGGGGCTTGAAAACAGGGTGATTCTGTGCAATCCGCCCTACGGCATACGGTTGCAGGAAACGGGTGATCTTAAGCTTTTTTACAAATCGTTGGGAGATTTCCTGAAAAAACGCTGCCAGGGATCCCAGGCGTTTATTTATTTCGGAAACAGGGAAATGCTGAAGTGTGTCGGGCTCAGGCCCTCCTGGAAAAAGCCGCTGAGAAACGCGGGGTTGGACGGCAGACTGGTAAAGTACGAAATCTACTGAAATTGTTTAGTATTTTGATATTCGATATTAGAATTTACCCGCGATGCGGGATTTTCAACCGGTTTATCCGGTTTGGGCTTTTATTTTGGAATACCCGGGTATCAACGTCCGCGTGCTGCCCACGCCGGAAATGCCCCGGATATTTTCGTGTACAAAATTTCCGATGATCTCCGCATCGGACGTCAACAGGTCCCGGGTCAAAACAACTTTAACCAGGATGTCCACCTCTCCGTGAACCGAATGGATCTCCTGGACCTCTTTAAGCAGGTACAGTTTATCCATGATCCGGTACTCACTCTTGGCTTTGACCGTAATCAGGACGAACGCCGTGATGCCCCGCTTCATTTCCGGATATTCGCGCTCTTTTATGTTCGCCATTTTTTGTCTGAAAGCCTCCATATCTTTAGGGATCAGTTTGTCCAGCCCGATTCCGTATTTACGCTGGCGTCCTTTTTCCCACTGGTGGAAGGAAATATAAGCGTAGAGGTCTGCAGCCGTTCGTTCGGAAAAGTGGTCGAGCAGGCCGCTTTTTTTTATAATTCCGGTCAACGGCGTGTATATGGTGTGATACCAGTCTTCTGCAGCCTGGGCATACGGGACGCGTTCACCGGAGGTGCGTTTCAGGTAATTCCGGTGGGATTGGATTTGCTGATTCAGGTATTCGTACTGCCTGATTTCAGTCAGATCGATGGGTTCGGTCAGCCCGGTTTCTTCCCTGAATGCGCTTTTTTCCCGATACAGTATATTTTCAAACGTATTGCTGGACGGGATAAATTCAAGGATTCGCGCGCTGATTTTATCATACCCGAACTCTTTGGCTGCCGCCACCCGGTGGTTGCCGTCCAGCACGTAGTACTCATCCTTGATCTGATACAGTTTCACCGGCGGCAGGGGATTGCCCCCGCGCATGGCCTCTTTTATCTTCTGCAGCCGGTCCGAGGGTACATGAGACTTGATCCTGAATTTACCGTCAAAGTCATGGTAACGGCCGACACTCCCCACGATATGATCCAGGCGGACTTCACAGACACCCCGTTTGATGGTATCAAAGGCTTTTTCGTTGACCTGATCGTCGCGGAAGGAGCGGGTTTCCATTTCCACCCGATTCTGCCTCGAGCTGTCTTTTTTCTTATGCCGGCGCCCGGTCAGTATCGATTTCAAAAAGGTAATGTCCATAACTGTTGATCACCTTGGTCCGGTTGATGGTTGTCAAACGGTCGGAAGAATTATCGAAGCGGGCATGAATGTGCCCGTGAATAAAGTAGGCCGGAGCGAAACGCCTGATGATCGCGTGAAAGCTTTTGAACCCCCGGTGGCATCGGTCTTCGGCATCATGCACATGTCTTGGCGGTGCATGGGTGATGACAATGTCAACACCCTTGTTCCACCAGAGAAGCAGGTGGAGTTTCCACACGGTCCATTTCATCTGATTTTCGGTGTACTGGTTCGGTCCGCCGTTGTACCAGCGTGATCCGCCCAGACCCAGGATCTTTATACCGTTGAAATGAACGATTTTGGCGTGAATGTCAAGGCAGCCCCCCGGAGGTTTGGCTGCGTAGCGGATGTCGTGATTGCCTTTGACGTAGTACAGCGGTGCCCGCAGCAATGTCGTGAGCTGGGTCAGGTATTCCGGTGGTAGATCGCCACAGGCCAGGATCAGGTCCGTCCCGGCGGCCTGCTGGGCCGTGTCTTGGGTCTGAAGGGCCGGTTCGACCCGATCGGATACCGTCAGAATTTTCATCTCAGGCCATCCCTATCCATGCATCGGAAAAAGGAGAAAAATGGTGACATCCCAGACGGTGTGGCTGACCACATTCAGCAGCAGGGAGCCCGTGCGGAGATAGAGAAATCCCCAGAACAACCCGCAGATTCCGGCAGCGAGCACCAGCATGACGTTACCGCTGCCCAGGTGAACAGCTGTGTAGAGCAGGGTTGCCAGGAGAAATCCCCTAAAGGGTCCTTTTTCCATCTGAAAACGGCGTTGCAGAAATCCTCTCCAGAACAGTTCTTCGCCGGGGCCGATGAGCAACAGCATCAAAAGGGCGATACGTAAGGGGGGTACGCTCTCCTTGAAGGCGTAGACATTTTCGATACCGCTTTGGGCAAAGGTGAATATCGTCCGGGACACAACGTTGCCGATATAAAAAACAACATAGAGGCCCAGTGCAGATAGCAGGCCAATGCCGATTTTTTGAAATACCCGTTCTTTCAGGTCCTTGGATACATCACTCCGCCAGCCAGGGTCAAATGTTGCGGCGATAATCAGTAAAATGGCGATGTTAAGGGCCATCCACCACCAGAAATCGAATTGTCCAAAGCCGCGAGTGACAAAAAGCGGGATGAAGAGGGCGATGGCCAGCCAGGAGACGTTGCGGGTGAGATTTTTTGTATTCATGGGCAGTGGCACTTTCAGATAACGGCTGTCAGCAGGGCGTCAAGACCCAGCGCTGCCGTGCACAATATACCAAACAGCAGGTTGAGTTGGGCGGTTTCACCATCCAGAGCGATGAAATCCTGGGGCTGATCCGGGGTGAAACGTTTTTTTCCCTTTTTTATAAGCGTAAGCGCCTTGGGGATGACGATAAATGTGATCAGGAATGTCAACGGCATGCGTGGGCGCAGTCCGTCAGCCCATGAGAGCATGATCACCAGAAGAATGAAGGCAAAGGGAAAAAGGAGGAGGAAACGGTAATAAGCTTCAGACCTTCCGTCCCCAAGCACACTGGCCACAGTTTGGATCCCCCCACTTTTGTCCGGTTTGATGTCCCGCCAGTTGTTGGCATGCAGGATGCCCACGACCAGCAGCGACATGGGGACAGCCCATATGGCCGGCGTCCAGGCAAGCGATCCTGTTTGCACGGTCCAGGCCCCCAGGGAACCGAGCAACCCGAAGTTCAAAAAAACAGCCAGGTCGCCCAGGGCATTGAACTTCAAGGGCAGCGGCCCCCAGGTGTACAAAATGCCGATGAGTACGCCCACAAGGCCGATCCAGAAGACAGGTGCCCCAATCCGACTGACGAGATAGAGGCCGATAAGGGTACCGGCAGCAAGGAACAGCGTGCTCCCCTTGAGGGCTTCACCCGGTGTAATCCAACCCCTGACCACGGCCCCGCTGACCGGGTTGACCTGCTTGTCGAGGCCTTTTTTAAAGTCGAATACATCGTTCAGGAGATTGCTCCCGGTGTGCAGAAAAGCCATGCCGAAGAAGGCGGCCAGAAACAGTCCAGCGTCAAAATCAGCGCCACCGATGGTAACGGCCAGAACCGTGCCGAATACGACCGACATGGTCGATGCCGGAAGTGCGAAAGGACGCGTGGCAACCTGCCATTTCTGGAAAAAAGAGGGTGTCTGTTCAGCATCCGTACTGCGCGGTTCTTTTTGTTCTTTTTGATGCATTTTTTTAAGTCGCTCCTTTTTGTACCGGTAATAAAAAATAAGCCAATAATAGCTTAAGTCAACCTGGGTTGGCAGGGTGGAATCCCGGCACCTCCGTTCAACAGATAAATTTTCATTGAATGTGTTCCGGATGTCGATAATTTAGAGATTTGAATGAACAGATGGGCAAGAAGATTTATCTGAATTCATACATAATTTCTTCGTCAACCCCGAACAGGTAGGCAATCAGCGCTGCCCGGATCCACATGCCGTTGCGTTCCTGGCGCCAGTATACGGCCCTGGGGTCGTTATCCACCTCGATCTCGATCTCGTAGCGGCGGGGCAGGGGATGCATGATGATACAGTGGGATTGGATAATACCGAGATCGTCGCGGGTGATGTGGAACTCCGGATAGACATCGGTTTCTTTGGAAGGGGTTTCGGCATACTCTTTTTGGATACGGGTCATGTAGATGGCGTCGACCACCGGTTTCACACTTGCAAAATCTTCAGTTTCAAAAAAGGGGATGTCATGTTTTTTCAGAAAATCCTTGATGTCGTCTTTCATCCTGAATACTTCCGGGGCCACGAAATAGAGCTGGATGTCCCGGTAGTTTTTCATCAGGTAGCTGAGCGAACGGACCGTCCTGCCCCGTTTTAAATCGCCCACCATAGCTATTTTTTTGCCGTCAAGCCCGCCGATGTGCTCAAACGAACGTTCCAGGGTGTAGATATCAAGCAGGGCCTGGGTGGGATGCTGGTCAGGACCTGAGCCGCCGTTGATGACGGATACCGGACGTTCGGTCCGGTTGAGCACCCAGGCCGTTTTTTCGGCAAAGCCTTCCACCGGATGCCTGGCAATGATCAGGTCGACATAACTGGCGAATGTCCGGATGGTATCTTCCGGTGATTCGCCCTTGACCTCCGAACTGGTGGTCGTACCGCGGATTTCGGACGTTTTTATGCCCAGTATGTGACAAGCGTTTAAAAAAGAAATAAATGTCCGGGTGGAGGGCTGCACAAAATAGAGCATGGCGCGTTTGTGGTTCAGGAGACTGCTCAGTTTGTCGGCACCGGTTTTTGTTTTGGCCAGGAGACGGATCTGACTGGCAAGGCTGCACATGGAATCAAGAAACGACCGGCCAAACTGCTGGGCAAAAATGACATCGAACAGCCGCCCGTTTTTAGAAAAAATATCGAGTTTGCCGCCGATTTCCTGGTGGTAGAATTCGTCCCACCCGCGGTAAATCTGGATCGTCTCTTCTTTTTGCTGCACCATGAGGCCTCCTTTCCTATGATTTTATCGATAGCGATCCCGATTTCGATTTGGATCACTCAATCCAACAATACTACAACTGATCGGGAGATGATTCAATGAATTTTATTGTCATATTTCAGGGTATTCGGCATGATCAGAAAAGGAACGGCCCGTTTCTAATGGAAACCACAAAGACACAAATAACACAAAATCTTTTTTACAGGCGCATCCTGATTTTGAAAAAGCACCCAGCACCTAGTATTCAGG
>Ga0164313_10002870_pt1 | contig 15347 bp, 11 predicted proteins | sample GuaBasSedimGuay4_FD_113735 | JGI IMG/M metagenome (GOLD analysis project Ga0164313, IMG submission 113735) | Subseafloor sediment microbial communities from Guaymas Basin, Gulf of California, Mexico - Guay4, Core 4569-4, 0-3 cm | ecosystem: Environmental > Aquatic > Marine > Hydrothermal vents... | reverse complement strand
GGAATTCACTGCGCTGAAAACCATCGGGTAGCGTTTCACGTACTGTTTGCTCAATCACACGCGGTCCCGCAAACCCAATTAGTGCATTGGGTTCGGCGATATGGATATCACCCAACATTGCCAAACTGGCCGAAACTCCTCCCATTGTCGGATCGGTTAAAACACAGATGTATGGAATACCTCGCTTTGACAGTCGCGTCAGCGCCGCACTGGTTTTTGCCATTTGTAATAGTGAAAACAGGGCCTCCTGCATGCGCGCGCCACCACTGGCGGTAAAACATATCAGGGGGATATTATGTTCGATACAGGTATTTACCGCACGAACAAACTTTTCGCCAACCACCGACGCCATAGAACCGCCCATGAACTTAAATTCGAAGGCTGCAACGACCATATCAACCCCCATGACCTCGCCACGCATAACGATGAGAGCATCTTTTTCACCCGTCGTTTTTTGCGCCTGGTTTAGCCTGTCCTTATATTTTTTATCATCTCTGAATTTAAGAATATCCTCGGGCTCTAAATTCTCGGCTATCTCGACCCGATCGCCCTCATCAAGAAACTGGTCCAGCCTTTGCCTTGCGGTGATTCGCATATGATGATCGCACTTCGTGCAAACATCCTGATTTCGCTCAAGCTCGGCTCGGTAGATAATCGCATCGCAATTATCACATTTTGCCCACAGACCTTCCGGTACATTCTTTTTATCATTAATCCCGGAAGTGCGTATCTTCGAGGGTAATAAACTTTCGAACCAGCTCATGCTACCTTCTCTATAGTGGAGTCTATCAAGGGCTTTCTTTTATACAAAAGTCCACCAGTTTGGAACTCGATTTGCTGTTGATCGTTTTGCGTCATTTCAATTTGTTTCACTGATGCTATTCCTACAACGATAGTATCGGCAATACTAGCAATGGCCGACGAGTTTTCCCATCTTTGATTTCATCTGTTGAGGTCGGCACTTCTGACCTCGTGGAAAAACTGTTCAATCAGGTTGGCATCCTTGATACCCCTGGATTTCTCTACACCACTAATAACGTCAACCGCCCAGGGGTTAACCTGAGTAATAGCCGCCGATACATTGGATGGATTTAATCCACCAGCCAGCACCAGCGGAAAGTCAAAATTTGAAGGGATTTTCAACCAGTCAAACGTATCACCGGAACCACCCTGACATCCGGCTACATTACTATCCATCAAAAAGCCCTGCGCGCTTCGATATTGTTCGGCATAAGCCTTCGCGTCGCTGACGCTGGGCATTGGAATAGCCTTGATATATGGCCTTGACCATTGCGCACAAAAGTCGGCGGATTCCTGACCATGAAATTGCAGGCAATCGGGTTTGACCTGCTCTACCACCTGTTCTACCCAGTCAGCGTTTTCATCCATCAACACAGCAGTAACAGTCACGAATGGCGGCATTGCCTGTCGGATTCGAACAGCAGTTGCAAGTTCGACAGCACGAGGGCTGTTCGAATGAAATATGAGGCCAATTGCATCTCCGCCCAGTTGCGCTACCTGGAGTGCGTCTGCCATCTCGGTAATGCCACAAATTTTAATTCGTGTTCGGCGATTCATTGCTCGCTACTCTCTGCTGGTATGTGCTTACCCGAAGCAAGCTATTCGATCTGTCACTATTGAAAGACTCTATATACTATCGTAACAGCACTGGATAGTACTAAAATAGTACCGGCTTTTTGCCATTAGACGGTAATTTAAATGCATCTGGATAATGAGCACGTAAAAGATACAACCCCGCAGCGGGTGCTGTCGCTGCGGCCAGATTACGATCTCCGCCCGCGAATACACGTTTGAACCAATCAGTCGACCGCTCTCCCTGACCTACGCTCATCAAACTACCAACTATGTTTCGCACCATGTGATACAAAAACGCGTTCGCCCTGACATCCAGAAATAACAGGTCGCCACGTCGTTCTACGCTAATTTCGTGAATACGCCGGGTCGATGATTTAGCCTGGCAGCCTGCTGCGCGAAATGCGCTGAAGTCATGTTCGCCGACCAAAATTTGCGCAGCCTCGTGCATCAACACCTGATCGAGGGGCCTAAATTCCCAGCCTGCACGGTCGTGGAACAGGGCGCTGGGTACGGCAACATTGATTATTATGTAACGATAACTCCTGGCGATAGCACTGAATCGGGCGTGGAAGTCACCCTCGACGGGTATTATCCATTTGATCCGAATATCGCTCGGCAACTGACAGTTTGAGCCTAATATCCAGGAGCGGTTGTCACGTTTCGCGGTTGACTCGAAATGTGCAACCTGTTCGATGGCATGGACCCCGGCATCGGTTCGGCCGGCACATACCAGCTGAACCCTGTGGTTAGCCACATAGCCGATCGCCTCTTCGACATGCTGTTGAATAGATAACGCATGCTTTTGCCTTTGCCAACCACTGTAGGCCGTGCCGGCGTATTCAATGCCTACCGCAAATTTACCCAATGAAAATCATCCGACTAGCTACTGTAACCAGACTTACGCCAGGCGACGGTATTTAATAAAAGGAGAATTATATTATGAACCCGGGTGTATGATGTGAAAATTCGCGATTGCGATGCCGCCGGTTCAAAACGCGAGTTGAGATAGACACGCCGATGAAAACGAGTTGATAGACCAGGCTGGACTATACCTGCTTCATTAACTCTTCAGCCTCGGCTTTTTGTTCGTCACTACCTTCATTGAGCACATCATCGAGACTGCTGCGAGCGCCTTCTGCATCACCCATGTCGATAAATGCACGAGCCAGATCAAGTTTGGTCGAAACTTCATCAACGTCGTCGGGTAATACCAGATCATCAATATCGTCAATGTTGACGCCAGTGATATCGGTCTCCGCAGCAACAATTTCATCGGGGTCGTCAAAATCACCAGGTGCAAAGGTATCGGTTTTGACCGGCCCGGCGTCAAGGTCCAGCTCTAAATCACCAGCATCGACATCTATATCATCTGATGAAATATCGTCGACACCAAGATCGATCTCGCTGATATCAGTTTGATCCTCTATATCCAGGATTTCTTCACTAGCTTCAGAGGGATCATCCAGGCCAAGACTGATTCCGCCAATATCGGTTATATCCTCAATTCTGGGCTCGATATCCTCAATAACTTCTTCGCTCCCGGTCTCTAACTGTGTTTCAGACGTATCTTCCAGGATATCGACTTCAAAATTTGTTTCAGATGGATCTTCCAGTTCAGCGGTTTCTTCAAAATCAGGAATATCATCTAGTTCCGGGTAGGCCTCTGGTTTGATAATAACCGTTGCCTGTATATCCTCGCTATCGGATTCCGCGGTAACTTCCGGTGTTTCTTCATCATCGAGGCTTAAGGCCCCGTCTATATCGAAGTCCATCTCTACATCTTCTGAAACTTCGGCTGAATCATCGATATCGACACCCAGGTCGTCTGCCAATTCAGTATCTTCGCCACCCATATCATCGGGTAATTCGAAATCCATAGCCTCGGCTTCACTATCATTCGACTCGATGTTCTCTTCATCATCCCCATCAAACCCAAATTCCAGATCACTCAAATCATCTGTCTCTGCTTCGGCTTGTGGACTTTCGTCGTCTATTTCGACCACCTGGTCTTCGCGAGTTACGGTCTCAACAAAACTCTCGCTATCGATAAATTCGTCTATTTCTTCACTCAACAGGAAATCGGTTTCTCCAGCCTCTCCTTCACCTGACCCCAGGTCAAAGTCAGCTGCTTCAGGTTTAGCTATGCCCAGGTCGGAGGTACTGAGAGTACTATCCTTGGCGCCGGAAAACAGGTCGTTATCGGGTGCTAATTCAAAACCCATTACCTGTACTCGATCCCAGTGTCGGCTTGCTGCATCACCCATACCTTTCAGGGCTTCAGCCTGTTTTACAAACGCGTCGACACTCTTTGTGGCAAAGTAAGTATCCAGTAACTTGGCGCGGTAATCAGCCCGGCCGGGATTAGTTTCCAGGCTCTGCTTTAACAAGTCTTCGGCATTATCATAAAGACCATAGGCCAGGTAAACATCAACCTCGTTTAAGGTGTCGTCCTGTTGTTCCTCCTCTGCTTCCTGCTCGGCTGCCGACGCCTCGGGTTCCTTCGCCAGGGCTTCATCGAGGCTTTCCGCCGGGATAATTTCAGTAGCCGAGAAGTCCAACTCTTCAGCGGCGGGCTCTTCTGTTTCCACCAACTCTTCAGCATTCGGCGGTACAATATTAGTCTGCTCGTCCTGTTCCTCGACTTCGGGCTCGACGGGCGGATGGTCATCGTCGTCAATTATGGTGTTATCTTCGCCCGATGCCTTGTAATCACCTGCATCTGATTCACCAAGATCGACAACGCCCTGCTTGCTTTTCCATTTCTTGTAGCCAACCAGACCCAGCACTAACAGGACAATTCCGCCCAATCCACCCAGTAAAAGCGGATTCTGCAACAGATTGCCAATTGACGGCATGCCATCCAGAAAAGACTCTGAACTCTCTACCGGCTCGGGGATTACTTCCGGTGCCGGCGGCGGAGTCACGCTGGTTTGTTCTTCTACTACTTCGATCGGCTCGGTTTGCTCTACAACCTCCTCTGTCTCAGCCATTGAATCCTCTGTAAGCAACTCCTCGAGTAAAGCTTCTTCGTCAGCCGCATTCATTTCTTCGGTCAAAGTTTCGTCGGTACCAGCGGGCTGTTCCGTGGTGATCGTTTCGAGTGAGGCCTGCTCCATTTCTTCGGCGGCTGTTGCCGCTGCTTCTTCACTCTGGTTCGCCTGCAACTGGGCCAGGCTATCGTCTTCGATCTCCATCATTTTTTGCAATTCCTGAACCTTACTCAGGGTTGCTTCCAACTCCGCAATTCTGGATTCCAGGTCAGCGTTTTCAATCTGTGCGGCATCAAGTTCTTCCTCGGCGAAGGCCAGCTTCCGGCTCAATGCGTCACTATCTTCACCGTCACCCTGGGTGGTGCCAGCGGCATCGGATTCCCCTTCACCAGGCGCTAACAGACTCAGGTTGCTTTGTTCTTCAGCAACAGCATCTCCAGAATCGATATCACCACCATCGCCCGCCATAGAGACAGGGGTTGTCTCGCTCACACGTTCAACATATCCATCCCACAGGCCGTTTTGCTCGAGTACTTCGGCAAGTGCTTCGCGCTCGCTTATGCGGCCAAGTTGTTCCGCTGTAGGGGCACGTAAAACGGTACCAACCTTCAAGATATTGATATTATTTTCAGCAAATGATTCTGGGTTCATGCGCTGTATCGCCAGCATCACCTGGCTCATACTGTGGCCGGAATCCTTAAACTCAGCAGCGGCGATACTCCACAAGGTATCTCCCTTGATAACATGTACGTCACCGCCCATCATGCTATCTGATTCGTCGGCGAATAATTCTGCCTGTTCACTCGTTGCGCCAGGTTCGGGTTCCTCGGATACGGCAATCGGCCCGGTCGTCGACTGCTGCGCCTGTGCGGAAGACGTGGCGGGGGCAGCTATAGCCCCGGTGGTAACCGTGTCAGAAGCAGCAACAGACTCAGAGCTCTCTGAATCTGATGTTTCCGGAGTAGTTGTACCAGGATCGGCGATCGGCTCGCTATCGGCAATGACGCCTGCAGATGGCGCCTCTACGGATGACTCGGGGGTCACAGTAGTCTGATCGCCGGATGCAGCAGGCACCGGGGTATCCGCATAAAAAGGCGGATCGAGTAGTACGGTAAATTCCCTTAACACCCGGCCCTTGGCCCAGTCGGCTTCAACGAGGAAATTGAGGAACGGTTCTTTTACCGCTGACCGTGTAGTAACCAGTACGACGGCGGTACCCGTTTCTTCGTCTATCTGTACCGCGAATCGTAATTCAGAGAGGCTTCGGGGCCGTGATAAACCCGCCTTCGTAAACGCATCTCGTGAAGCAAGAGTAACAAGCAGGTTGTCAATCTCACCGCTGCGTGCAGAGATAACTTCAATTTTCGCGTCTAATGGCTGGTTTAAAAACGAATTAACTTCGATTTCGCCCAAACCCAGTGCGAAACTATTCGTCGACAGCAGGATGCCTGCCAACCAGAAGGTTAAAGATAGTCCCAATTTACGCACGTTTAGTCTCCAATATTCCCTATCATATTTCTTATTAAAACTGCAGAGAATCCATGCACCTATGTTGTAGATAGAGAATTTACTTTTAAGAAAGCACTTTCACTAGTAAAGGTAACTATAGATTATAAAAAAGATTTTAGCAAAATATCTAAAACATTCACGTAATTATTTGGCAATCCATAACGCAATGACTCTACGGTCATCCGCAACCGGATTGACCCGGATTGTTGGCGGGTGGTTTCCAGCCGGCTCACTATAGAGTTAAATGATTGATTACAATCAATAATTTAACTAGCAGCAGAGGATTATAAACCTCCACTATCGGTTGCATTTTTTAGCCGATTAAAGGCATTCAGACAGATATCCGAAGCAATAATTAGTTATATTACAGCCTAAATCCCGAGAGACAGCTGAATGTATGCAAGTGACATGCGTGATCGCGATGCGGACGACGGAGATGGCGACTAATACTCCAGCACTAAATTCAGCATACGACGCAAGGGTTCGGCGGCTCCCCAGAGCAACTGATCGCCAACCGTAAATGCGGCAAGGTACTCTTCACCCATATTCATTTTGCGTAATCGGCCCACCGGTATATCTAATGAGCCGGTCACCGCGGCCGGGGATAATTCCCGCATGGAAACTTCACGATCATTCGGCAGCACCTTGACCCAGTCGTTTGACTCGGCCAGCATTTGACGAATTTCATCCAGCGGCAGATTGCGCTTCAATTTCACCGTGATAGCCTGTGAATGTGACCGCATCGCGCCAATTCGAACACAAATGCCATCGATAGCGATCGACTGGTCGGTATTGCCCAAAATCTTGTTCGCTTCCGCACCCGCCTTCCACTCTTCCTTCGACTGGCCGTTGTCCAATTGCGCATCTATCCACGGGATCAGGCTGCCGGCAAGTGGTACGCTAAATTGCTCTGTGGGTAACGCCTGGGATTGTAGGCGCTGGGTAATCAATTGATCGATTTCCAGAATTGCCGAGTCTGGATCTTCCAGTAAACCGGCAACGCTCGCATGCAGACTGCCCATTTGCGCAAGCAGTTCTCGCATGTGTCTGGCGCCGCCACCCGAAGCCGCCTGGTAGGTCATCACACTCATCCAGTCAACCAGGTCATGTTCGAACAGTCCGCCCATGCCGAGCATCATCAAACTAACCGTACAGTTACCACCGATAAAATCCTTTTTCCCCGCTGCCAGGGCAGCATCAATAACCGCGCGGTTTACCGGGTCCAGCACTATCACCGTGTGCTCCTGCATGCGCAAGGTCGATGCCGCATCGATCCAGTAGCCTTTCCAGCCACTGGCGCGCAAGTCGGAATAAACCTGATTGGTGTAATCACCACCCTGGCAAGTCACAATAGCGTCCATCGACCTGAGATCATTCAGGCTGGTTGCATCCAGTAAAGGCAGTGCGTCCTTACCGATATCAGGCCCATTTTGGCCAACCTGCGAGGTCGTAAAAAACACCGGCTCGTCGATTTTGTCAAAATCATTTTCTTCGCGCATGCGCTGCATCAGCACCGATCCGACCATGCCTCGCCATCCTACAAATCCTACTCGTTTCATTTGCTGTTAAATCTCTATCGGGTGATAACTTAAATATCCGAATCTATTCAGGTTTCAGGGAACGCAGCGCGGCGACAACCGCATCTCCCATTTCAACTGTGCTGACGGTATTCCCGCCTTCGGCAATATCAGCGGTCCGAAAGCCCTGGTTCAGGACATTGCCAACCGCGATATCAATTTTGTTTGCGAGATCGATTTCGTCCAGGCTATAGCGCAACATCATCGCCACGGATAGTAAGGTTGCGAGCGGATTAGCAATGCTTTTACCGGCGATATCCGGCGCAGAACCATGGATTGGTTCATACATGCCCTTGCCATTCCGATCCAGCGAGGCTGACGGTAACATACCGATGGAGCCAGTCAGCATCGCCGCCGTATCTGAGAGGATATCGCCAAACATATTGGTGGTAACCATGACATCAAATTGCTTTGGCGCCCGCACCAGTTGCATCGACGCATTGTCGACGTACATATGCGACAACTCCACTTCGGCATAATCCTCGCCGACCCGTGTCATCACTTCCCGCCACAATTCCGAAACTTCCAATACGTTGGCCTTATCCACCGAGCACAGCCTGCGGTTTCGAAGCATCGCAATATCGAACGCGGACCGGGCAATACGTTCTATTTCATGCTCGGCATATACCAATGTATTAAATCCCTCGCGTTCGCCGCTTTCCAGATCACGAATGCCGCGTGGTTTGCCGAAATAAATACCACCGGTCAGTTCCCGCACGATCATGATATCGAGTCCCGAAACTATCTCGGGTTTCAGGCTCGAAGCATTCGCCAACTGCGGGTAAAGCATCGCCGGGCGCAGGTTGGAAAATAGCTCTAACGAGGAGCGCAACCCTAACAGGCCACGTTCGGGCCGCAGATCACGTTCCAGCGAATCGTATTGCGGTCCACCCACTGAACCCAGCAGAATAGCGTCAGCCTGCTGGCAAAGTGATAGCGTGGCCTCGGGTAATGGATGCCCGGCGGCATCGTATCCGGCGCCGCCGAAGGCCGCAGTTTCGAGTTCAACGTCGAGTCCAAAATCCTGTTGCAGGCATACCAGCAGTTTTTCCGCCTCGGCAACAATTTCCTGGCCTATACCGTCGCCTGGTAATATCGCTATCTTCTTACTCATTGGTTGAGCCAGGGTGCTTTTTCGTAATACTGTTGCTCGAACTGTTTGATCTGCTCCGCATGCTGCATCGTCAGGCCGATGTCATCGAGGCCATTGAGTAGACAGTACTTGCGAAATTCATCGATCTCAAACGACATTTTAACGCCGGCCGCATTACTAACCAGCTGATCTTCCAGGTTTACCGAAAGCTGGTAGTCCTGATGCTGTTCAAGCTCGTTAAATAACTGGTCTACCAGGCTCGCATTCAGCACAATCGGCAAGAAGCCGTTTTTGAAACTGTTGTTATAGAATATGTCAGCGAAACTCGGTGCGATAACGACCTTGAAACCAAAATCCATCAACGCCCAGACCGCGTGTTCGCGTGATGATCCACAGGCAAAATTTTCTCTTGCAAGTAAAATTTGAGCATGCTTGAAAGGCGATTTATTCAATATGAAATCCGGGTTTACACGGCGATCGGCATTACTTTTTCCCGGCTGCCCTGGATCCAGGTAACGCCAGTCGTCGAATAAATTGACACCAAAACCCGAGCGCTTAATCGATTTCAGGTATTGCTTTGGAATAATCGCATCGGTGTCTATATTAGGGCGATCTATACCCGCGACCAGGCCACTAAAATTTGTAAATTTTTGCATGACTCACCTCAATCCAGTTTACGAACATCGACAAAATGGCCATATATAGCGGCTGCCGCCGCCATCGCAGGGGACACCAGGTGAGTTCGTCCGCCCTGCCCCTGCCGCCCTTCGAAATTCCGATTTGAGGTCGACGCGCAACGCTCACCCGGTTCCAGTCGATCATCATTCATCGCCAGGCACATCGAACAACCTGGCTCACGCCATTCGAAGCCGGCTTCGATAAAAATTTTGTCCAGACCTTCAGACTCGGCCTGCCGTTTCACCAGCCCGGAGCCAGGTACGACCATCGCCAGCTTAATCGTGTCGGCTACTTCGCGTCCTTTGGCTACCTCGGCGGCCGCGCGTAAATCCTCTATGCGGCCATTGGTACATGATCCTATAAATATCTTGTCGACCGAAACCTGATCGCAGGGCGTATTAGCTTCCAGACCCATATAGTCGAGAGCGTTTTGCATGCCGCCGGCCCTGATCGCGTCAGGCTCGCTTGCTGGATCGGGAATGGTGTCGGTAATTGCTATCACCATTTCCGGCGAGGTACCCCAGCTAACCTGCGGCTCGATAGAGGCGCCATCGATATGGACCTCCTTGTCGAATACTGCGCCTTCATCTGAATGCAAAGATTGCCAATAGGTTACCGCCTTATCCCAGTTTTCACCCGTTGGCGCAAACGGACGTCCTTTAACGTAGTCAATCGTGGTTTGATCACAGGCGACCAGGCCCGCTCGTGCCCCGCCCTCGATGGTCATGTTACACAGGGTCATACGGCCTTCCATTGACAAATTGGTAATCGCTTCTCCGGCAAATTCAATCGTATGTCCGGTGCCACCGGCGGTGCCGATCTCACCAATGATCCTTAACACGATATCTTTGGCGGTAATTCCATTAGCCACTGGCCCATCTATAGTGACTCGCATATTCTTCGATTTTTTCTGGATCAGGCATTGAGTCGCGAGCACATGTTCGACCTCTGAAGTTCCAATTCCAAATGCGAGTGCGGCAAAAGCTCCGTGCGTCGAAGTATGCGAATCGCCACAGACGACCGTCATGCCCGGCAGCGTGGCGCCCTGCTCCGGCCCAATTACATGGACTACACCCTGGCGAATATCACCCATTTTGAATTCTACCAGCCCGTATTTATCACAGTTTTGATCGAGTGTTTCTACCTGTAATCTCGAAACCGGTTCGGTGATACCTTTTTCCAGGCCAATGGTCGGCACATTGTGATCCGGAACCGCAACAATCGATTGCTTGCGCCAGAGTGGTCGATTGGCCATCGCCAGGCCTTCGAATGCCTGTGGTGATGTTACCTCGTGTACCAGATGTCGATCGATATATAAAAGCCCGGTACCATTATCATCGCACCGTACCTCGTGTATCGCCCATATCTTGTCGTAAAGTGTTTGTGCCGCCATAGCATCTGCCTTTTCAGTTATTCCAGTCGCGATTCAACAAGGTCGCAAACGGGTCATTTAGAGATTACGAAAATTTTAAGCCGAATTACACAATAACTCAAATTCATATTTTTCATTATTTCAATAACCAACTGGAATATGTTATTGTTCATCGCTCATTTTTCGAGATTTGCATATGCAAATATCACAGATCAACGCCTTTCTTGCGGTTGCCGAATTACAGTCTTTTTCGCTCGCAGCCGAACGCCTGCACATCACTCAGCCCGCAGTCAGTAAAAGAATTCGGCAACTCGAAGACGACATGAAAACCACACTATTCGATCGTATCGGTAAAAAAAGCATCCTGACTCCCAGCGGTCAGTCACTTTTGCCTCACGCCGAGAGGATCCTTCTGGAACTAAAGACTTACCGGGAAGAACTGGCTCATGATCACGACAAACCATCGGGTACGTTAAGCCTCGCAACAAGCCACCATGTCGGTCTGCATCGCCTGCCCCAGGTTTTGCGTGACTTTAAAATTGAATACCCCGGGGTTGATCTCGATCTGCATTTCATGGATTCCGAGGACGCCTGTATAGCAATCGCCAATAATGAACTCGAACTTGCAATTGTCACCCTGCCTGAAAACCCCGACGACCGACTAAAGCTGGAGCCCATCTGGATCGACGTATTACAGATTGTACTCGCTCCCGATCATGCCCTGGCCGGTGAAGCATCGATCGATAACGAACAACTTCTCGACTATCCTGCGATCCTGCCTTCGAACGGCACCTTTACGCGCAAGATTATTAACAACTATTTTGCTACAACTAAGGATGCAATGAAGATTATTCTGGAAACTAACTACCTCGAGACTATTAAGGTCATGGTTTCCGCCAATCTGGGATGGAGTATGCTGCCAATTAGCATGCTCGATCACACGCTGATCGGAAAACCACTGAGCGGGCTCGATATCAGGCGCTCACTCGGAATAGTAACGCGGCAAAAAAGGACTTTATCGGTTAACTCGAGAGCCATGATCGATATGCTTCTAGCGGCAAAAACATAAATATGTCGCAATAATGATCGCGGCGTAAAAATCTAGGCCTATACTGTAACCTACACAAACAATTGACGTGGTTTTCCACCGCATCAATTCCGGAGAATAATTATGCGACACATTCTTAAAATTGCACTACTCACAATCACATTGTGTATCGGCGGCAACGCGTTTGCAGGCACGGTCAGCCGTGCCCTGTTCACTATTGGCATCGATAACCGTGAACCCGTAATCATGGTCGATAGTATCAGCCCGGATTCATATGACTCGATTTCCTTTTTCACCGAACTGAACGGCATGAGCGGTGAAACAGTGACCCACCAATGGATGTTTGATGACAAGGTGATGTTCGAGAAATCATTCGAGGTTGGCGGCGATCGCTGGCGCGTATGGACCAGCAAAACCCTGCTGCCGGACTGGACCGGCACCTGGACAGTCAAGGTTCTTAACGAGGATGGTTCGGTACTGGAACGTAAAACCTTCGAATATCAGTAACAAACCCTGGTCAATTCCAGTCAAACCCCGCCATGCTGCGGGGTTTTTTTTGCCTGTATATCTCAGCCCCATACTGGCAGGCTTGTAATTGCTACCATTACAATCAGGCCATAGATCAGGTTCCTAAATAGAACCTCACTCGAAAACTGGAAAAAATGAGCACCAATCCACACAACTAGCGCATATACAGGCAATAGTGTGATCGCCAAAACGAATGCTTCCCTGGTCAATAGATTACTAATCCAGAGTCCAGTGCCGGCAACAATCGAAATGTAGGCAAAAAATATTATTATATTTGCACGAATGGTTTTCGATTGCGTGTTACGGCTCATCCAGAACAACAAGATCGGTGGGCCGTACAGGGTAGAGAAGCCACCTAGAAAACCGGATAAATTCCCGAGCCCAAACAAACCGAGCGAGGATACCGGTTTACGATAGCGCCAACCGCTGGCAAGAACCACAACGAATATAAGAATGATAATAGATATCAGGTAGCGCAAAACTATCGGATCACCCGATGATAGAAAATAAATCCCGACCGGTACGGTAACCGTGGCGCCCAGGCTGATGGGTAACACTTCACGAATATGGTATTGCCGGAAGGCCCCTGGCAACAACGGAATCGCAACCACAAAATCTATCATAAATAACAGCGCAATTGCTAACTGGGGCCCATACGCGAGACTAACTATCGGGGTGAACAGCATGCCGGCGCCAAAACCGGAAAACCCGCGTACCAGGCCGGCCAGCACGGTTGCCAGCAAGGCCCATTGAAAGGCATCATCGGATAGCAGGGTTAACAGATAATCCATTTCGTTGTTGGTTACACTGGTTATTAACAAGATCAGTTAGCATACATTAATATGCCGGGTTAGCCCCACATTGCACGAGGGCGGCGTCCATATCGATGAGTATTTTTATTATTCATTGATTTAATCTAGAATGTCAGCATGATTCAGAATTACAATTTGCACCTGAACTTCGCTTCCTTCATGCACTATGCGGACTAGCAAGGTCATACACATGGTTTCCTGCCATGCCGAGGGTGAGGTTGGTAATGTCATCGTCGGCGGCGTGGCTGTGCCGCCTGGAGACACCCTCTGGGATCAATCACGCTGGATCGAAAACGATGCGACACTGCGCCAGTTCATTCTCAATGAACCCCGAGGTGGTGTTTTCAAGCACATCAACCTGCTGGTGCCGGCAAAGCATCCGCAGGCTAGATATGGATTCATCATTATGGAACCCGAACATACCCCACCGATGTCAGGCTCAAACTCGATTTGCGTGTCGACCGTGTTACTCGATACCGGATTGATCGAGATGCAGGAGCCCGTTACCAAGTTTAATCTTGAGGCGCCGGGCGGACTAATCAGTGTTACAGCCTGGTGCGAAGGGGGCAAGGCAAAAAGCATCGAAATTAATAATGTACCGTCATTTGCCGACCAGCTCGATGCCGTGCTTGAAGTCCCCGGGGTTGGTACACTGACCGTCGATACCGCCTATGGCGGGGACAGCTTTGTCATTGTCGACGCTGCCGCGCTCGGTTTCGAGATCAAACCCGATGAAGCCCATGACCTGGTCGTGATTGGAGCGAAAATTACCGCCGCGGCTAATCAGCAACTCGGCTTCAGACACCCGACCAATCCAGACTGGGCGCACATTTCATTTTGCCAGATAGCCCTGCCCTTAAGTGCGGAAAACGGCGTACCGGTGAGCCGAAATAGTGTTGTCATTGACCCTGGCAAGCTCGACCGTTCACCCTGTGGTACCGGGTGTTCAGCGAGAATGGCCGTATTGCATGCCAAAGGCACGATGAAAACTGGCGATCGTCTAATCGGTCGTTCGATTATCGATTCGCGTTTTGATTGTGCGATCGTCACAGAAACCACGGTGGGTGACAAAATGGCAATAGTTCCTTCAATAAAGGGCAGAGCCTGGATCACCGGCACTCATCAAATCATGCTAGACCCCGACGATCCCTGGCCTGATGGCTACCGGCTAACCGATACCTGGCCTGCCCCTCAGGTTCAGGACTAAGCAATAATACTTTCAGTTCTTAGTTGCTTAATTTGTTTCGCATCCAGCTCCAGTAATTCGCTTAAAACCGCTTCGGTATGCTGCCCCAGCATCGGCGGAGCTTTATCATAGCTGACTGGGGTTTCCGAGAATTTGATCGGATTACCCACACTGGCCACTTTTCCCGCAGCAGGATGCTCCAGTTCAAACTGCATGCCGCGATGCCGTACCTGGGGATTCGCAAACACCGCGTCGATATTATTGATGGGGCCGCAGGGAATGCCATGCGCATTGAGCTGGTCTAGCCACCAGTCACTATCCTGCGATAACATGATATCGATCAGCTGCGGAATCAGGCTTTGACGATTTTTCACGCGATCGCTATTTTTCAGGTAAAGATCATCAATAGCTAAATCGGGCCGCCCGGCAAGGTCGCAGAAGCGTTTGAACTGGGCGTCATTACCGACCGCCAGAATCAGGTGACCATCGCGCGTCTGAAATGCCTGGTAAGGCACTATATTGGGATGCGCATTACCCATGCGCTGCGGATTATTTCCGCTGGCGAGATAATTCATCGCCTGATTAGCGAGGGTCGCTACCTGTACGTCGAGCAGGGCAAGATCAATGTACTGTCCTTTGCCGTGGCGCAGTTGGTGAATCAGGGCCGCCTGGATAGCATTTGCCGCATACAGGCCGGTCATCACGTCAGCGAGCGCGACGCCGACCTTCATTGGCTGCCCCCCGGGTTCACCGGTAACACTCATTAACCCACCCATCGCCTGAATCATAAAATCGTAACCCGCGCGTTCGGCATAGGGTCCGGTCTGCCCAAACCCGGTAATCGAGCAATAAACCAGCTTCGGATTAACGCCTCGCAGGCTAGCGTAATCGAGGCCATACTTCTCTAATCCACCGACCTTGAAGTTTTCTATTAGAACATCGCATTTGGCGACGAGAT
>Ga0164313_10002869_pt1 | contig 15348 bp, 12 predicted proteins | sample GuaBasSedimGuay4_FD_113735 | JGI IMG/M metagenome (GOLD analysis project Ga0164313, IMG submission 113735) | Subseafloor sediment microbial communities from Guaymas Basin, Gulf of California, Mexico - Guay4, Core 4569-4, 0-3 cm | ecosystem: Environmental > Aquatic > Marine > Hydrothermal vents... | reverse complement strand
TTGACCCGAATGGCACCCAGTTAAGGGGTGTCCAGGAGGAATTACGGTCAACTTGGCTTCGAGGGGGTCAAAGCACATAGGCTGATGTCGGCAGAGTGGCTGCCTCGGTACTCGCATTGGCATGCAAGATAGTGAGCAATGACCCCGTCGGCTGTTCTTCGTCGAAAATTCCCAGACCGGTGCTTGACTTGGTTCCATTCGGGTTTGACCCCTTCCAGAGTGACAGGCGGCGTGGTTGGATTCATTAGTGCAACTTATATTCATACGCCTATCAGGAAATGCAAAACGAATACTAAAAGTTGGGTGGCGAATCGAGGGTTTATCCGTTAGTGTACATTATAGTAGAGATGCGGTCGGGCAGATGCCATCAGGTATGATGCAGCAATGCCCATCACCCGGGATCCGTTCGCTCGCGAATTTATAGGGAAAGGTCACTCATGAATATGCGCCCTGATTTCAGTCAAGAGCACTCGCGTGTTCGCCCGGGCGAACCGCTGATACCTCCAGTTCCACGGAGCGAGGGTGCAGGCACTGTGAGCAGTCGGGCGTCCTATCACTCTCCAGGAGATAAAGACGACCTTGGGAGCGTTGCCGGAGTCGATCATAAGGTATCGATGGGAGCACGGCCACCGCCTGCGTCGGGGTCTCCGGAGGACGAAGGATCAACTCCGTATCGAAGTACCTATGACAAGGAGGACAATTTCTGGAACCACCTGGCGGGCGCCTGGTCGATGGGCTTCGTGGCCACGATCGTGCTCTTCCTGGCTCTTCCATTCTTCCAGTTGATCTCGACGGTCGGAAATCAGGATTCCGGAATCGTTACGGTGAACATGTCGAAGCCTCCTCCACCTCGCCCTCCGGTCGAGAAACTGCCCCCACCGGAAGAAAAGACCCGGAAGGACGACCCCGAACTGAAGAAGGAGCAGCCCAAACTGACCCTGTCCCAACTCGAATTGGCCCTGAATCCCGGGATGGGTGACGCCTCCGGTGGAGGCGACTTCACCATCGACTTCCAGGTCAATGCGATGGAAGAGCTGGAGATGATCTTTGAGCTCAGCGAGGTCGATCGCATCCCTCAAGTCCTCTATCGCGTGGCACCGGTCTTCCCCTACGAAATGAAACAGGCTGGAATCAGCGGCAAAGTTTCACTTCTTTTTATCTGTGACCGCAAAGGCCGCGTCAGACGGGTCCAGGTCAAGTCGTCTTCTCACAGGGAATTCGAGGAAAATGCGATCCGGGCGCTCCGTGAGTGGAAATTCGAACCCGGGATGAAAGACGGACAACCTGTGAATGTGCGCATGCTCGCCCCGTTCAATTTCAACGTTACCGACTGAAAACACGCGGTCAACACCCTGACCATTACTCATTTCTGCTGGAACTGGCCAATGATGGGGCCGTGAGTTTTCTCCTGAGGGTATCCTTCGGCCGGCTGATCCCGCACCGGCCGACTTTTCTCGGGTGACGGATCGTCGGCCGGGTAATCCCCCTTCGAGTTTTGGATGAGTTCTATTGCCATCGTGGGGGCTTTGGTTCATCGTCTTGAGCATGTGGGGGCAGGTTCACATCTTCAGGGGGACGATCATGCTCCGTGCATTGTGCTGCCTCTTTGGCCTGATCGGCGTCCTGCAGAACCCATCGGCCATGGCCCAGAGTTCCCACGAACTGAGGACCGTCCTCAGTCGACTGGCCGGCAGTTGGGAAGGCGAGGTGTCGATCCAATCGCTCGATGGCCGGGAGATCGGCCGTTTCAGGGCCAAGCGGGTCTATGTCTGGTCGGGCGATGTCATGGAGGTGGAGTCGACCCTGGTTATGGGTGAAGGCGAACACACGACACGAGGCCGTTATTTCGTTCGCCTTGGCCGTCTCTATGCCACGGTCTCCCGCCCGGGCCAGCCCGCCCAGGACTATACCGGGGAATCGGCGCAGGGGCGGGTCTTCTGGGAAAGCGCCTTGAGGGACAATCGAGACTTGATCGAGAGCGTTTTGACTGAAGCGGAGAGCCAACGCCTCGAAATCGACAGCTTCGAAGTGCTTGGACTCGAGGAGATCCCCGGAGTGGTCAGGATTCAAGGGCGCCTGGCCGAGGTTCGAGATCCCGACGAAGTTGATGTTGTCGCCCATGAGGTCGGCACGGGGACCGAATGGCTCGGCCCATCCGATCCACTCGACCTCTTCCAAACCTACGCACCCAAGAAATAAGGGGTCAGGCCGTTGTTTGTATACGAATCATTTCGTATACAAACAACGGCCTGTCCCCTTCGAACCTTCCAGCCGGCGCTCTATGCGGATGGCCGAGATCTTTCCGTCTGTTCCGATCTCCTGGGCGAATTGAGACACGCGGAATTCCTCCATCATCCATCGAACATCATTGAGCGTCCGCCCAAGATCCGCATCTTGGTCGGATCGGGCTTGAATCGCTTCGATGCGTTTTTCGAGCCGCCGGACTTCCCCGGCGCGTGCTTCGTCGCGGGACGGGTCACGGTGTGCCTTGTCAGCCCGCACCATGGTGGCACGAAGGTAGCGGGGTAGATCCCTTAATCGCCCATACGGGGTTCGGATCAGGAAATCAGGCGGCACCAGCCGATCGATATCATCCTGGTGGCCGGCGTAGGGTTGCGGGCGGGTCATCGCCTCCTGCCGGGCGTTGAGAATGACTTCGACCTGGTCGATAAAGCGTGGGACCAATCCGCGGCAGGAATCCTTGGATGAATCGAGAATACACTGGTACCGTTCCCGGGTGAATGGATTGGGCACATCACCGCACAGGTGACATCGGATTGATTCGTAGGCGCCCTTTCGGAGTGCTTCCATCGACATCAGGGTCGCCGCCAGGGGCCCGAGCCGGGTCAGGTCCTTCAGGTCGCGCTGTATCCAGGCCAATTCATATTTCAGGTCGTTCTCCAGCAGTCGGGCACAGCCCGTCGGCGTGAGCGCATCCGCGTCTTCCTTTGTGCGGAAGAGGCGAAGGGAAACGTCGTTGGACTCGACTCTCAAACCGGGCCAGGCATAGACCGGCAAGCCCGCCAACTCCGTGACCTGGATCCGCTCGGGCGGATCGGGGAAATCCCAGGTCTGTATGGATTCTCTCTCCCAGACGGCGGCCAGTCGGGCCCAGGCATCCGGAGTCGGTCCCGATGGTCGTTCAGCGATTTTTTGCTCTTCCCTGTCCAATTGTACCTGGATTGCCTGGAGGTTGCGACCGGTTGCGAGCGGTCGGTCCGGGCGGCCTTCAACTTCGACCCGGACTCGAAGATGATCAGGCACGGCGTCGGAGTTCCAGTCCCCGGGCACTGTACGGACGCCATAGACGGCTTCCAGATGGGCCGCGAGTGATTCGATCAGGGTGTTTTCGGTGGGTTTGAGTTCTGCCGCGATGCGGGACGCTTTGTCGGCAATCGGGAAGAGAGACCGTCTGATTTCCTTGGGCAGGCTTCGCAGGAGGCAGTTCACCTTCTCTTCAAGATGTCCCGGGACCAGCCAATCCAGAAGACTGGGTTGGAGGTTGCGGGCCTGCCGCACGCTGAGTTTCAGTGTGACTCCGTCCGTTTCCTGGCCGGGTCGGTAGGCATAGGCCAGGGGCAGAGCAGAGTTGTCGAGCGTCACGGAGTCGGGAAAGGCAGTTGGATCGATATCCTCCAATGCGTCGCCGAGCAATTGTGTTTCGGTCAACAGGATGAATACGGGACCTCCCTTTTTGCGGACCAGGCGATTCAATTCCACCCAGGACGAGACGCAGTGATTGCCGATTGCCTGGGCGTAGCACCTGTAGGCCGCTTCATCGAGGTCGTGGTGCCGTCGGTTGTGCAGGCGGGTCTGGAGCACTTCCGCCTTTTCGCGAACACCCTGGTTGTGCGTGAGGATTCCGTGCCGGTCGTCATGGGGCCGGGCATCGACCAAGGCCTGCCGTATGAACAGTTCGGTGGCATGCTCGGGATCCATCCGCCCATAAGCGACGGAACGACGCCGGACTTCCAGTCCGTGAATTCGAACACTTTCGCGCACTGCCACTCGACCGCTCGCTTCTTCGTAATCGGGTTCGGTGTATGAAAACCGGCAGACGTGATTTCCAAGTTCGATGATCCACTCCGGATCGATCCGCGCGACGGAACGGGCGAATACACGGGTGGTTTCAACAACCTCTCCCGAGACCACCCAATAGGGGGATCCCACTCTTTTTTTCTTCTTCCCGGGTTCTGCGCGTCCGGCCGCCTTCAGGAAAAGGGTCGAACCGGGAAAGACCAGGACCCGCCGGTCTCCAGCCATCCGAAACTCGTTACCGTTTTCGCGGCGGGCCACGTTTCCGAGCAGTCCGGTAAGAAGCGAACGGTGGATTTTGCGGTAGCTGACGCCGCCCCAGAGAAAATCCTTCTCGTCAACAACCGGCGGCGCCGGATCTTCGGTCCGAAGGGTGTGCTTCCGCCTCGGGTTGGCCAGGGATCGCTTCAGTTGGTTGTGCAGGTCGCGCCATTCCCTCATGCGCGCGTAGGAAATGAAATGAGCCCGGCAGAACTTTCGCAGCCGACCCTGGGAAAGAGTTTCTGCTTCCTCGTGGTAGGTTTCCCAGATCCTGTGCAGGGTCAGGAAGTCGGAATGGGGATGCACATATTTCCGATGGGCCTCGTCGGCGGCCTGACGGGCGTCGGCCGGTCGATCGCGTGGGTCCTGGATGCTCAGGGCCGAGGCCACGATAAGGACCTCGTGCACCACACCCTCCTTCCGGGCCTGGAGGACCATGCGGCCCACCGTTGGATCGACCGGCAGGCGGGCCAGTTCACGGCCAATGGCAGTCAGCTCGCGGTCTCCATCCAGCGCGCCCAATTCCTCGAGGAGATTGTAACCGGCGCGAATGGCCTGGGCCGGAGGTGGGTCGATGAAGGGGAACGCCTCGACCTTTCCCAGCCGATATGCCTTCATCCGAAGGATGACCTCTGCCAGGCTCGATCGCAGGATCTCCGGAGGGGTATAGATCGGGCGTTCTTCGTAATCAGATTCCGAGTACAGTCGGATGCAGACCCCGTCTTCAACCCGTCCACAGCGGCCCATGCGCTGATTGGCGCTGCTCTGCGAGATTGGTTCGATCGGCAGGCGCCGGGTCCGGGTGCGGGAATTGAAGCGGCTGATGCGGGCCTCCCCGGTGTCGATGACGAATCGAATCCCCGGGATGGTCAGGGATGTCTCCGCTATGTTGGTGGCCACGATGATCTTGCGGCGCGGAATCTGACTGAACACCCTTTGCTGATCCCCGGTGCCCAGTCGGCCGAATAGAGGCAGGATTTCCGTGGCTCCGAGACGGCGTCCCTTCAGTATGTCCATGACCTCCCGGATGTCCCGTTCAGTCGGAAGAAAAATCAGGATGTCGCCGCGGTCTCCGCTCGAATGAATGCGATCAACCGCGGCGACGACGGCGTCAAGATGCGTGAATTCTCCGCGGTCTTCCAGAGCCTCGTCAACCGGGGCATAGATGACCTCCACGGGATAGAGCCGTCCGGAAACTTCGATGATCGGGGCTCGATCGAATGCCTGGGAGAACTTCTCGGTGTCGATGGTCGCCGACGTGATGATGATTCTCAGATCCGGCCTTCTATTTCTCAGTTGATTGAGGTGTCCGAGCAGGAAGTCGATGTTCAAGCTGCGTTCGTGAGCTTCATCGATGATAATGGTGTCATACTCCCGGAGCATGGAGTCGCCGCCGAGCTCGGCCAGAAGCATTCCATCAGTCAGGAACTTGATCACGGTCTGCGGCACGGTCCGGTCGGTGAAACGGATCTTGCAGCCGACCTCTCTTCCCCATTCCACCCCGAGTTCTTCCGCCACCCGGCGGGAAACAGACTGAGCCGCCACCCGTCGCGGCTGGGTGCAGGCGATCCGCCCCTTTCTTCCGCCACCTGCCTCCAGGCACATCTTGGGCAATTGGGTCGTCTTCCCGGAACCTGTTTCACCTGCAACGATCACCACCGGGTTGGCCCGGATGGCCTCGATGATCTCGCTTCGCCGACCGCTTACGGGGAGTTCTTCAGGGTATCGGATCTTCCAGTTGAACGGTTGTCGCCGGTGACGATCCTTGGTGTCGGACCTTGATGCCTTCATGGTCGGTCCGAGAGTAAACGCAGAAGCCGTGCCCACTCTACCGGGCACGGCCTCTCGAAATTGGATCCCGCGACAGATGGCCCTGGCGTGAGCCTGATCGGTCGGTTATTCTTGGGAAGCGACAACAGCCGAAGCGTCATCGGTGGTCTTGGCAACGGTCGGTGCGACCTCCGCCTTGCTGCAGTCGCCGCATTCATCGGAAGCCTTGGCTTCGGCCTGGGCGAGGACAATCTTCTGGGCTTTGCTGTCACAACTGGATTCACAATCGCTCTTCTGCGCTACTTGAATCGCTTTTGAAGAGGCGGTGCAAGCTGCGCCATGGACAAGCGCAACATCCCGGGCACTTGCTTTCGAAGCACAGGCTGAACCATCGGCATCAGCAACCTGGATCGCCTTTTTTGACGAACAGGCAGCGCTGTCAGCCAATGCCACCTGGGTGGCCTCTTTGGAAGGGCAACAGGCGTCGTCGACTTTGGCGAGCTGAACCGTCTTGGTTGATGCTGCGCAGGCGGCGCCATCGGTCTGGGCCGTCTGCAGGTTCTTTTCGGCGCTGGAGGAGCAACCCTCGCCGGCAAAAGCGGCTGGAGTGAGAATCAGGCCGGCGGTGGCCATCGAGAGGAAAATCAGCTTGTTCATGAAGTTAGGGATTGTGGTATTAATTATTCTTTTCGGATGAGTTAGGAAATCTTGTAACTATTTTTTGAGAGGTTTCAAGACCGAGGTGTTGATTTTTCAGTCCCTCATTCTTCGATCGACTCGATCTGTAGCACTGCAGATTGTCTGTTCCCATGATTCGCAAAGCTTTTGTCATGTCGGTCAACGCCGGTTCAGAGTCGGAATACCAGAGGCGTCACAGTTCGATCTGGGACGATCTTGCCGCTGTATTGAGGGCTCACGGGGTCCACAATTATTCCATCTTCCGGCACCCGGAAACCCGTCAACTCTTTGGTTACGTGGAGATTGAGGATGAAGAGCGTTGGGCGGCCATCGCCTCCACCGAGGTTTGCCGGCGTTGGTGGAAGCATATGGCCGATCTTATGCCGTCCAACTCCGACCAGAGCCCCGTGAGTCTCGACCTGAACGAAGTTTTCCACTTGGATTAGTGTCCTGTCTCACCAATGAGCTTGCCAATACCAGAGCCATTTTCAACCCCAGCGAGGCGGCCGCGCCGGTGTTGTGCCCTGTGGCACCGCCCGGCACGGGCAACGCGGCTGAGGTTGGAAAGAGCCTGGCCCAAGGGGAGGGGTGTCATGGGGCCGCTAGCGGCGTTAGGACAAATCCGAAAGGCCCACAGGCATTCCGGAATTGTCCCGCCTTGCTAGCGACCCCATGACACCTCATATTGTACAAGCTCATTTGTGAGACAGGACACTAGAAGCTATGAATAGAACACTCACCTTTCTGTCCGTCGCTGTCATCTTTGCTGTCGGTTTGTCTTTCCAGGCGAACGGTGCTCCCGAACCAGGGCCCAGCCAGTCCGTGAAAGTCCATCAGACACGGACTCCGATCTACCCGTCCGACCTGAATCGGACTGGCATCACGAAGGGCTTTGCCGCGATTGCTTTCGGGGTGGACGCGGAGGGTAACCTGATCGACTACCTACCGGTTGCCTACACCCATGAGGACTTCTACACTTCGTCGATCGATGCCCTCACACGATGGCGCTTCGATCCGGCCCTTGAAGCAGGACAGCCGCGTGCGGTTGTCATGCAGATGACCTTTAATTTCGAGAGTAGTGGAAACGTGGTCGAAATGCGGGTGGGTGATGATGTCAATGCCCAGTTCAACCGGATGCGGCCGACGCCTGAGGCATTCAGGATCTGCAAACTCGATGAGCTCGATCAGGTTCCCGTCCCGGTCTCCATTGTCAGCCCGAGCTATCCCGAGGCGTTTCTGGGTAGCCGGCTTGAGGGTGCCGTTACGATCGAATTCTACATCGATGAATCTGGAGATGTGCGGCTGCCCGCCGTGATCGAGCAGAGTGCAGGCGATTTTGCGGGGGCCGCCATGGAAGCGGTTCGCCAGTGGAAATTTGAGCCGCCAATGAAGGAAGGGATACCGGTTTTCGCTGTCGCCAGGCAACGGTTCAGTTTCGAACCCTCAACCGAGGGGAATGTCTCTGCCGTCGAAGGTCCGGAATAGGTCGATCCGGTAGGGGTTGACCACCTGCGATCCGATGATCTGTGGGGACGCGCCCGGAGTGCGTATTTGCAATTTTGGGATGAGTTCCAGAAAGGACTTCATCCGAGAACGCAGGGCGCGCAATCCCGGCCCGCTCCTTGATGGCAGACGACGATCGAGGATTTTCGTAATCCCAATCGGGGGAATCCCCCATGATCTCAACGGTGCCCATCTGAGGTCTTTGCGCTCGCTCGATCAAGGCACCTGATCCATATTGGGTGAAGTCCAGGCGCCCCGTCGGGGAGCTGGTGAAAAACGAAAACGGGAGTCATTCAGATGTATCAGAAAGTTCCAGCCATTCACCCCGGTCAGATTCTTTGGCACGATTACCTCGAATGCTCCGACCAGGCCCTTTCCAACCTGACCGATGAGAGCGGATTACCGGCCGATGAGGTTCGCGATATCGTTCGCGGAGAACGCCCCGTCACCCCATCTTTGGCCCGGCACCTGGAGGATCTCTTCCATACCAGCTCTTCATTCTGGCTCGCGATCCAGGCGGATTTCGATCGGTTGGCTCGTGCGAGTTGACTGGAAGTCCGATACCGTTCGCGAATCACTTGGCTGGGAGGCGACTGCCTGCCGCTCGAAGCCGCCTCGACGGACGGATCGCTGGTTGTTTTTCCTGCGTTGAGTAGGAGAGGCTTAATGCCGCGCCGGGGTCGTTTCTGGCCAAACCCTTCGGGCAGAGTTGCTTTGGGTCGTGGCCGGCGTTGGGCACGAGGACCAAGGCCTTTGGGCCTGGGCGCCTCGCGCCTGCCTTGCCCAACACCCCAGATCAATCTCTGCGACACGCTTCAGCACTTTTCAGACAGCCTCTAAGAGAATCCTGCTCATGGGTGCTCGAATCAAAGGGTTCCGATGGATTCGAGCTTTCGGAGCAAAGAATCGCGTTGGAATGGGCTTGCTCACGGTTTCGGGTAACTGGTTACTGTAGTCCGCCAAACAGATTGGCACTTATGGGCGTGGAGTTTTTTCGGAGTTCAAGGCGCGAGAATGGAGCGAATCCGTAGATTCGTGACTGACGAGCAACGCTGAAGTCGGGGAAAAGACCATGTCTGTTCATTTATACTGTTTCCTACCACTTTTTGACTCCATCATGTGTCATGATAGTCCTTCCCATAAGTTACAATATGCGCGGCGGCCTACATTAGTTACTCACGGTTTCCCAAAACCTGTTTTTCCCGTCCCATCGTGAACGATCTCCGCAGGCATCTTCTCCAAGGTCAGGTCATCCCAGCGCATCCGCTGGCTCTTGATGCGGGCCGGCGTCTGGACGAACGGCGACAACGCGCACTGACCCGCTACTATCTTGATGCCGGTTCGGGTGGTCTCGCCGTCGGCGTTCATTCCACCCAGTTCGAGATCCGCGATCCCGGGATTGACCTGTTCGCTCCGGTTCTGGAACTTGCGGCCGAGACGGTCAGGGCCTCGTTGACCGAACGTCCGCGTCCCTTTGCCCTGGTCGCCGGGATTTGTGGACAGACCAATCAAGCCATGCAGGAGATCGGTCTGGCGGCTTCGCTCGGTTATGATGCCGGTCTCGTCAGTATGACCGCCTTCAGGGACGCCCCCCCGGGCGAGATTGTCGACCATCTGCGCCAGGTCAGTGCAGTGCTGCCCGTCATCGGCTTTTACCTCCAGCCTGCCGTCGGTGGTCGCGTTCTGCCATATGCCTTCTGGCGCCGGTTGATGGAGATCGAGAATCTTGTTTCGGTCAAGATGGCACCCTTCAACCGTTACCAGACCATCGACGTGGTTCGGGCCCTGGCTGACTCCGGTCGCGAGGATATCGCCCTCTACACCGGTAACGACGATTCGATCGTGTCCGATCTGCTGACTCCCTTTAATTTTGGTGGTGACGGCGATCGGGGACGCACCATCCGTATTCTGGGTGGCCTGCTGGGCCAATGGGGTGTCTGGACGAAACGGGCGGTCGAAATGATGGACAGGATTCGAGAGGTTCGGGAGGCACCTCAAATCGATTCAGATTGGCTGATTGCGAGTGCGAGGCTCACCGATGCCAATGCGGCCGTTTTCGATGCGGCCAATGGTTTTGCCGGGGTTATTCCGGGCATACTTGAGGTCTTGCGTCGCCAGGGTCTCCTGGAGGGCATCTGGTGCCTGAATCCCGAAGAACGCCTTTCCCCGGGCCAGGCCGAGGAGTTGGATCGGGTGTCACGCGACTATCCTGAGCTGACGGACGACACCTTTGTCCGGGAGAATCTCGATCGATGGCTTCTGGGGTGACCGACTGAAGGACATTTAGATTGATTCGAGACGATGATAATTTCCGCTTTATCAAAGTGCCCTGAACAATGACTGATCTTGCAAAACTGCTCGCCGACCTGGTGGCGATAGAGAGCGTGAATCCCGTTTTTGGTGGACCGGGCGAGGCGGAATTATCGGCTTGGGTTGAGGCTTGGCTGCGCAGGACCGGCGCCGACGTCACAGTCCAGGAAGTCCACCCCGGCCGAAACAATGTGATCGCGGTGATCGATTCAGGCTCGGGTCCCGCCCTGCTCCTTGATTCCCATCTCGACACCGTCTCGGCCGACACCTGGGCGGTCGGGGATCCCTTCAGGCCGGAGGTCAGGGGAGGACGCCTGTTCGGTCGGGGTTCCTGCGACACCAAGGCGTCGATGGCCGTGTTCCTGTATCTGATCGCCCATTACGCTTCCTCGCCAACCCACCTGTCCCGTCCTCTGGTATTCTCAGCGACCATCGACGAGGAGGATCGTCAGACCGGCGCCTACCGGCTGCTCGACCACGATTTTGGAGTTGAGATCGGAGCCGCCGTGGCCGGCGAACCGACCCTCTGTCGACTCATTCATGCCCACAAGGGGTTGATCCGTTTTCAGCTTGAGGCCCGCGGCCGAGCGGCCCACGCCTCCAATCCTGCGCTGGGTGACAACGCCATTGCCAGGATGGGGCGGGTATTGGGCCGTCTGGCTGCCTTGATTGATGATTTTGGCCGCAGGGCCGGACATCCCCGGCTCGGCCAGCCGACTCTGAGTCCGGGCACGATTCGCGGGGGAACCGCGGTGAATGTCGTGCCCGACCGGTGTCTGCTGGAACTCGATCGCCGCCTGATCCCGGGAGAGACGGCGGACGGCGCTGTGGAGGAGATCCTCGCGCTTCTGGATGGCGAGCCGGATCTGGTCCTGACCCGGCATTACGACCGCCCCGCTCTCGATACGCCGGCCGATTCGCCCTTTGTTCAGGAGTTCGGGAAGGCGATTCAAGCCGGTGGCCGGGACGCGCGGCCCCAGGTGGCGGGATACCTGACCAATGCGGTTGCCTTTGTCGAGCGGGGCATTCCTTCGATCGTATTTGGGCCCGGTGACGCCACGCTCGCCCATACCGATCATGAATACGTCGACCTGGCGGAACTTGGGGCCGCGGGAAGTATCCTGCGGCAGTTTTTGGATAAAAAATGAACCTCGCGGAATAAAAAGATGAAAATTGGTATTATTGGTTTGGATACGTCGCACGTCAGTGCGTTTACGAAATTTCTCAACGGCGCTGAAGGGGAGAAAGTGACCTCCGAAGCCCGGGTGATGGTCGCCTTTCCCGGCGGATCGCCGGACATGGCGGCAAGCCGTGATCGGGTCGAGGGCTTTACCAGCGAGCTTCGGGACACCTATGGCGTGTCGATGGTCGACTCGCCCGAAGCCGTGGCTGAGGCCAGCGACGCCATTCTACTTTGTTCGGTCGATGGCCGCGTTCATCGCGATCAGTTTTTCCGCATCGCCGGTGCCGGGAAACCGATATTCATCGACAAGCCGTTCGCGTCCTCCGTTTCCGATGCTGAAGCCATGGCCGATCTCGCGGCCAGGAGCGGAACCCGGGCTTTCTGTTCGTCCGCTTTGCGGTTCAGCACGGCGCTGACCGACGTGCTGAACCCGGAAGGCCCGGGCACCGCTACGGGCGCCGATTTCTGCGGACCGATGGCGATCGAACCGACCAGTCCCGGTTTCTTCTGGTACGGTGTTCACACCGTCGAGATGCTTTTCGCCTCACTCGGGACGGGCTGCCAGAGTGTGGTGGCTTCGTCTACGGATGACCATGACTGCCTGATCGGAGTCTGGGGCGACGGTCGGCTCGGAACCATTCGGGGTAATCGAACCGGTGACAATGGCTTTCATGGATTGGTTCATTTTGCGGCGCACACCGCTCACATCGACATTGCCACCGCCAGTCGCCCTTTCTTCTCATCGCTGCTTGAGGAGGTCATGAACTTCTTCAACGGGGGCGAATCACCGGTTCCTCTGGAGACCTCGGTGGAGATGGTGCGCTTTATGGAAGCGGGCAATCGGAGCCGGGAGTCGGGGGAAGTGGTCTCCCTCAGGTGATCGGCACACGCCGATCTCCCCGGACCTGATCATGGACCCGACATGGCGCATATCGTAAGAGTGGAGACGGGCCGGTTCGATTGCGGGATGGTCGGCAGCTTCAGGTTTTTCCGGCCCCGGGAGGATGGCGTCGTAAGTCGGCCGTCAGGTCGTGGCGGAAGTGAAAAACCTTATCGTATTTCTCATGATTGAATCCAAGGCATCAACATCCATTCCTGAAATTTCCGCTGTCTCAATACCTGAGAACGCGGTCCCGGTTGAAGTTTCGGCTGCTTCCGAAATCACCGACCTCTTTGGAGCGAGCCTGTCCCGGGACAGCACGCCCGGGACAGGTCTTCGGCTTTCGGTCGAAGACGGGCGATGGCCGAATTTGCGCCCGGCCGACTCCGATCCGTCCGCCAGCTGGCTCTGGATTCGTCTGAGCCGGGATGGTGGCGGTGAGATCAGCAGCAATGTCGGCTCGTTTCTCTTCGCAGGAGCCCGTTGGGCCGGTCGTGGTTTTGAGGGGCTGGATCCGGATGCCCTGAAGGCAGGCGTTCTGATCGAATCTCCGTTTGAGTTGAATCGGCCCCTTTTTGACGCTTCGCTCAACCAGTATTGGCGCCACGGCCGGTCGTTTGACCGGGAGGCTTACGTCCGTCGCTTGGCCGAGTGCGGGTTCACCCACCTCGAGGTCAACGGCCTGGAGGGCCCGATGGCGATGGAGGAGACAACGGCCTCGGAGTTCTACCCGCAGTTCTATACCTATGCCCCCGGTCTGAACCATTTTGTGGATACGGAGCTGACCCGGGGCCTCTGGCCGGCCCACTACCTTGAGGCAAATATCAACCGGGTTCGCAAACTGGCGGCTCTGGGCAGAAAATTCGGTCTGAAACCCGGTATTGTCTGCTTCGAACCCCGCAGCCTGCCTGAGCGGTTCTTTGTCCGCTACCCGACTCTGCGCGGCGCACGGGTCGATCATCCGTTTCGATCCCGGATCCCTCGTTATTGCCTGGCTCAGGATCATCCGGTTACTCAGCGGCATTACCGGGACCTGATTCAGAATATGATGAGGGAAGTACCCGACCTTTCCTATATATCGATCTGGGCCAACGACAGCGGTGCCGGTTTTGAACATACTTCGTCGTTGTACGTCGGCCGCAATGGCGGCCCCTACATGATCCGCGAGTGGCGCAACCACGAGAAGATCGCGGAAGCGGCCGGAGAGAGCGTGGTGCGTTACCTGCGTCTGTTGCGTGACTCAGCCGCTGAGATCAATCCGGAGTTTCGTGTGCTTCTGCGATTCGAGTCCTTCAAGGTCGAACACGACACCATCATGAAGGGACTCGGGAATGGAGTGGACATGGAAGCGGGTACCCTCCTGGTTCGTGGCTACAGTCTCCCCTATTCGCATCCAAAGTATCCGGAACAGACCGGGATAGGCGGCACGCTCTTTCAAACCGAAATGGATCCGAAGGAGGCGGTTGCCCTGGAGTCAATGCGCGGGCAGGGGGTCGAGCCGGTGATCCAATACGCCCCTTGCGGCGCCTGGAATCATGAGCCGCTGCTGGGCATCCCGTTTCCCGCAATGTTGCACGCACGAGTCAAGAGCCTCGCCGATCTCGGCGTGCGGCAAGTCAGCGCATTCGGTGGTCTTCTCAATACGGGGAGGACGCCTTACTGGCCGAATCCCGAAGTGATCCGGGCCATTCAGTTCGAACCGCAACGACCGGTGGCGGATGTGCTGAAGTCGTGTGCGCTTCGATGGGCCGGTCCGATCTTCGGCCCGGTCGTTCAAAGTCTCTGGGAAGGCTTTGAGGAAGCCTTGGTTTTTCAACCCCATGTTTTCCACTACACGGGCTTTGGCTTTATCTGGCAGCGCACCTGGGATCGGCCGTTTGTCCCGGACATCGAAGCCATACCAACGGGGGAACGGGATTACTATGAGCGGTTTGAGTGCGTGCAACCGAACAACCCCGCCATCAATGACTTCGGCCGGGATGTGCTCTTTGACTTGGTGAAAAAAGGTCCGGCCAGGCAGCAGGTCGATGGTTTCGACAAGAACCTGTTTCCGAGGCTCGACGTCGTCATTGAGGAGGCGGAAAAAGCGCTCTCCGAAGCGTGCGAGGCCTCCGATCAGAAGGGAATATCGGTGCTGACCGACCTCGTCGACCGGCTCATTGCCTACCGATGCTGGACGACGACGATCAGAAATGTATGTGCCTGGGTCGAAGGCGTTCACGGCTACCTGGAAACCGATGATGAAGCGGAGAAGACGATCCGTGAGAAAATGGTCCAGGACGCAATCGATCTGGAACTTGCGAACACCCGTCGCCTCCTGGATCTCTGGGAAAACAGTTCGACCGAATTCATGATCGTGAGCGATACCGGAGAAAACGGATTCGTCTATGGCGAGAACTTCGGAAAGCTTCTGCGAAAAAAACTCGAGCTGACCGAGAAGTATCGTCACCACGCTCCCAGGATCGACCGGGATATCATCTGGCGTATCGACCCTCTGGTGACGTAGGAATTCAATTAGGAATTAGGAGTTAAGATTGATGAAGTGGACGCAAAAGAGTCACTGCCGCATCCGCATCCGCATCCGCATCCGCATCCGCATCCGCATCCGCATCCGCATCCGCATCCGCAGACGGACAGCGTGCTATCCGTCACTTCATAATTCTTCACTCTTAATTCACAATCTCCGCCGGCTTCCTCCCCTCAGCCTTCTGCGGTAGGTGGAGGGTGG
>Ga0164313_10002868_pt1 | contig 15352 bp, 11 predicted proteins | sample GuaBasSedimGuay4_FD_113735 | JGI IMG/M metagenome (GOLD analysis project Ga0164313, IMG submission 113735) | Subseafloor sediment microbial communities from Guaymas Basin, Gulf of California, Mexico - Guay4, Core 4569-4, 0-3 cm | ecosystem: Environmental > Aquatic > Marine > Hydrothermal vents... | reverse complement strand
TCAATAATGGAATTGGTAAAAGCTCCCCAGCGAGTTACGCCAATCAACTTTTTGTCATCCTGTTCCTTTATAATTTTAATATCGGTGGTTGGTTTAATTTGTTCTTTCGAGGATACCAACATATAAATATCTGTTACCGGTTCTTCATAACTTGCCTTGGCAGCCATTTCAATTAGTTGAGCGTAGCCGGCCTTGAAAGTAAACTCAAATGTGAAGAATAAGGTACGTTCCCATTTACGTAACCAACTTGCATCTGATGACCCGGATGCTTTCCACACCTCCTTGATCCAAGCCATAAACTCAAACTCATACCAGACCGTATGGTATATAAAATCGCTATAGGCTCGTTGGGCGGCAATTATGGCAATTTCTTTTTCAGAAGTTGTTTCATTAGCAAACCATCCGAATGTTCTTCCTATTGTATTTTCGTACAGCATCTTTGCAGCATACTCCATGGTAACACTCACACCGATAACCTGAAGCATAGTGTTATACTCATCGTTTTTAGGGTACGCTTCAGATACTAATTTTTGAGATCGGTCATATAATTTCCAGTATTCATCAATGGATGCATAAAAAGGAAAATCAGATGGGTTTTGCCCTGACTCAAGATAATCAGCGTATTCTTTAGGGTTGAATACCAAATACCATTCAGGAACAGTTAGCACGGTTTGTTCCTCATCGCGGAAATACCCTTTTATGTTTTCTCTTTCTTTTTCAATAAGTGGCGTCAGGTATGGGTTATACCTGTCTAATAGCTTGTTATTAAAACGTTGCAGTGAATCAATGCTGTTTTTAACCTCAAAATACTTATCAGAATTTGGGAAGCCTTGTTGAAACTGTTCAATAGTAGCATGTGGCTGATAAGGTAGATACCATTTTCCATTTTCACTTAAAATGGCGTCTGTCATCTCAATTGTCCATTGTTTTACATTCTCTTTCGATTTAGCATCTGTTCCTTGCTTATAATAGATTACAAAGGCGAATACCTCCTCATCCGCCCAGGAAAGAAACGATTCTTTATCAGGGTAAGCATGACGCAGCGATACGTTTATGACATTTACATCGTATTTGTTGTAAATAGCTTTCATTTTCGGAATGAAAGACTGTATGTTGTTTACAGGGATAAAATACTCTTGTAATACATAGGTTCGTTTTTCCCTTGATTTTGGTTCAAGCTCCGCTACATCATAGCTTGCTTCCCTGTTTCGCCATACTACCTTATCGGGTCTGTAGATAGATGGGTCAATTAACTTTCTACGAATCCATTTGCCGAAATCTCCCCACGATACAAAACCAACCATTTTTGGTTCTTTCCAATAGTTTATTCCTTTTGGTGTAATTCGTGTTGTATCCGTTAGTTCTTTATCTGTTTTAACCCATGAAATGTTGTTTATTACATCGTATCTAGGAGGGTATAGGTCGCCATTCTGGAAAACAACGTTGGCATCATTTCTAATAGTATTATTGAAAAAGCTATTATAATCAACCAACTCAACCAAATTGTGTTGTCGCTCTACTTTTACATTGTCGACAAGCTGGAGTGTAGCTTCGGCAATTACACCAATACCACCATAACCGCCCACCACAGCTCTAAATACATCTTCGTTTTCTGTTCGACTTGCCATTATTACCTCTCCGGATGCCGTAACGATTTTTAGTGCCAAAACAGAAGATATAATAGGTCCGTGACCAATGTATCTTCCATGGCAATTTACAGAAATAGAACCACCAACAGTAAAATTGGCATAGGTCTGCATTATCTTAACAGATAGGTTTTCTCGGTCAATGATTTGCTGTAAATCACGCCAAATAATGCCGGACTGAATTGTAACCTGCTTCTTCTTTTTATCAATGGCTATTATCTTATTAAACTTACGCATATCGATGTGTAAGCTGTTCTCGAAGCCAATTTGCCCGCCCATGCTAAACCTGCCACCACCAATGGATATAGCACCGGTTGTAGACTGTATTGCCTGCACTATCTCTTCAACTGAATGTGGTTGCACAACTTTGCCTACCTGAATCGGGTTGATTTGTGTAACATCATTCACCCGTTTGTTAGGAAGCACTTTGTTGAAATCTGTATCACCTGATATTTTTACGAGAATGACAACGAACAGTACGTAGCCAATAAAGCTGTAAAATGGAATTGAGTACCTTTTCTTTCTATGAATAAATAAGATGCTCCTTTCTGAGATACTGCCTAAAAAGTATAATGCTCTAATTAATACAGATAGAATTAGCCTAAGGATAGCTTTGATTTTTTTCATTCAGTACTGTTGATTTAAACTTTAGTGAATAACATCAAGGCATTTTTGGTAGGGTCGCCTTCCTGGAATAAAGTACGCTTGTCGAACTTAAAGCCAATATCTTCAACAAATTTGATAATGAACTCAAGAGAATAGAAGTTTCGAATTTCTTCGCTGTTGTACTCCCACGTTTCTTTGGTTCCCATATTGAAGACATCATGGGCAAGCGCTACCATGGTTGTTTGATCTTCGGTATCACAATCATGGTCACGCAAAACTAATTTTCCGCCAACCCGCATTGTATTACGAATTGAGGAAATAAACTTGATCCGCAAATCAATAGGGCAGTGGTGAAAGCCAATGTAAACGGTCACCAAATCCAGGCTATTGTTGGCAATTAGACTAGAATATTGTGTTTGATAGTCTGCCATAGGTATATACTGGGCCCCAATAGTTAATTGACCTCTATCTACTAACTCAGTAACAGAATAACCGGGTTCCTTGCCATCGGCATAAAAACGTTCTCCATTAATGTTAACTTTTTCTTCTAGATAATCCAGATATCTGCCTGATGAGCCAATTTCAAGATAACCATTATAAGTAGAGCCTTCACCGATCAACTCTAGTGTTTGCTTGGCCATTTCATCTTTTTGCTTAAATAAAGCAGGTAACTGATACTTGAAAATAGAAAGGAAAGGTGTGATGTCGTCCAATTTGGATTGCGCTTCCAAGTATATTTCTTTATCGTTAGGCTTTTGAGCCGTAACCTCAGAAATCATTTGGTGCATATTGTCTTCAGGATAAATGTTGAAGACGTTTTTCAGGAATTTGTAAAACTCATTTTTCAACCTGCTATTGAGGTATATTCTTTTGAAATTACTGCCTGCATCGGAGAATGAACCTATTAATTTATAGGGGTATAGCACAACTGGCGTCAATACTGACACCAAGGTTAGTAAAAAGCGGTTTCTATTCATTATTAATTGAAATTAGCCTAACATAATATAGACGTTCCAAAGTACGTCTATATCTTTCAACAATAAATTAATGCCTAACAAGTATAACTACATATCAATAATAATTATTGTTTTCTACTTTACTCATTTTAAGACATAAAAAAAACCTGATCCAGAATTAACAGGATCAGGCCTTTTAAAGTATTTAATCTTTTAACTACTTCAATGCAGATACAAATGCAGCATCAGCAGCGAAAGCTTTAAACTCAAGATCATTAATAGCAACTTCTTTTAACGAAGCGTCATAGCCAATAGCACTCTTAAGATTCTCAGCTACTTTCGCAGCATCTTCATTACGAGCACTGGCAATAGCCATTCCGTAATATCCTAGAGCATAATCGCTTTGAAGAGCAACAGCATCTCCAAATGCACCCATAGCACTATTATTATCTTTATTTAAAAGATAGGCCAGGCCTTTGTTAAATAGATTGCTAGCTGTTTCAGTAGCGCCGGCAAGTGATCCACTAGCCTCATCATACATACCTCTGCGAATTTCAATTGCTCCGCGAACACCTTTTAAGCCGTTAGCAGTTTCTGCTGAAAGTTCCATAGAAGAAGCTTTTGCTAAAGCATCAGCAGCTTTGTCCATGTTTCCCTGAATAAGGTAAACAGAAGCAGCGGTAGTATACGCTTCAGCACTTGGCTGCTTGCCATTAGCAAGATCAACCTGAGTCTCAGCTAAACCGGCCATCTCAGCAGCTGTAGAGCCACTTTCCATAGCTTTGGCAACATAAGTTGCTCCCAGGTTTGCGTGAGCATTCCAAGAATCTGATTTTGTGATAGCTGCTTTATAGATAGCTACTTTCTCATCCAGACTAGGAGTGAGGCTGGCAGCATACATTAATTCTTCGATAGACAATGTGTCTTGAGAAGCAGTACCGTCAGCGATACCTTTCGCTAATACAGATATTGTAGCATCAGTCTTTTTGTCTTTAATAGTTAAGATTTCAGTCTTAGCTGCACGAAGTCCAGGATAAACACCTTTAAATACTGTACGGTAAGAGCTTAACTTCTGCAAAGCTTTTTCTTTATCTTCAAAAACACCGGGGCCATTGATGATATTTAATATCTCTGATTTCTGATCATCAGAAACACCTTCGTAATCAGCTAGAGCAGATTTAAATTGTGTCCAATCATCAACAACAGGCTTAAGCACAAAATTGATTGAATCGGCCATGCCTTTATAATCATATTTGTCCATTTGACGTCTGTAATACTTTTCAATAACAGAAGCTCTGTTATCAGATAATTTAGAGTTAATTCTTTCAGGACCCTCAGGAGAGTGAGTACCTGTAATAGTTACCGTCTTAGTAGCATTTTTCTCAGCAACAAAAGCTTCAAAAGCTTTACCTCTCGCACTTCTTCTTTCAGAGTATTTTAAATCTGCTCTTCCTTGATCGAAGAAAAAATCGATATCAGTAGGAACAAGCTCCTCTTGGTTATTATAACCGTGATCGGCATAAGCAGGGAATAATACTGATTGTACCAACCTTGAAGTAGTGATAATCCCATCAGCTACGGGTAAACGAACTGACTCAACAGATTTGTCTTTACGAGGATCTGTAGCAATACCCTGTACTTCTAATGTACCAATCTTCATGGCATCAGAGTAAGCAAAGGCAAAGCTCTTTGAGATACTTGGTGGAGTAACATCACTGTTAGGATAGTCTTCAGCTTTGAAGTCAACACTGCCAACTTCTAATTCCTGCTCGCCATATTTATATATGAACTTAGCTGTATAGATAGTGTTCTTCTTTAGCATTTTTACCGGAAGATTAATTTCTCCTGTAAAAGCAACGGAATCACCATGCAGCTCTAGAGGGTTTGGCGTAATAACCATTTGCTGGTCTTCGGCCATTTGTGCCATTTTATCAATAGGACAACCTGTTAATACAAATGCAGCCAACACAATTGAAGCATAAATTAATTTTCTCATTAGGATATTGTTTTTTTTGTTATGTAGTACTTTCAAGAATCTGAAACAAAAATATAAAAAAATAACCAACAAAATATATCTTTATAGGTATAAAGAACATAATTTTGTTAGAAATGAAAAATATAATTCCACGAATACAAGCTTTTTTTGAGGATAAAGCCTTTGGCGTTTCTGAACGATTGGGGGAAAAGCTCGGAATTGCATCTTCCAGCATAAGGCTTTTCTTTATTTATGCTTCGTTTTTAACCTTTGGTTCTCCGGTTATTATTTACTTGATGCTAGCCTTTGTTATGAATATGAGGCGTCATTTACGAAGGAGAAATTCAATCTGGTACTAATTCAGAGTATCGTTTTTTGCCTTTAATATAATACTGCCATGCAAGAGAAAATTCAGATGGCTTAATTTCAACTTCCTTTTGATCGTCACTTGAAGATTCACTTCTCTTCAATTGTATCATTCCAAGATTTCGCCAAATATAGATATGAGCTTCTATTACTGCATATGCATTCTTGAATTGAAAGCGTATAAGAAAGAAGAAAAATCCAGCGATATCAAGCCACCATCTTGCAAATAACAGTTTTGCCCGGCGATCATCAGGCAGGTTTTTCATCAACATCATCCATCCATTTCTGAAATTAAGGTATGTTTTTCTTGGGTTTGCATAACTTAAGGTACCTCCACCAAGGTGATAGACGATGCTTTCGCCGCAATACTTAATCCTATAACCGGCATTATTAATTTGCCAGCAGAGGTCGATTTCCTCCATATGGGCGAAAAAAGCATCATCAAACCCATGAAATTCATCAAAAACGGACTTTCTTATAACGAAACAGGCGCCGCTGGCCCAAAAAACATCACAAGTATCGTTGTACTGCCCTTCATCTTCTTCGACAGCGTCAAACACTCTCCCTCTACAAAAGGGGTAACCGTATTGATCCATATAACCACCTCCGGCACCGGCATATTCAAATTTTTCACGATTATTATAAGATCGTATTTTGGGTTGAACAGCGGCTACATTCGTATTTGAGTCAAGAATAGAGACTAGTGGGGTAATCCACCCCTGGGTTGCTTCAATATCTGAGTTCACCAAAGCTATGTACTCGTTATCGAGCTGTTCTATTAACTTGTTATAGCCACCCGCATAACCGTAATTTTTATCCAGCTTAATAATTCTTATCTCCGGGAAATCGTTTTCAAGAAGTTCTAATGAGTTATCCGTTGAATCATTATCACCAACAATTACCTCACAGCCTAGTGAATTTGCAATTAATGAAGGTAAGAACTTCTTTAGGTGTTGCTCACCGTTATAATTTAATATAAGAACGGCAACCCTAGCCATTATAACATATTGCTTAGGTCGAACCCCGGAATATTTGGCATGATGCCTTCGGTGCTCTTTTTAAGTTCTTCTTTTGCTAAAATCTCAACATCGGCAATTGCTTTATTTACAGCCGCTATAATAAGGTCCTTGAGCATGTCTTTATCTTCTGGAGTAAAAAGTGATTCATCGATTTTTAGATCAATAACCTCCTTTTTGCCATTTACCGTGGCAACGACCATGCCTGCACCGGCTTCTCCTGTGGTGGTAATATTACCTAAACTCTCCTGGGCTTCTTTCATTTTGGCTTGCACCTCTTTTACCTTACCCATCATTTTCATCATATCCAGCATAATACTCTTTTTTTAATCCTTCAAAATTAGCACGCTTCCTGTTCGAATAAGCTCATTACCGGCAAAATCTTTTATCTTAACATGGTAAATATAGTTACCCAAAGGAACTTTATGGCCATAGGATGTGCCATCCCAGGTAGCACCATTTACATGATAGATAGTTGATCCCCAGCGATTTAAGATACTCAACTCTATTGATTGAATAAACTTTCCTGAAACAACTAGTACATCATTAAGATTGTCGCCATTGGGTGTGAATGAACTTGGGATGCCAATAATTGCTGTGCGTTCTACTCGTATCAAGTTCGAATTAGCCAGAGAAGGTCCAAGATCATTTGCTTCTGCCCAAACTCTGTAGTAGTTCACCTGGTTATTGTCGTCCGGGAGCGGATCGACATACTCGGTATCCAATCCAACATTTATACTGTCCAGTACATTCATGTTCTGGTCATAGATTACCATAGCATAATTTCTAACACCATTTTGCCAGCCATCGTAATTTTGCCAGCTAAGACCCGTTGCACCGTCTTCATGAATAGTTCTTTTCAACTCCAATGGACAAAACAAGGCGCTTATATCGGACGAGTTGTTACAAATATTTGTGTAGTCCAGCTTAATACAGACATCGGGTTCGTCACTATAAGCAGTAGCTAAAGAATTTTGAAATGCGGTATCAATGAGTACAGAGCTTTGATTAAACACACGGTACCACTGCACTTGTTCATTAATTGGCGTTAACCAGGCCCACTGTATTTCAGAATCAGTTACTAAAGAACTAACATCAACTACAGTTGTCGGTTTATCACTAGAAAATGCAGTATCGCAAACTTGATTTGATTGACTTACTGAGCCGTTGCTATGCTGTACCACAATATTATAGCAGTATGGAGTGTTACAGATTGCAGATGTATCTGCATAGCTCATTGTTTGCGTTGTAATAGAGCTGATCAGAGATCCATCCCTATTTATGTCTGTTGATGTGAACCCGGACGGGTATAAAGTGTTCCAGGATAGATCGATGGAATTATTCACGGCCTGAGCATCTGCATAAATTGAGCACAAAGTGTTTGAGTAAGCTTTTAAGTTACTGCAAGCATCATTACTGGCAATTCGGAAGCAATAAGTAGCTGAAGTCAATTGTAGATTTATAAGCGTATCACTACTTGTGCCCTGGTCAATGTTTTTATATAGTTGAAAGTTAGAATTATTATTTACGGCAATCTCAAGAGATGTCTGTGTGTTTGGAGCAAGATTGTATTGAATTACCAATGTTTGGTCATCTAAGACTTTAATCAAGGTAAACTGCGCCGGCACAACCTGATTAACCGGTGTAAAATTGATGATGGCTGCGCTGCAACGATTATTTGCCGTAGTAAATAATCCGGTAACTGTTACATTCACTGGTGTCGAAGCTCCGTAACTATAGTTAGGAGGGGTGGAGTTAACGGGCACATTAATAATTGTGCCGTCCCCGTAATTGATTTCATAGATATCATAATAATTATCCTGAATATCAACCTGTACTTCATTAGAACCACAGTCGTTCAACTCAAATTGAGGAATTGCCGGATCCAATATTTCAACTAAAACACTATCTTCTCGTACAGGCCCATTTTGAATATACTGATATATCCAGTAGTTGCCTGCCACTGTATAAGTATAGGTTGAATTAGATGTTACCGGAGATGAACGGCCTTCGTATTGATATAATATTACATCTGTACCCGGATTAATGTTTGTTACAGTTATCAGTAAATCATAGCACCCCCGACGCTGATCGATACTAAAATCACCTCTTACGCTTAAATATTGCGCCTGGCTTGTGAAGCTCCAAAATAGGGTGATATAGAGGGCTAATCGCTTGAGCAATTAATCAAAACGGTAATTTTTTAAGAATCCGGTTGCACTTTGAATATCATCATGCAATATCCGGTCGTATTCTATAAACGGCACTTTTTCCCTAAAAGTATCAATCAGCTCGCTGATTTTAGCCGAAGATTTTAGTGGCTTACGCAGATCAAGTGCCTGGGCAACGGTCATTAACTCAATTGCTAAGATAGAATAGATGTTATTGATTACTTCATAAGCTTTTACTGCTGCTCCGGCCCCCATGCTTACATGGTCTTCTTGTCCATTGGATGAAACAATAGAATCAACTGATGCCGGATGGCAAAGTACTTTATTATGGCTCACAATTGAGGCAGCTGTATATTGAGGTATCATCAATCCTGAGTTAATACCCGGATTGGCAATAAGGTAATTCGGTAAATCTCTACTTCCCGAAATTAATTGATATGTACGGCGCTCAGAAATACTACCTATCTCAGCCATCGCTATGGTAAGGAAGTCATGAGCCAGAGCCAGAGGCTGACCATGAAAATTGCCGGCAGAGATTATCAAATCTTCATCGGGAAAAACATTGGGATTATCCGTTACGCCATTAATTTCGGTATAAAACACTTTTGTTACATGATCGAGAGTATCAAGGCTGGCGCCATGAACCTGAGGAATGCAACGGAATGAATAGGGATCTTGGACGTGCTTTTTAGGTTGATTGATTATTTCACTGTCTGCAAGTAAAGAATAAATCTGGGCAGCAACCGTTCCTTGTCCTGGTTGCGGACGAATGGCATGAACCTGGGGTAAAAATGGCTCAATTCTGCCGTCAAAAGCATCAATAGCTGCAGCACCAATAAGGTTTGCCAATCTAATGAGCTTGCTTGAAGTAAGGGTGTTCCATATTCCATAGGCACTCATAAATTGTGTGCCATTAAGGAGAGCAAGTCCTTCTTTAGCCATTAGGTTTATTGGTTGCCAACCTTTTACCTTGTCGAGTTCTTCTCCACTAATAACTTTTCCCTGGTATTCGACCTTGCCAAGACCTAGAAGAGGTAGGCTAAGGTGAGCAAGAGGAGCGAGGTCTCCAGAAGCACCTAAAGAGCCAAATTGATAAATTACCGGCAATACATCATCATTAAACATATCAATTAATCGCTGAACTGTAGCGACTTGAACACCGGAATGACCAAAACTTAAGGATTTAACCTTCAATAACAGAATAAGCTTGACAATATGACTCGGGATACTGTCACCGGTACCACAGGCATGAGATTTTATAATATTTTCCTGTAAGGTATTGAGTTCACTGTTGGAGATACTTTCCTTATAAAGTGAGCCAAAACCTGTATTAATACCATATATAGGCTCTGTATTGGTTGAAATCTTCTTATCAAGATAATCCCGGCAACCTTGAATTAAACTTGTTGATTCGTCAGATAGCTTAATCTGAATTTTATTATCAATGATATGTTCTATATCTGATAATTGTAATTTGTTGCTATTGATTTCAAAAAAGGACATTGTTAATATTCTAATTTACTTCTTGTGATATAATGGTTAACAACTCATTAATAGAATATGTATTTTGTTCTCCGGAGAGCATATTCTTTACAGTCACTTTATTATCTTCTATCTCTTTACTGCCGGCAATTACTACAAATGGGATATTGTTTTTATCGGCATAGCCCATCTGTTTCTTCATTTTAGCATTGTCGGGGTAAAACTCACTGCTAATATTACTATCTCTTAGCTGACTTATTGCTTTTAAAGCAAATTCCTGATTCTCTTCTCCAAAATTAATAATAAGCACTTTGGTGTTTTGTAGCAGGTCGTCGGGAAATAATGATCTACTCTCAAGTACATCATAAATTCTGTCTATACCGAGTGAGAAACCTGTTCCCGGAATGTCAGGCATACCAAATACACCTGTTAAGTCATCATATCGGCCACCACCACTAATGCTGCCCATACTGCCATCGAGCATACGCACTTCAAAAATTACACCTGTATAATAGGAGAGGCCTCTTGCTAAAGAAGGATCGAAGTTAACTGTTGCTAAGTCTCCTGACATACCTTTTACCAGGCTCAAAGTTTCTGCTAGTTCGTCAAGTCCGGCTTTTGCTGATTCAGTCTCGCCGAATATCTCATATAGTGCAGTTAACTTCTCTTCGTTGTTTCCATTTATTGCCAGGATTGGGGTTAGCTTATTCAGCGCATCCTTATCAAAGCCTTGATTTTCAAGCTCTTCATATACTTTTTCCTGACCAATTTTATCAAGTTTATCTATGGCCACACAAAGCTGGTTCTCCTTATTTGGCTGTCCAAGATACTCGCTAAGTCCGGTTAAGAACTTCCGACTATTGATAGCTATCTCGAAGCCTTCTAGATTAAGGTTGGTAAAAATCTCGTTGAGCATCATGATTATCTCCGCCTCACAAAGCAGGGATTTTGTACCTACTATGTCTGCATCGCATTGCAAAAATTCTCGATATCGACCTTTTTGGGGTCTGTCGGCACGCCATACAGGTTGTATTTGATACCTACGAAATGGCAAATTGATATCGTTTCGGTTCATTACTATATATCGAGCGAAAGGTACCGTTAAATCATAACGCAGACCTTTTTCGGCAATTTCGGGAGTGATAGATTTCGAGTTATAGCTATTAAGCTCTTGCTTGAGTTTAGGCAGGAAATCTCCTGAGTTAAGAATCTTAAATAGCAGCTGGTCTCCTTCGTCACCATATTTACCTGTGAGCACCGATAGGTTTTCCATGGCAGGTGTTTCCAATGGTAAAAACCCAAATTTCGTGAAAGTTGACTTAATAGTATTAAGCAAATAATTCCTCCTGGCCATCTGTTTAGGGCCAAAATCTCGGGTTCCTTTTGGTTTTGTAGGTTTAGCTATACTCATAATATTGATATCACGGCAAAAATAGGGAATAAGTAAAAAAGATAGGGTTCACTTAATAATTATAAATTAAACCAGAGCAATATGTTCATTACCTTAGTGGTTTAAATCAATCATCATGAAAAATATACTGTTTGTTTTTTTGAGTTATGGTCTTATAGCCCTTTCAGCTTGTGGTCCGGAATCAAAAGATACTGCAAATAAAGAAAATAATTCCGCTAATCATGAAATGGAAAGATCGTTTCCTCGGTCAATTGACTATGGGAAATTTTCAGAGGAAAATGGCAAAAAATACTTATACGGTGGCGAGGGAGATGGGAAAGACTTTGATATTACCGGCTATGCTTTAAAAGATGAACAATTTCATTTTGGTAAAGGGAGGGAGAAATTTCCAGCATTGCTTGAGCCAAACTTTATAACCATGGAATTAGCAGATAAGATTTATCCGGATAGTGCACGATTTTTAATGCTTAATATGGATGGTGTTAAAAAAGCATATTCAATTAAAGACCTAACGCGTCATGAAGTAATAAATGATGAGATAAACGGTAAACCAATTATGGCCGCCTACTGTATATTGGCTGATCTTGGTGCAGTATATGATAGAACCTTAATTGACCGTAAATTCACCTTTGCCCTTAGTGGTTATACGTATTACGATAATGATGTTTGGGATGGCACAGACGGCTTTGTTTTATGGGATCGCGAAACGGAAAGTTTATGGTGGCCTTTGATAGGGAAAGCTGTGTCAGGGCCAATGATGGGTGCTAAAATGAAAGTCTTGCCTGAAGAATATTGGCAACAAACTACCTAGGGAGATATAAAACAGAAATTTAATGATGTATTGGTTTTGGAGTCAGGTCAGGACTTTGAACGCCCAATTAAATGGGCAAAATATGATGATATTCAATTAGTTAACGAAGAAGGCGAAAGTGTTGCTCCAAGATAGGGTGATAATAAAGAATGATATTTGAACCTGCGAATATTTATATTTTAATAAAATAATAGCTATTACATTCATTTTTTGATATTTATCGCATATTTTTGCACTTCGAATTTTGGAAATAGAGAGATCATGGCAATAACCAGATTAAAGCGTAAGGGAAGAAAGAATAAATTAAAAGCAAAAATAAGGGCTCAAAAAATTAAGTTGGAGGGCTTCATACCTGTTATTAAGAAGGTAGATGTTGATGCTTTAAAAGAAGAGTTTAAGGATGCTCCAGTTAAAAAGGAGAAACCTGTTAAGAAAGAGGCTGAAGCTAAAGCTGAAGCTCCGAAGGCTAAGAAAGAAGAACCCAAAGCTGAGAAAAAAGCCTCTGTGAAGAAAAAAGCAGCTCCTAAAGCCAAAAAGGAAGAGAAGCCGGCTGAAAAGAAAAAGGCTCCTGCTAAGAAGAAATCAGCACCAAAAGCAGCTGCAGCGAAGGCTAAGAAGGAAGACTAAATCTTACAAAGATACAATCTGAGGTGGTAGGGGAACTTACCACCTTTTTTTTGTGCTTGATTTGAATTTGTCATTAAATGGATGCACAACTGAAGCAATCTATTTACCAGAAGTCCTCATTGCAAGCAGAGTGCCGCAATATGTGTTAGTAACAACTATATTCTTAATTACACCTTCCCACGCTTACCCAGTTCTATAGCAATCATTTTTTGTGGCTTACCATTGATTATTTGAAATTGAATAAGTGTGCGCATTTTATGAAACCCATGATGACTACATGACCCCGGATTAACAAAAAGTAAGTCACTTCTTTTATCGTGCATTACCTTTAGAATATGAGAGTGCCCACATACCAGGATATCAGGACGGTGTTCATGCAGAAGTTGTCTGACAGAGGTATTATATTTTGGTGGATTCCCGGCAATATGGGTGATTACGACTTTGCACCCATCAATCATAAAGCTTTGAACCTCCGGTGCTATAATGCGTATCTCTTGCCCATCTATATTGCCATATACGGCTCGTAATTTTCCTGATAGATTCTCTAATTGATCTATTACCTCAATATTGCCTATGTCACCTGCATGCCAAATTTCATCAGCATTTATGAGGTATTTCAAAGTTACTTCATCAAGTGTACCATGCGTATCTGAAATAATAGCAATTTTCATAATTCAATAATTCTTCCCCGATAAACACTAATATTTACCATTTATGGTATTATTCGCTAAAATATATACCTTTTAAAACCTTACATACCATCTTTGCGTTGATTTTATTATTACTCAACTCAAAATAGCATTACAAATGCACCTAACCAGCGCAAAAAAAGGATTGGTCCTCCTTATCTTACCTTTACTTTTCTTCACCTTAAGACTTTCAGCGCAAGATTCGTTACGTACTATTAGTGCGACAAGAATTACTGAGAAAATAAAAGTTGATGGTATTCTTGATGATCAGGCTTGGCTAGACGCTAAACCATTTGAAGGCAACTTCTATCAAATGTCTCCTGATAATGGTGCAGAAGCAAGTTATGTGTCGGTAGTAAATGTAATCTATGATAATAGAGCCATGTATATTGGTGCCGTATTATACGATCCTGACCCACAAACTATACCTCAAGAATTAGGTGAAAGAGATAATAACGAATTAAATGTAGATGTTTTTTCAATTATTATTGATCCTCTGAATAAAGGCCAAAATGGATTTTTTTATGGGGTAACTGCTGCAGGTGTACAAAGTGATGGCGTTATTTCTACAAGAGATATTGACGAAGAATGGAATGCTGTATGGAATAGTGAAGTAATAATTACTGATGAAGGATGGGTTGTTGAAATGGAAATACCTTATTCAGCCATTAGATTCCCTAGTGTAGAAGAACCGGTATGGGGTGTGAATTTTTTTAGAGTTAGTAAACGGTTAAACGAAGAGACTACCTGGAATTTTGTCAATCAGGAAGTTGAGGGTTTCCTTAATCAATCAGGCGAAATGAATGGACTAAAGGATATTGAACCTCCTTTGAGGTTGTCTTTTTTACCGTATTTTGCTGTTGGCGGGGAGTATGATAGTGAAACAAAAGGATTTAGCAGAAGTTTTGCCGGAGGCATGGATATGAAGCTTGGAATCAGTGAAAGTTTCACTCTCGACATGAGTTTGATTCCTGATTTTAGCCAGGTACAATCTGATAATGTAATTCTTAATTTATCACCATTCGAGGTGAGATATGATGAAAACCGACCTTTCTTTACTGAAGGTGTAGAGCTGTTTAGCAAGGGGCGTATTTTCTATTCTAGAAGAATTGGACAGGTGAGGGGGTATGTTGATGAAGATGATTTATCGCCTACAGAGGAGATTAAGGATTACCCAATATCTTCTCAACTAATTAATGCAACAAAATTATCAGGAAGAACCGCTAAAGGAACCGGAATAGGATTTTTTAATGCAATTACGGAAAACACCTACGCAACAATAAGAGATACAGTAGATGGTGGGGGAACAAGAGATTACCTTGTTGACCCTCTTACTAACTCCAATGTTATTGTCTTTGATCAGAATTTAAAAAATAATTCATCGATTGGATTTATAAATACAAATGTGATGCGTTCCGGGCACTACCGGGATGCCAATGTTTCGTTGATGGATTTTACTTTCAGGGATAAAACCAATACCTGGAGCCTGAGTGGTAGTAATGGCTGGAGTCAAATTTTTACAAATGACGAAGATCTGAACAAGAATATCAATACGCAAGGTTTCAAATCGAGGCTATTCTTTGGTAAAGTTTCGGG
>Ga0164313_10002866_pt1 | contig 15356 bp, 12 predicted proteins | sample GuaBasSedimGuay4_FD_113735 | JGI IMG/M metagenome (GOLD analysis project Ga0164313, IMG submission 113735) | Subseafloor sediment microbial communities from Guaymas Basin, Gulf of California, Mexico - Guay4, Core 4569-4, 0-3 cm | ecosystem: Environmental > Aquatic > Marine > Hydrothermal vents... | reverse complement strand
TCTCCTGCAGGGGCCTATGAGGACTACGTCCCCAATACCAGCGGGAACACGGCCTGTTCCATTTGCCATACCTGTGAGTTCCCGACCCATGGTGACTTGTGCCTCAGCAAGGATTTCTGCATCAGGTCCCAGGGAGCCCAGGGACAGGGCGGCCTGCCGGGCCTGAAGATCATGGTCATGGACGAAATGGAAAAGGTCTACAACCCGGTCTATTTCAATCATGAAAGACATGCCCAGATGAGCGCGATGAGCAACGGCTGCGTGGAGTGCCATCACTTCATGCCTCCTTCGGCGGGACATCCGGCCTGCAAGGAGTGCCATGTTCCCGAGAGCCTGCACAGCAAGATCCAGCCGGGGCTGAAGGCCGCTTACCATCAACAATGCCTGGGCTGTCATACGGAGTGGGATACCGAAACCCATTGCGAGTTCTGCCACCGCAAGAAGGAAGGCGGGATGACCGACGCCGAAATGGCGCAATTGCCTTTCGCTGGCCACGCCCCGCCCCTCGCAGTCAAGGACCTGATCATTTTCGAGACCAATTACGACGACGGGGACAAGGTTCCGTTCCACCACAGCAACCATGTGGAGCTCTACGACCGGGACTGCAGCATCTGCCACAAGGACGAAACCTGCGCCAGTTGCCATGTCCACGGTGTCGAGTCCCATCCACTGGGTTTGATCAGCGATGTCGATCTTCACGATACCTGCTACCAGTGCCACGATGAGGACAAAGGCTGCGAACAGTGCCACGGCCGAAGTAAAAACGATCTGTTCGATCATGCCGAGGTGGGCTGGGAACTGCAGCCCTACCACAAGGTCCTGCAGTGCAACGATTGCCACCACACGCACGGCAAGTACACGGCCAACGACCCCCGTTGCGGGACCTGCCACTTCGATGGATGGGATGAAAAGCACTTCAACCACGGTATTACCGGGGTGGTGCTGGACGACGTCCATGCGGATTCCGACTGCCGGGACTGCCATGTGGGCGGCGTGGGGCACAAGGCATCGTGCGAGGAATGCCACGACGACGGGCGCGTCTGGACCAGGCACGCCAGCTTTGGACCGGGAATAGAATAACTCGACAAAAGGCATGAAAAAGGGGCGGCCAGCCGGCCGCCCCTTCCGTTTCCCCCTGCGCTACAATCTGGTTCCCGGCAATTGTTCCGGAAACATGGGTTCGTCGTGGCAGTCCTCGCAGCTGGGCCGGACGCTGAAGTCCCTTTCCAGGTGGCAGTCACTGCAATCCAGATCCACATGATCTTCACTCAATGTCAGTCCGGTGACACTGTGGTCAAATTTTCCGACTTCCCAGTGGATGTGGCAGGAGGTGCATTTGTCCGACGGCGTGCGGAAATCCTGAGGTGAACCATGGCAGGTGATGCAAGCCACATCGGTATGATAGGGATCCAGGGCCCAGCCGGCGGTCCTGGTGTGTTCGAACCTCGGCTTGCTTTGTTCCGTGTGGCAGAAGGAACAATCCCTCTGACCGTGGCAGGAACAGCAGGTTGTCACATGGTCGACCCGGATTTTCTGGGCTTTGCTTTTTTCGGGTTGGTGACATCGGCTGCAGCTGTCGCCCCGGTGGCAATTCACGCAATTGAGGCCGAAATGCTCGACATGGTCCACATGATGGAAGGTTACAATGGGTCCCTCCTCATAGGTGGTCTCGTAAAGGAAAGTCGGAGGTGAGGTGATGTTTGGGTGAGGAATGCCCACGATGTCGGTGGTGTCCGCCACGGCCGAGCCTATGCCTTGGTGGATCTGTTCGTGACAGAACCCACAAGCGCTTTCGTGACTCCAGTCCCGATGGCAATTCATGCATTGCCTATGATAGGCGCCCTTGAGGGCCGGCTGGTTCAGGCTGACCGGTCCCTTGGCCGCGTCATGGCACTCCCTGCAGGGAGGAATGACACCTGACTTCTCGGAATAATGATGACAGTTTTGGCAACCGCCGGTCATGTTGGACATTTCCGCATGAAGACGGTGAGCGAACACAACCGGACGGTAAAGGTCCGCCAACTGGTCGATGATGACGATCTCCGGCCCTTCATCCGCCTTGTGCTGGCCGTAAAAATGAGCGCCGTGGCGGGGACAATTAACCAGGCAGGGGTCGTCCGGGACGGGGCGCTCGCACGTATGACAGCTTGCGCAGGCGGTCACCTTTTCCAGTTTCTGGGAGTGCATGGGATCCTTGGGATGTCCGGGATCAACGATCTGGCCCGCTACCCAGTTCGGGACCGCAATCAGGATCAGTCCGAGAACCAGCAACTGTAGAATATATGAGTTACGCATGTTCGACCTCCTCCTCGGCAGGCAGGACGGGGAAGATGAAGACCCAGATCCGGTAGAGAAGCACGATCAGGGAGATCATCCCCACAGTCAGCATGATCTCTGTCCAGGCGGGAAAATACTGGCCCTCGGAGTAGGGCGGTGTGTAACCGGTGACAAAGACGTTGAACCGGTTGAGAACCACCCCGAACACGACCATGGCCGCAGCCGAAAAGAGCCAGACGGGGCTTCTGCGGAGCCGGTGGCTGAGGAACAGGAAGGTCGGTAGGATCACGCCCACGCCGATTTCGATCCAGAACATCAGGGCGCGGAAATTGGCCTGGAACAGGAGTTGCCAGGCATCCCGGTTGACCAGGTCGATGACCTTGGCCGCGAAGTAGACGACCAGCAGCAGGGGGATCATGCGGGCCAGCGGGCTGAGCACGTCCATCTCGATGGGTCGCTTGAATGACCGCGATGCCAGGACAGATTCGAAGATGGCCATGGCCAACCCGACCGCGAAGGCCGACAGCAGGAACAGAAGAGGCAGCACCGGGGTGTGCCACAAGGGGTAGAGTTTGCTCGGGGCAATGGCCATCAGGGTGCCCAGGGATGACTGGTGCGCGCAGGACAGGACCACGCCGGCGATGATGAAAAAGGTCATCACCCGGGCGAGGGTCTTGTCCAGGATGCGCAACAGCCCGTCCAGGAAACCGTTCATTTTGCTCAACACACCCGGAAGGTTCACCCGGCCGATGAAGCGCTCGCAGACGATGGGCAAAAACTCGATGTACAGCACTGTCAGATAAATCATGACGCACATGCCGACCTCGAAGAGGGCGGAATTGCCCTGCCACATGGAAGGCATCATCACGTGCCAGATGTTGTAGTATCGGCCCAGGTCGATGCAGACCCCGAGACCCACGAAGGTGTAGCCGATGGCCGCGGTAAGCAGCGCGGGCCTGACCAGGACGTGGTACTTCTCGTTGTTCATGACGTGGGCGATGAAGGCCATGGTGAAACCGCCTGCGGCCAGGGCGACACCCGAAGCCACGTCGATGCCGATCCAGATGCCCCACGGGTACTGATCGTTGAAATTGGTTATTGCTCCGAGCCCCAGGAACAGACGGGCAATCAGGGTGGCCACTCCGGCGGCGGCCAGGATCGCAATCACGATCACCCCGGGGGTGAAGAAAGGAACGGCCGAATTGCCGGCCAACGGAAGGGCCTTGTGGTGGGCGGGGGCCGCACTGTCATGCTGCATGGAGTCAGTCATTTTCGTCCTCCTTTTCCTTCCGCTTGTCACTGGACGACTTCATCAGGATGCTCAGGATTCCGAACAGCATCAGGGGGCCGGTGAAGCCCTTGAAAATTCCGTGCTGAATGGTTTCGGTGATCACCGCCGGGCTTTCATTCGGAAGATCCGGAATGTCGATCTCCGTGGCCGGTCTGTCGGTGATCATCAGCCATGAGGTTCCGCCGGCGATGTGTTCCCCGATGACTTCGGGGTGATATCGGTCGGGATTCTCCACGATCCGTCTGTGGGCCAGTTCCAGCAGTTCGGACCGACGGCCGAAGACCAGGGCTTCCGGGGGGCACATCTCTACACAGGCGGGAGGACGGCCCTCTTCCAGAGTCCGCTCGGAGCACATGGTGCATTTCATGACCATGGGCGTGAGGGGATTGGCGTATTCGTAGGCCGGAATCTGGAATGGGCAGGCGATCATGCAGTACCTGCAGCCGATGCATTTCCAGGGGTCATAGATCACCGGGCCCATGGGGGATTTTTCCAGGGCGCCCACGATACAGGCCGACACGCAGGCGGGATGCTCGCAATGCAGGCACTGTACCTTGACGTCGAGGGGTTGTTCGGTGCCGGTGGGAGGAGAGTAACGGTTGACGACCGTATAGGATTCGGCATCCGGCCTTCGCATCTTTTCGAACACGCTGATGTCGCCATAGGATTCCAGATCCCCGTGGGGCAACCCGTTCTGTTCGGCGCACGCCCATTCGCAGCGGCGACAGCCGATGCAGAGGGTGGTGTCGGTCAGGACGCCGAACCTGTCCGGATCCAGCTTGGGATGCGGTGCGGACGCTTCGGCTCCGACCGCGGTCAGGGCAGCGGTACCCGCTGCCGTCCCCGTGATTTTGAGAAAATCCCGACGACTGACCATGATGTTGTCCTCCTCGTCACTTAACGTCCGGACCCCTGTCCGGACTCCCTTGTCTGGCCTCGGCGGACTGCCGGGCCTTTTTCTTATCCGGCATGGCACACAGGCCCTTGCAGGATTCGATCACACAGTTGTCTCCGCAACTTCCTCCGCATTGCAGGCAGAGCAATTCGGTGTCCTGTTCCCCGGCGAGGGTATAGATGACGACCTTCTTCACCAGATCCAGAAGAGCCCTTTTTTCCGGGTCGGAGAACTGTTCCAGGAGAAGTTCCTGCTTCGTGGCGTGGATTTGGTCGTAATTCCGGAGAATTTCGATTCCACCATCGAGAAGAATGATATCGAGGCTGCGTCTGTCTCCGGGTTTGGTTTGTCTGGCCACCAGTTTCAGAAGTTCGAGCCGGTCGATATTTTTGCTTATGGCGGCATTGCTGATGTCCAGCAGCCTGGCCAGATCGCTGATCTGGAAATCCCCTCCGGTTGACAGGACCTGCAGGATCGTGAACTGGTTGCTAGTCAAATTGATGGGGGTTGCACTCACCAAGGTGCTGCGGTGGCAAATATCCCCGATGACCTGAGCCATGATCTTGATGTTTTGCCCGAGTTCCCGGTCAAGAATTGTCATGTTTTTCATGTGATACCTCGCTTATTGTTAACTAAGTTAAGTATCGTCCGATGGCAAGGGAATGCAAGAAAAAAACAAAAAAACCCCATCTAAATAGTTTAACACCAGTGAATTACTAGTATTTTACTATGAGTTGTCAAATATTTATCAGGTGTTGCAATCTGGTTTAATTAATAAAAATGGGCAAAAATGATGTTCAAAATCAGCAGGGAACGGCGGTCGGTTTGCCCTTGGTATCGACGTTTACATAAGTGACCTTTGCTTCGGTCACAGCCACCACTTCCCCGTCCGAGCGCCGGGTGGCTTCCACGGTGACCAGAACTTCGAGCGAGGTGCGTCCCACCTCGATGATGTCAGCGTAGAAACTGACCAGGTCACCCACCTGCACCGGTTGGTGGAAAATGACCTGGTCCATGGCGACGGTGACCACCTGGCGGCAGCCGTTCCGGATCGCGCCCACGGCGCCGGCCTGATCGATGTAACTGAGGATCACGCCACCGAAAATTGTGCCGTGGTGATTGGTATCCCGGGGCATCATCAATACCCTGATGGCTGCGTTGCGATGATCCCCGGGCATAAGTTCATTCCTCCTAGAACGAAATCCAGAAGGCGATTTCGGGGTACCAGGTGTCATTGTCATCGGAAAACACATCGTCCTCGAATCTCTCGTATACCGCGCCCAAGGCGAGGTAACTGCCGCCCTTGCGGTAGGCAATGCCGAGACGCCCGCCATAGGAATTGTAGTCGGGAAGGTTGTGAGGATTGTCACCAGTGACAAAGGTCTTGCGCCAGAAAGCGCCGACGTAGGGTTTGATTGGATTCATCTTCCACAGTACGTAACGAACCTGGGGCGTCACTTTCCAGAAAGTGGGGTCCTCGAGTACCCAGCCCTCCAGGTCTACTCCGGCTTCAAGGCCGTTCAAAAGGTAATAGCCCAGCCCGCCACCGATAATGAGGTAGGTTTGGCTGTAGGTGCTGCCCATGCCTGCGTAGAAGCCGACGCGGACCTTGCCTTTGCTGAAGGCGCCCGCGTCCGACCCTTTTTTCGGGGGCGGCGGTGGAGGGGTGGTGGTTTGGGAAACTGTCTGGTCGCTCTCTGTTTCAGGCTCGTTCGTTGGTTCCTGATCGGTCTGGGCCAAAGCGGCCGGGACCAGCAGAACAAGGACCAAGGCGGTGGCCAGCAGGGCTCCGGCCAGTGCGTGCCAACGAATACGTTCAGCCATGGATTCACTCCAATGGAATCGGGTTGATGGATGCGAAGTGCGGAAAGACTAGCACGAAACGGGAAAAAATCACTCCCGAAATGTTGTGGTATTACCAGAAGGGCTTGACCAGGTGGGAATTCACGTTTTGATTGTCTCCAACAAATCCAATCCCTTTTGACCAGCCCAAACCCGATGGAGTAACCATGAAGACCACTTTGCCCGTTCGCGCGGCGTTGTCCTGCTTGATCCTGGCAGCCCTGCTGGCCGGTTCGGCCCAGGCGGAAATTCCCGATACGTTTACCAACCTGAAAGTTTTTCCCAAGGACATCGGGAAACAGAAACTCCTGGGCGCCATGCGCGATTTTTCCTCCGCCCTGAATGTGCGTTGCACTTTCTGCCACGTGCAGGAGACTCCCGGGGACTTTGACAGCATCGACTGGGCCAGTGACCAAATCAAACACAAGGACGTGGCCCGGGGCATGATGACGATGTCCAGGAACATCAACAGCGAGCAACTGCCCAGGGCCACTGGTGAGCCGGGCGGCATTGTAAGGTGCATCACCTGTCACCGCGGACTCGAAAATCCCCAGACCCTGGATCGCGTTCTGCTGGATACCATCGAAGGGGACGGTGTGGATGTCGGCATCGCCAGGTACCGTGAACTTAGGGATGAATACTACGGTGAGGGCGCCTACAATTTCAGCCCCTCGACCCTGAACGAGGTGGCCGAGACGCTGGCCCAGCGCCGCGGCGACATGGACGGCGCGGTGAAAGTGCTGGACCTGGGTATCGAAATGGACCCGGAAGACTCCATCACCTATCTGATGAAGGGCAAGATCCTGATTTTCCAGGGTGACAAGGAAGGTGCGTTAGCCAGCCTGAACAAGGCTCTCGAGCTTGACCCGGGCAACGAACAGATCAGTGGGATCATAGACGGGATCAGCAAGTAGCCGGGGCGGCAAGTCATGAAAACCAGGGTGTCCCGTAAAGTGATCATCAGCGCCGCGGTCCTCGCGGCGCTGTTCCTGTTTCTCCAGTTGATCCCCGTGGAGCAGGCCAATCCTCCGGTGGAGGCGGACCTGGTGGCGCCCGCGCAGGTCACGGATATCCTGCGGCGCGCCTGTTACGACTGCCACTCCCACGAAACCAGCTGGCCATGGTACAGCCGTGTCGCGCCGTTTTCCTGGTGGCTGGCCGAACATGTGAGGGATGGGCGCGCGGACCTGAATTTTTCCCGATGGCCGCTGTTTGATTTCGAGGCCCGGGAACTCATGCTGCGCGATATCGAAAAACAGATCGTGGACGGCACCATGCCCCTGCGAAGCTATGTGCTGGGGCACCGGGAAGCCCGCCTCTCGGATCGGGACCGCGAGATCCTGTTGGAATGGGCGCGGGCGGGTTATTGACCCCCCGCTAGTCCTTTTCCTTGTCCCGGGTTTCGGCAACTGATTTGGCGAGCTCTTCCAGTTTACCCTCGAGCAAAGTCACCTGTTTTTCGGCTTCTTCTTTTTCTCCGTCTTCCTTGGCGTCCTTAACGGCCTGACGGGCTTCCTTCAGCTTTGCTTCCAGCTCGGATTGCTCCATGGAAATGGCGGACATCGATTCGGCCTCCTCGGCCTTGTCGAATACGACGTCCACCGGGGCGGCATCCACCGGCTGTTCCTTTTTGGCACGGACCGGCGCGGGGATGAAACTCTTTTGAGGATCGTAATCCCGCAGGTTCTGGAAATTGGGCGAGACGATCTCCACCCCGCCGCGATGGAGATTATCCAGGATGGCCGCACGTAGACGGGAACGGTAGGAGAGCAGTTTTTTCGACTCTTCGAGCAGACCCGCCACGCGGTATTTGACGGAGAAGTCCCCCAAGTCGATCACTTGTACGAAAGCGTCCTTGAGCTCGATGCCGGTGGCGGCTTTCAGGAGCAGTTCCTCGATCCTGGTGTGGGGGATGTCATAACCCAATGACACGGTAGCCGAGACAATGGTCCCGGACGACCGCACCACCGTCACCGGAGTGGTGGCCAGGAACATGTTGGGCAGGGTGACCAGGTCGCGGTCCGCGGTCTGGATCTCCGTGTGGAACAGGCCGCGTTCGGTGACGCGCCCCAGGTATTCCCCGACCTGGATGAAGTCGCCCGAGTGGAAGTTGCGCAGGGTCTTGAGCATGATGCCTGCCATGGCGTTGCCCAGGATGGTGGATGAACTCAGGGCAATGCCGGCGGAAATGATGATCCCGATCAGGCTCAGCAGCTGGCCGCGCATGGTTGCGTCGATGGGCAGGCCGAGGATGACGATCAGCAGGCCGGAAAACCCGGCGCCCGCCATGGTCAGCTGATTCCGGAACTGGCGCCCGGGCATCTTGGCCGCGTTTTGCTGGAGGAACCGGCTTACAATGCCGAGTACGACAATGACGCCCACGACCAGGGCCGCTCCCCAGATCACCGATTTCAGGCTTACCAACAGGTTAAGAAGGTTGTCCATAACTCCCCCCGGGAGGCTGGGTTATCGGGCTTTTGTCAACTGGACAAACCAGCCCGAGTGTTCGACCTTTAATGTGATCAGAATATTCCGGATCGTGATGAAATGAAAGGATCGATGTCATGGCACTCAGGGATCAGGACGCGCTGGATTATCACAGTGAAGGAAGACCCGGCAAGATCGAGGTCGTACCAACCAAGCCTTGTCTGACCGCTCGCGACCTGTCGCTTGCCTACACGCCGGGGGTGGCCATTCCCTGCAACGCCATCGAGGCGAACCCCGCCGACGCCTACAAATACACCAACAAGGGCAACCTGGTGGCGGTCGTGTCGAACGGCACCGCGGTGCTGGGCCTGGGCAACATCGGCGCCCTGGCGGGCAAACCCGTGATGGAAGGCAAGGGCGTCCTGTTCAAGAAGTTCGGTCACGTTGATGTGTTCGACATCGAAATCGATACCGAGGACCCCGAAGAAATCATCAAGTTCTGCCAGCTTCTCGAGCCCACCGTGGGTGGCATCAACCTCGAGGACATCAAGGCGCCCGAATGTTTCATCGTGGAAAAAAAGCTGCGGGAAACGATGAACATTCCGGTGTTCCATGACGACCAGCACGGCACGGCCATCATCGCGGCGGCCGGTCTGATCAACGCGGCCCAGCTGCAGGGCAAGGACATCACAAAATTGAAGGTTGTCGTTTCCGGGGCGGGAGCCGCGGCCATCGCCTGTTCCAAACTCATCGAAACCCTGGGCGTGCCTCTGGAGAATTTTCTCCTGGTGGACAGCAAGGGCGTTTGTTACAAGGGCCGCAAAGAGGGCATGAACGAATACAAGGAGTACTTCGCCAACGAAACGGACAAACGCACCCTGGCCGACGCCATGGTGGGCGCGGATATGTTCCTCGGGTGTTCGGTGGCTGGTCTGGTGAACAAGGACATGGTCAAGTCGATGGCCGACAAACCCATCGTATTCGCCATGGCCAATCCCGATCCCGAAATCACCTATGAAGATGCTGTCGACGCCCGGCCCGACGTGATCATGGCCACCGGTCGCAGCGACTATCCCAACCAGGTCAACAATGTACTGGGATTCCCGTTCATCTTCCGCGGCGCCCTGGACATCAAGGCCACGGCCATCAACGAGGAAATGAAAATCGCCGCTGCCCACGCCATTGCCGAACTGGCCCGCCAGCCGGTGACGGCCGAGGTGGCCGCCGCCTATAGCGGGGAGAAATTCGAGTTTGGCCCCGAGTATATCATTCCCAAGCCGTTCGACAGCCGGGTGCTGGTCATCGTTGCTTCGGCGGTGGCGAAGGCCGGCTGTGATACCGGCGTGGCCGGCGATCCCATCACCAACTGGGACGCCTACCGGGAAACCCTCGAGGGGATGCACGACAAAAGCCTGATGGTGATGCACTCCATCCGCTCCAAGGCCAAGGCCCAACGCCGGAAAATCGTTTTTGCCGAAGGGTGTGACGGCCGTGTGCTGGAAGCCTGCCGGATCTCGGTGGATGAGGGGTATTGTGAGCCCATCCTGCTTGGTAACGAGGAAAATATCCGGGCCAAGGCCGAAGAAATCGGCTTCGACCTGAAGGGTGTCACGCTCAAGGATCCCACGAGCTGTCCCAACCTCGACTCGATGGCGCAATTGCTCTTCACCGAGCGCGCGCGCAAGGGCTACAACTACCGGAAGGCCTTTCGGATGGTGCAGCGTCCCATTCATCATGGAGTCATGATGCTGCGATCAGGCGAGGCCGAGGGAATGGTCTGCGGCGCCACGCGATCCTATGTGGACACCCTGCGCTGGGTGCTGACCCTGGCTGAAATGAGGAAGGGCATCCGCCGTGTGGTGGGGATGCATGTGCTGCTGGTCGAACAGAAGGTCTATATCTTCGCCGATACGACGGTGAACTACAATCCCGACAGCCGCATGTTGGCCGATATCGCCCTGATGGCGGCCGCTGTCGCCCGCCACTTCAATCTGGACCCGGTGGTGGCGATGCTTTCCTTCTCGAATTTCGGGGACAACGACCGGCCCGAAAGCCGCAAGGTCCGCGAAGCGGTGCGCATCCTCAACGAGGAGCATCCCGAACTGAACGTCGACGGTGAAATGCATGCCGACGTGGCCATCCTGCCCGGTGAGTGCGAAAATTCGGTGCCCGACTGCAAGGTCAGGGGTCAGGCCAACGTGTTGGTCTTTCCTGATATGCAGAGCGGCAACATCGCCTACAAGCTGGTGGGTTACCTGGGTGAGCGCGAAGTGATCGGGCCGCTGCTGATCGGGTTGAAGCAGCCCATCAACGTGGTGTCGACGCAGTCTACCGTGTCGGAGATTGTCAACATGGCGGCGATTTCCGCCTATGAGGTCGGGCGGGCCTGAGTCCGGTTTTCCGGAATCCCTGCCCTGTACAACAAAAATCCGGGTCGGTCCTCACTTCGCTGCGGATGCCCGGATTTTTGCTGTACAGGACAGGGATTCCGGAAAGCCGAACCCAGGCCCGTCCGACAGCACATGGCTGAAATCTTTCAGGGGGAATTGGAGCTCGCCGTGGAACGGCATCGCAAGAGGTTGCGTATATTACCAGAGGGCGTTATGAATCTTTTACACTTATCAACCTGAGGGGAATTTATGTCGCGGACGATTCTTGTTACCGGGGGGGCCGGTTATATAGGCAGCCATACTTGCCTGGAATTATTGAACGCCGGTTTTGACGTTGTTGTTGTCGATAACCTTGACAATTCCAGCGAAGAAAGCCTGCGAAGGGTTCGAGAGCTGGCTGGCCGGGAACTCACGTTTCACAAAGTCGATGTCTGTGACCGCTCGGCATTGTTGGAAGTGTTCGCTACGCGGCAGTTCGACGCGGTGATCCATTTCGCCGGACTCAAGGCCGTTGGTGAGAGCTGCGAAATTCCCCTGCGGTATTACGAAAACAACATCTTCAATACGATCGAACTGATGAAAGTGATGCAGGAGCACGAGTGCTTCAACCTGGTATTCAGCTCGTCGGCCACGGTTTACGGCGATCCGGCAACGGTGCCGATCACCGAGGATTTTCCGCTTTCGGCCACCAATCCCTACGGCCGGACGAAACTTTTCATCGAAGAAATCATGCGCGACGTGTGCGCCGCGGACGACCGCTGGCGGTGTGTGCTGCTGCGGTATTTCAATCCCATCGGCGCGCATCCGAGTGGGCGCATCGGCGAGGATCCCCAGGACATTCCCAACAACCTGATGCCCTTCGTCATGCAGGTCGCGGTCGGGATGCGCGAGGAGCTGGGCGTCTTCGGCGATGATTACGACACCCCCGACGGCACCGGCGTGCGCGACTACATCCATGTGGTGGATCTGGCCCTCGGTCACGTGGCGGCCATTCAGAAGATGGACATCTTCACCGGGTGTGTGCCCATCAATCTCGGCACAGGCCAGGGTTATTCGGTGCTGGAAATGGTGGCGGCGGCTGAAAAGTCCTCGGGCAGGAAAATTGCGTACAAGGTAACGCCGCGCAGGCCGGGCGACATCGCCACCTGTTATGCCGACCCATCCCTTGCGGCCAGCCTGTTGGGCTGGAAGGCCGGGCGCGGCATCGACGAGATGTGCGCCGACCACTGGAAATGGCAGTCGGATAATCCGCGGGGATACCGGGAGTGATCTGGCGACCCAGGGGGGCATGTCCCTGATAATTACCGTATCATGTGCGGGAACCCAAATGGGAGGCCACGCATGAAAAGTTTCACCACGGCAACCCTGTTTCTGATCCTGCCCACCCTGCTTTTCGCAGTCCCTGTTCCGGTAAACATGGGCGTCCCCTTCGAACTGGCCCCCGGTCAATCAGCCGAACTGATGGACGGTGACCTGTCCCTGGTTTTTGAGGGCATCCTGGCTGACTCGCGCTGCCCCGAGGGTGCCATCTGCTTCTGGGAAGGCGACGCCGAAGCTGTGGTGGTGGGCGACCTGCCAGGCGAGATCCAATTCAACTGCATCCTGCACACGTCGACAATGTTTGCCCAGTCCTGTGACATGGACCCCTACAAGGTATTCCTGTTAAGGGTAGATCCTTACCCGGTGTTGGATGCGCCCCCCATCGATCCAATGGATTACCGTGCCACTCTGATAATAGTGGAAGCTGGCCCGGTAGACGTCGAAAAAAAGGCGTGGGGATCAATAAAGGCGCTGTATCACTGAGATCTTGTCTTACTGCATGGATATTGCTCTGTCCGGGGAGTATGAAGAATAGGAGAGCTGCCTCGACAGGTATCGGTAATCCGCAGGCCGAAGGCTGAGGACATCCGATACCTGTCGAGGCAGCTCTCCTATTCTTCATACTCCCCGGACAGTTCATTATCCACCGCGTAAATACAAACCTCCCGAGCGGATTGCTCGCCATACCCATACCGTTCCACCAGATTCCCGATCAGATAGGTGATGTCATCCCGAATCCGTTTGTCATACGTCCGGAAGTCATCGGTCCCGTATTCCTTCAGGGCCCGGCGGAAGTTGGCATTTTTCAGGAAGGGTTCGAGCACCTTGTCCTTCAAACTGAACACGTAGCGCTTGTGCAGTTCCTCGAACAGGGTGGTATCTTCGATTTTCAGGCCCTCGACCATGATCTCCTGGGTCAGTGTCTGCGATGTGTACTCGCGCTGGGTCTCTTCGCGGAACTCGGTGCGCCGGCCTTCGCGAACATCCTCACCCAGCAGGTAGTCCTCGATGCCGACCAGGTAGGTTTCGGTGATCTCAAGCCGCTCTCCGGTATAGGTGCAGACCGCTGATGTGCCCGTCTCGTAGTTGAGGGCGAACAGGTAGTTCTGGATGTCGCGGCCGATCTGTTCCTCGTTGTAGTAATAGAGCGATTCCTTCACTTCCTGCAGGATCTGGAAGTTGTACATCCGGCGCAGTGAATCCAGGAAACCGCTTGGCAGCTGCTTGTTCAGCTCGGGCCGGGTCTTGACGAAAAACCGGCACAGGGTATCCATGGTGATCAGCTGATCCTCGTTGGCGTAGGTCGAGTACAGGTCCTGGAAGATGTCGATCGAATCCCGACCGCTGAAACCCTTTTGGCCTTCGTTTTCAGCCTCGGCGATGATGGTGCGCCTTCGTTTGGCCGTGAAGTTCTTGCGGTCCTCCTCGTCCAGCCAGGCCGGGATCAACCCCGTGTAGATGGCCATCTTGAGCAGGTGCAGATTCTCGTCGCAATACATCTTGTACTTCTTGGGGTCACCGATCCAGTCGAGCAGGGCCCGCGATTTTTCGTTGAGCCGGCTGGAGATGATCACCCGCGCGAAATTTTCCAGCACACGCGGCAGGAAACTCTCGCCGATGTACCGCCCGAAGGTGTTTTCGTAGATCTTCACTTCGGTCGCCGAGTCCAGAACGTAGGAGATGTTGATGAACTCGATGCGATCGGTCAGCGACTGGATGCCGCGGATGTTCTTGTTGTCCTCCGGGTTCATGACGCCCAGGAACAGCGAGTTCACGTTCTCCTCGATCTCTTCGACCTTGTGCACGCCGTCGCTGATGATGTTGTGCAGCTCCATCAGGCGTTCCTTGTTGTGTCCCTTGATGTCCATCAGCGCGTAGATGCCGTTGTTGGTGCGGGCGTACCGGGAGAAGATGTAGCGGACCGCGTTGCTGTCCTGCAGCAGAGAGCTGATCCGCTTCTGCAGTTCGGGATTGGCCAGCACCTGCTGCCGCGAGCTGCGGTCGCCGGGATTGAATACCGACACGCCTTCGCCGAGGCGCCGGTTGAACACGTAGGGCCGGGCGTGAACCATCTTGAAGACCTCGGCCGGGTCGCCCAGCTTGTGCAGCAGGGCCTGGTAAAGCGTGGTGCAGATGGTGCAGGGGTTGTCCTTGAACACCCAGTCGTATTCCTTGCCGTAGGACAGATTCCACTTGAACTCGTCATTGGCGAAAAGATGGTCCAGGAATTCGGAACGCTGTTCCTTGGGGATCATCAGCAAAGGATTGTCGTGGCTGGGGCAGGGCACTTCGACAAATCCCTGGCGCAGACGGGGACGGTGGTTTTCGTAGTTCTCGTCCATCGTGTTGCCGGAGACGTCCAGCAACTGGACCAGCTTTTCCATGACCGGCTGGCCGTCGATGTCCGAAAATTCGCCCAGAATCGAGCGGTCGAGGTGCCAGACGGTCTCGTAGCGGCAGCCGTCCTCGCTGTTGGCGTATTCCTGGAACTTGCGCAGCAGGTTGTTCAGGAAGATCGACTTTCCGCAGCCGGGTGGTCCGTCGAAAATGTAGATCTTGTTCTGCTGTGTCCCGCCGCGGAATCCTTCGACCGTGTTAATCAGGCGGTTGGCGAAGATGCGGTCGGCGAAAAACGGGTTGTCGGTGCCGGTCTCGAATAATTCCTTGGTGTCGTAGGCCACGAAGTCGATGGACTCGGGATCTTCGGGATATTCATCCGGACCCGTGTGGACCGATGCGTGCACCATGTCGTAAAACACCTGGTGCACGTTGCGGATGAGCGTTTCAGGACGGGCCCGCAGCACGATGAGGAACTGCTCGAAGGTGACGGTCTTCGCCTGGTCCAGCCCCCGCTGGCTCTCTTCGATGTTCTGCATGGCGTTGCGTATGTGTTCCATGCTCAGATCAATCCCTT